>Ga0316187_10003819_pt1 | contig 13071 bp, 8 predicted proteins | sample CroRivburrow1_MG_FD_204927 | JGI IMG/M metagenome (GOLD analysis project Ga0316187, IMG submission 204927) | Coastal sediment microbial communities from Maine, United States - Cross River worm burrow 1 | ecosystem: Environmental > Aquatic > Marine > Coastal > Sediment | place: USA: Maine...
TCGGGTGTGGCTCTCGTGGGACCGGGGCATCGGTGCAGGCATTGCAGGCGGATCCGGGGGCGGTGCTGTGGGCATTGGGCGATGTGTTCTCCGAAAAAGTTGATTCTTGCTTGGGGTATGTGAAGGGATCAATGCTGGATCTTGATGATGAGCAGGGGACGGATTCTTGGACAAAAAAGGTACAGGTTGACGATTCGCGGAAGTTTGCTGGATTGGATGCGGTCCATCGGGTGCTCGCTTCTGGAGTTGATGTGGTTCTGCTGACGACCCCGCCGGGCTTCCGTCCTGAGCATCTTCGGGCTTCGGTTGAGGCGGGGAAGCATGTGTTCTGCGAAAAGCCAGTCGCGGTGGACGCGGCCGGGGTGCGGTCGGTGCTTGAGTCGGCGCGAATGGCAAAAGAGCGGTCGCTGTCGCTGATGTCAGGATTCTGCTGGCGATACCAGGATCAGGTAAAGGAAACTTTCGAGAAGTTGTTGTCCGGGGGGATCGGGGATATCCACACCATCCAGACCACCTATAACACGACTGGGTGGGTGCAGCCCAATGCTCGGAAAGAGGGGTGGAGTGATGCGGAATTCCAGTTGCGTAACTGGCAGTACTTCACGCCGTTGTCTGCTGACCATGTTGCGGAGCAGGCGGTGCACGCGATTGATTGGCAGGCGTGGGCGATGAACGATCGTCCGCCGTTGCGGTGCTTTGCGGTTGGTGGCCGGCAGACGAGGCCTGAGATTGCAGAGACGGGGAATGTGTACGACCACTTCTCGATTATTTACGAGTATGCGGGTGGGGTGCGTGCGTACCACATGTGTCGGCACTGGCCAAACACGCCTTCGGACAACTCGGCGTATATACAAGGCTCGGAAGGATTCTGCACGATGCAGCCCTGGAACGGGACGCATGAGATTGAGGGAGTGAACCCTTGGAAGGGGAGTGCGGTGAGCAATGACATGTATCAGCGTGAGCATGATGTGTTGTTCAAAGCGATCCGCAACGGGGAGCCGGTGAATGACGGGGTGCGGATGTCGCATTCGTCGTTGCTTGCGATCATGGGGCGGATGGCGGCGTACACGGGGCAGTCGGTCAGCTGGGAGCAGGCGATGGACTCGAAGGAAAACCTCAATGAGGTCGAGTGGGTGCTCGGAGATCGAGCAACACCGACGCTTGCGATTCCCGGAAAGACGGCATTGATTTAAAGAAAGTGGGTATGTGATGGATCGACGCGACTTTATGAAAGCGGGGACCGCGGGGGCGTTGGGCGTTCTTGCTACGCGTGGTATTGCGGGTGTTGACTGGGTGGCAACTGATGGAAAGGACACGCGGATGCTCAAGTCGCTCAAGTTTGGGATGATCGGTGAAGGGGAGAGCATGCTCGAGAAGTTCACACTCATTAAAGCGTGTGGATTTGATGGGGTGGAAATGGACTCGCCTTGGGATTGGGATCTCGAAGAGGTACTAGCGGCAAAGGAAGCGACGGGGATTGATATCCCGGGGGTGGTGCTGTCCACGCATTGGCAGAAGCCATTCAATCATCCGGATGACGGGGTGCGGGGTGAGGCGAAATCGGCTCTTGAGCGGGCATTGAACGATTGCAAGGCGTTGGGTGGGACGACGGTGCTCGTAGTACCTGCGGTGGTGAATGCGGAGATGTCGTATCAGGATGCGTATGAGGTGTCCCGCCGGGAAATTGGAGAGCTTGTGCCGATGGCGGAGGAGCTGGGAATCTCGATCGCCTTTGAGAATGTTTGGAATAATTTTTTGCTCTCACCGATCGAAGCGGCGCGGTATGTGGATTCATTTGAATCGAAGCATGTCGGGTGGTACTTCGATATCGGGAACATCGTCAACTATGGGTACCCGGCACACTGGATCGATACATTGGGTAAACGAATCATGAAGCTTGATGTCAAGGAGTACTCGCGGCAGAAACGGAACGATGAGGGTTTGTGGAAGGGTTTTTCGGTCGAAATCGGGGATGGGAGTGTTGGGTGGGAAGCGGTCAATGAGGCGCTCGATCGGATCGGTTATCGTGGGTGGGCGTCGGCGGAGGTTGGTGGCGGTGGTCGCGAACGACTCATCGATATTGCATCTCGGATGGATCAGGTGTTTGCGCTCTGAAATCTATGGATTGGAAGGAACTACACATGACTCAGGATTGGACTCGACGGGACTTTGTCAAGGCGGGAGCCGTGATCGGTGCGGGGGCGATGGCACCTTCTGCGATGGCCTCTCGGCTGATGGGGAGTCAGGATGACACGATCAAAGTCGGGATCATCGGGTGCGGCGGTCGCGGGACCGGCGCGGCGGCGAACGCGATCATGGCACATCCGAGTGTTCGGCTGATCGCGATGGCGGATTTGTTTGAGGATCGGCTCAAGGGCTCACACAACTGGATCGTGAACGATGAGGACCACGATTACACGAACCAGGTCTCAGTTGATCCGGAGCATATGTTTGTTGGGTTTGATGCGTATAAGCAGTTGCTTGCGCTTGATGAGATCGACTATGTGATTCTTGCGACGCCCCCCCACTTCCGATCGATTCACTTTGCGGCGGCTGTGGATGCTGGGAAGCATGTGTTTATGGAAAAACCGGTCGCGGTTGATCCCGTCGGGGTTCGGCGGGTGATCGATGCGGGGATCCGCGCGAAGCAGAAGGCGTTGTCGGTAGTCGCGGGCACACAACGCAGACATGAAAGCTCATATCTTGAACTGATGGATCGGATTAACAGCGGAGAACTTGGTGAGATTGTCTCTGCGAGTTGCTATTGGAATCAAGGCGGGCTGTGGGTACATGAGCGGAAACCCGAGTACAGCGACATGGAGTGGCAGTGCAGGAACTGGTTGTACTTCGCTTGGTTGTCTGGGGATCACATCTGCGAACAGCATATTCATAATCTGGATGTGATCAACTGGGCGATGGATGGGCCTCCGATCAAAGCAACTGGGATGGGTGGGCGCGAGGTCCGGAGGGGAACAGAGTATGGCAATATCTTTGATCATCATTCGATCGAGTATGAGTATCCAAACGGGATGACGATGCAGTCGATGTGCAGGCAGATCGATGGGTGCTCGAGCCGGGTAGAGGAGGTAATCTCCGGAACAAAGGCACGCTCAGTTTCAAGATCTGGCTATGCGACGATCAAGGGTGGGTACAACTGGCAGTTTGATGGGGAATATCGGAACCCATACGAGCAGGAGCATGTGGATTTGATTGCTTCGATACTCGGAAAGGGTCAGTATCTGAATGAAGCCAAGCGGGTTGCCGAGTCCACGATGACGGCGGTCATGGGACGGATGAGCAGCTATACGGGCAAAGCGGTAACATGGGAGCAAGCGATGAACTCGGAGCTTGATTTATCGCCTCCGGCGTATGCGTTTACGGATCTCGCCGTTCGTCCGGTCGCGATTCCCGGGAAGACACCACTGATCTAGAAAGGCTCGTCATGGATAGAAGATCATTCATTGCAAGTGCGGGGGTATTGGGGGCTGCGGCTGCTACGGGGCTTGGGCACACTCAGTCGAATACAAAGCTTCAGGAAACAGGGAAGCCGTTCTCGGTGAAGTTCGCGCCGCACTTCGGGATGTTTCGGCACCATGCCGGGAATGATCCTGTGGCGCAGCTTGAGTTTGCGGCGGATATCGGATTCCGTGCATGGGAGGACAACGGAATGGGTGGGCGATCGATCGAGGAACAGTCGCGGCTGGCGAAGGCGATGGAGCGTTTGGATATCGAGATGGGCGTGTTCGTGCTCAACATGGGCACGGCATGGGGGCCGACCTTTTCGAAGAACAAAAAAAATGACATCGAGAAGTTCCTCGGCGAGGCGCAGGCTGCCGTTGAGATTGGCAAGCGTGTAAACGCGAAATGGACGACGGTGGTGCTGGGAACACGGGAGCCGAGGGTCGATCTGTCGTACCAGACTTCGTATGCGGTCGATGCGTTGCGTCGGGCGTGTGATATTTTGGAACCAAGCGGATTATGCATGGTCCTCGAACCGTTGAATCCGAGGGACCATCCGAACATGCTGCTTGCTGAGATGGGTCACGCGTATGAGATTTGCCGAGCGGTGGATTCGCCGTCGTGTAAGATTCTGGATGATCTGTACCATCAGCAGATCACGGAGGGAAATTTGATCCCGAATATTGATCGTGCGTGGGATGAGATCGCGTACTTCCAGATCGGGGACAACCCTGGTCGGCAGGAGCCGACGACCGGTGAGATCAACTACCTCAATGTATTCAAGCACATCAAGGACAAGGGATTTACGGGGGTCTATGGAATGGAGCATGGAATATCGAAGGGGGGAAAAGAGGGAGAAGTTGCTCTTATCGAAGCGTATAGAGCGGTTGACCCTGTGAGTTGATCTGGGTCGAGCAATGTATCAGACATGGTGCTGAACCAGCAAGACATCGAGGAATATGGGGCAAGAGTAGGCTCATCAATCCGTCTCTCGTGCATTCGTGATCGAATGGCTTTTTTCCATCGAACTCAATCCAAGGCGTATAGACGCACTGTTGTATCACCGAGTTGCTTCTCCCAGTGACTACGGACACCCCTGCATGAACGAGGAAAGAAACTCGCTCACATCAAAGAAATCGTGTATTGAATCGCTGTTGAAATCGCCGTCTGGCTGACCGGTTTGGAACGCATTAAGGAAGGCGCTGACATCGAAGAAGTCGAGTGTGCCATCGCCGGTGAAGTCCGGTAGGCACTCTACTGAACCAGCAACAGTGATGGGATCGACGAACGGGAACTTCACATATTCAACGAGCGCGTCACGCTCGGACGAGGCCATCGCGAGGACGGCGTTGCGTGCAGACTCGGCCTCGCCGCCATGCCAGAGAATCGCTTCCATCAGCGAGCGAGCCCGACCGTCGTGCAGGTAGTTGGGTTCCGCTGGATTTCCATTGGGATTGAATGGATCGGTCGGCGTCCCGAGCACATGCCCGACATACCCGACACCCCACAGCGGAGGTGTGCGCCATTCACTCCCGCTCGCGCCGAACTCTGGTCGACCGTCCGCGAGATCCTCGCCCATGTCGTGGAGGAGCAGGTCCGTGAATGGTTGGATGATCTGATCACGGTACGGCACGAACTGAGCATCGGACGCTGTGCGCATCACCGGACGATGGCACGCGACACACCCTGCGGATTCGAACAGCAACATGCCCTGCTGTGCCAGGGGGTCGAGATGATTTTCACGCGGCGGTACCGCCAATCCTCGCAGGTAGGCGGTCATCGAATCGAGTGTCCAGGGATCGACTTCTGCCGGACCTTCTCCGACCAATGCAGACGACATGCCCATATCGTGGGCAAATGCGGACGCGGCTTGCTGTCGCAGGTTTGGCTGCGCCGCTTTCCATCCGTATCGACCCAATGCGGTGCCGCCGCTTGCGAGATCAGCGACGAAGTTTGCTCGGCCAGATACGCCGTCACCATCGGTATCGTGCTCGTCTGCCCAAGCAATGATCTCCGACTCGTCAACCGCTTCAAGCAGTCCAAGACCGATGAGCATTGGTGCGACCCGGACCGATACCTCGGCTTGGCCGTCGTAGGGTCCGTCGGTCGGGTTTGCAACTGAATCTCCAGGGATGTTTGTCCCGAACTCGCCGTAGAGCAACTCGGTGAACTCAAAGCGGGGTTTGCGGAGTTCATACGGCGTGCCATCATCGAACGCGCCGTTGACATACTCCCAGACTATGGAGGCGTTGCCTTCAGGAGTCGCGCCCGGGACGGCGTTGGTATCGAGTTGCACCCCATAAAATGGGTGTGGCTGCGGCGCCTCGCCGGGTTGACTAGGGATGCTCACGCGGACGACATAGTCGTCGATCGGATCAGCACTCGTAATCGGCGTAGCCCCGCGTCCGTCAAGCATGTGGCACTCGATGCATGAGTTGTTGATGTACTGCGGTCCGAGCAGTGCGGGCTCATAGATCGGGCTCGTGCCCATGTTGAAGTTGACCGGACCGCCGTTGCAATCGAACGCGGTTGGTGGATTAAAGAGTAAACCGTCGTCCCATCTCGTCTCGAACACGACCTTGCCTTCCATGAATGAACCAAGGTCTTGCGGCGGGAGATTGAGTGCGTGCTGGTTGAACGCGAACTGCTTGACCGTGACGACCGGGATCGATGCATCACCTGCGGCGTACGCGAGGGGATGTTGGGACTCACGCTGGAGCCTGCCATCTCCGACATAGTAATAAATGAACTCGCTGTAGTAGGTCTGCGACGCCAGGAGGGTGAACTCAACATCGACGCGTTGGCCATGCACAAGATTTTCGATTGTTGATGTGAATACGCCGCCCCCGCCGTCCATCCGGACGCTGATGGCGGAAATGTTGCGGTCACAGAAGCCGACATCACCCGATTGGTTGTACCACTTGATATCTACAGCATTGACAGGAACTTCCGGTGCCGTCGTCAGTTCGAAGTCAAGCCGATCCCCATGATCGGTAATCTTCAGGTCAAATGTCCTGCCGATGTCATACCCCGGAGGATAGTGATCGAATCGCCACTCGTTCTCATGCCTGTCTCGGAAGCGAAGGCCCGCGATGGTCTCGATCGGATAGGCGGGGGCTGGGGGAGCGGCTTCGCCGAGTGTCCGCTCGAACCACGCTGTATCAACCGGCTCGATCCCAACAGTCTCGACGAATGAGTATGACACATGGTCTCCCGTGGCCCCCCCTGGAATCACGCGGCTCCAGATGAAACCGCCCTGATTTGTCATCGACTCGGTCTGCATAGGTCCGTCGTCGACCCGGAACCGAAGATCAACGCCCGACACTGATGGGAGCGGTGATGCTGGTGACCCGGTCTCGAACTGGACAGACCACACGCCGTTGCTCTCGACCACATCATGACTGAACGCACGCGAGTGCGGGAGTTCCCCGTTCCCATCGTCATCGTCGTCGTCATGGTCGTCCGAACTCAACGCGATACAGCCCTGTTCAAGTGTGAGCGTGTGTGTTGGGAACTCATACTGCGCAGGTATCTGGATCACGAGATGGAAGCTGAACTCGGTCCCGGGTGCGAGCCCTTGGAATGTCTTGGTAAAGTTGCCGGAGCCGTCGCTGTCCATGAAGTAACCACCGCCGGGTGGGTTGGGGTAGATCAGCACCGCGGTCGCGGCTGGGGTCGCGGTGATCGAAACGGTCACGCTCGACCCGCTCAGGCAGACCTCGCCAGTGTAACTTGGAGCACCGGACTGAGCAAATGCTGTTGAGGAGGCGATCATCACGGCTAGGTGGAAGACAATGGTGCGGAACATGGCGTAATCTCCTCAGAAAGGCCGTTTTGGACGATTGGTGACATCTACGAGATGCACTGATCTCCCAATAGTGGGCAGCCGATTGGCACCATTGTAACAGTTACATTGTTCGAATGCAACTGTGTATCTGCGGATCCCCTCAGTTATTCACTGCCTGAAAGGCCATGCGAAACCCGGCCATCATTCATGATGATCCATCTGGCAGTAACAGGGTAAAGAAGAAACAGAACCGGGCGAGAATGCATGAAGACGCGGCATTCCTCAAGGTACGCCGAGTGCCGCTACTCGCATACATATGCATAGACGGGCTCATTGTTTGATCGATCTCGATTGGCGAAATCAACTGAAATACTCGATCTGGCTGGTTGCCCCGGCATTTCCATCAGGCTGCCTGATTCATTCACTCTTCAAAAAGGCTGAGTTGCAAACTCGATACACGCTCGCATCTGGTCTTTTCTACTCGAACAATCATAGGATGATGCGAGAACTCGGCGATCTGAGCAGTTGACTGGATCATGTTCTCATCGTGATCAATCTTGTGCGTTTTTAAGAGTTCAGTTGAGATCCAAATTTGGTTTCAAAACCTCAGGAAAATCGGATGGTCTTCAATTTTTACGACGATCTGTTGTCATTTTCATGAAGCGTTTCTGCTCACTGCGGTTGCGGGCGTGCCAGAAATATGCGACAATGTGGATTGCGAACCAAGCCGATGGGAACCAATCAGTTTCTGGCATGTTTCGATAGGAGTACATGACTATGAGTTCCAGCCAACCCCAACCACTTCCACATTTCATTTCGAATAAACAGGTCCATGCGATCACAAGAAATCAACGAATCAACATCAATCCGGGCACCGGCAAACCTGTTTCATCTGTCCCGCTTGATGACATCGATTCAGCCGAGAAAGCCGTGCAAGCTGCGGCTACTGCATTCCCGAGTTGGTCGAGCACTCCGGTTGGCGATCGTATCCAGCCGCTGTTCAAATACAAAGCAATCTTGGAAAGCCATGTAGATGAACTCGCTGAGATTATCGTAAAGGAACACGGCAAAACCACCGCCGAAGCCATCGGCTCGGTTCGCAGGGGCATCGATTGCATTGAGCATGCGTGCGCCGCGCCACTCCTGATGATGGGGCGAACCCTGCCTCAGATTGCGGTTTCGTCGTCATTCTGCCGGACACAGGACGAGGGTGGGATCGGGATTGATTCATCCGTGGATCGATTGCCGATCGGGGTTTGCGTCGGGATTACGCCGTTCAACTTCCCGATGATGGTCCCCCTCTGGATGTGGCCCATGGCGGTCGCATGCGGCAATACTTTCGTGCTCAAACCATCCGAACGCGATCCGATGTCCACTGTGAGGGCTATGGAACTCGCTCAGGAAGCCGGGTTCCCGGACGGCGTGCTCAACCTCGTCCATGGCGGGCCGGATGTTGTCAATCACCTGATCAAGCACGATGAGGTCAAAGCAATCTCATTTGTCGGATCGACCGCTGCAGGAAAGTACATCTATTCGACCGGATGCGCACACGAAAAACGCGTCCAATGCATGTGCGGCGCGAAGAACTACTCCATCATCATGCCGGATGCGAACCGCGAAGCCGCGATTGACGGCGTGTTCGGATCCGCATTCGGGAATACCGGGCAGCGGTGTCTGGCGGGGTCGGTGGTGGTTGCGGTTGGCGAGGCCGCAGAATGGTTGATTCCGGGGCTCGTTGAGAAGACCAAAGGCGTCACGGTCGGCCCGGGGTGCGATAGCAGCACGCAGATGGGGCCGCTGCAAGATCCAGCGGCACACGATCGTGTGATTCAGTACATCGAAGACGGAGTGAAATCAGGGGCGGATTTGCTGGTTGATGGACGCAGTTCTGATATGCCCAACACCGGTTGCTTCGTCGGTCCGACCATCTTTGATAACACGACTTCGGACATGAGCATTGTCAGTGAAGAGATTTTCGGCCCTGTCCTGTCTGTTATCAGATCACCGAATCTTGATGCCGCGATCGCGGAGGTGAACAAATCCGAATACGGTAACATGTCCGTCATGTTCACAGACTCAGGCAATGCTGCGCACCGCTTTGAGACCACCGTCCAAGCGGGCATGATCGGGATCAATGTTGGTGTCCCCGCACCGATGGCTGCGTTCCCATTCGCCGGGTGGAAAAAATCGTTCTTCGGAGACCTCCACACCAACGGCGAGGATGGCGTGCGATTCTTCACCAAATCCCGCGTTACCGTCCGGCGCTGGATCTAATCACATACGACACATATTCGACAGAAAGTCTTACCTATGCCACGAATCACACGAACCGCACTCATCCAAGCATCCAACGCACTGCCGAACTCCGACGACCTCGACGCGATCAAAGAAGCGATGATCGACAAACATGTCGCGCTGATCGAAGAAGCCGCCAACAAAGGCGCCAATGTCTGTTGTCTCCAGGAAATTTTCTACGGCCCATACTTCTGCGCCGAGCAGGACACGCGTTGGTACTCGATCGCCGAACCCATCCCCGATGGCCCCACCATCAAACTCATGCAAGGGCTCGCCAAGAAGCACCGTATGGTCATGGTCGTGCCGATCTACGAAACCCCGATGACAGGCGTGTACTACAACACCGCGGCTGTCATCGACGAGCAAGGCAACTACCTCGGCAAATACCGCAAGCACCACATCCCGCACTGCCAGCCCGGATTCTGGGAGAAGTTCTACTTCAAGCCGGGCAATGGCGGCTACCCCGTCTTCGACACCATCTTCGGTAAAATCGGCGTCTATATCTGCTACGACCGCCACTTCCCAGAGGGCGCCCGCGCCCTTGGGCTCAACGGAGCAGAGATCGTCTTCAACCCGTCGGCAACGGTTGCGGGATTAAGCGAATATCTCTGGAAACTTGAACAACCAGCGCACGCGGTCGCGAACCAATACTTCGTGGGCGCGATCAACCGTGTCGGTACCGAAGCCCCTTGGAACATCGGACATTTCTACGGCCAGTCCTATCTCTGTGATCCACGCGGTCAGATCATCACCGAGGGGTCTCGCGATGATGATGAGATTGTCATCGCGGATCTGGATCTGGATTTGATCCAGGAAGTCCGAAATACCTGGCAGTTCTTCCGCGACCGGCGTCCAGAATCCTATGGACAACTCACAGACATCTGATGACCGAGCCAACGACCAACCCGCTGATCAATGCCGACCTCGCTCCGGTGGGGGTCGAGGAACGGACCTGGAGTTCGTGGAATATTGCGGCACTCTGGATCGGCATGGCGGTGTGCATTCCAACATACATGCTTGCTGGCGGGATGATCTCCCAAGGCATGAACTGGTGGCAGGCGACGCTCACGGTGATGGCTGGCAATCTGATCGTGCTGATCCCGATGATTCTCAACGGACACGCCGGCACGAAGCTCGGCGTCCCCTTTCCCGTCCTCGTACGCTCAAGCTTTGGCATCAACGGCGCTCATATCCCTTCGGTTGCCCGTTCTCTCGTCGCGTGCGGGTGGTTCGGGATTCAGTGTTGGATCGGCGGTGCCGCAATCTATGCGATCTTGGGTGTGCTCGAGGTTTACAACACAGCCGAAGAACTCGCCAAGCTCCCGATCTTGGGCATCAATGGGATCCAGTTCGTTTGCTTCCTCGCGTTCTGGCTGATTCATGTGGTCATCATCATCCGAGGTGTTGAATCCATCAAGCATCTTGAATCATGGGCGGCCCCGTTTTTGATCGCATCTGGAGTAGCACTGCTGATCTGGGCCTTAGTAAAGGTCGATAATCCTAGAGATTTATTTGCCTCGAAAACCAACTATGCCGTCGGCTCCGGTTTCTGGAAAGTTTTCTTTCCCCAACTGACCGCGATGGTCGGGTTCTGGGCGACACTCAGTCTCAACATCCCCGACTTCACGCGCTACAGCAAATCACAGAAAGACCAAGCCCTCGGCCAAATGATCGGTCTTCCACCGACGATGACCCTGTTCTGTTTCATCGGCATCATTGTCACTGGCGCAACCGTTATCATCTTTGGCGATGCGATCTGGGACCCCGTTGTGCTGGTTTCAAAAATGGGGTCACCAACTGTTGTCGTGATCTCGATGATCGCTTTGCTGATCGCCACCTTATCGACCAATCTGGCGGCCAATGTCGTTTCCCCTGCCAACGGGTTCTCGAACATCTCGCCAACCAAAATCAGTTTTCGGCTCGGCGGACTGCTCACTTGCGCCATCGGCGTGCTCATCATGCCTTGGCGACTCGTCATTGATTTAGAAGACTATATCTACACCTGGCTCATCGGATACTCCGCATTACTTGGCCCCATCATCGGGATCATGCTCTGCGATTACTTCATTATTCGCAAGACCAAGATCGATACGGACGAGTTGTACAAAGCCGATGGAAAGTTCAAAGGCATGAACTGGATCGCGATCATCACGCTGGTGATCGCAGTCCTCCCGAACCTCCCAGGATTCATAAACGCTGCAACCAATACCGCGGGGACTGACGAAACCATTTTTCCAAGCTACTTCGACTCCATCTATAGCTACGCCTGGTTCGTCGGTGTGTTGATTGCCGTCGTGCTCTACTGGCTGCTGATGACATTGTTCAAGAAATCCAGATAGGACTCAATCATGACTACCCAAATCGCCCCGACACTCCCCGCCTATGACCACACCCCAACGCCCTATTCTGGCCCATCCAAAGCCGAAACGCTGGCGATGCGACAAGAGTTCCTGTCGCCCGCAATCCTCATGTACTATCGTGACCCCGTCATGATTGTCGAGGGCTCGATGCAATACCTCTTCGACGAAACGGGCAAAAGGTACCTCGATGGATTCGCCGGGATTGTTACGGTGTCAGTTGGGCACTGTCATCCCAAGGTTATCGAAGCCGTGCGTGAGCAGAACGAACGCTTCCAACACACAACCACAATCTATTTACACCCAAACATCGCAAAATACGCGAAGCACCTCGCTTCAACCTTCCCGAAGGACTCCGGGCTCAGTGTGTGCTATTTCACCAACTCAGGATCCGAATCCAACGACCTTGCCCTGCTCATGGCTCGTGCATTCACGGGGAACTTCGATGTGCTCGCCCTCCGAAACGCCTACCACGGCATGTCTCCGACGACGATGGGCTTGACGGCACTCAATACATGGAAAACGCCGGTTCCCCAAGGATTCGGCATCCACCACGCCAAGTGCCCGGACATGTACCGAGGACCGTTCGGATACGACGATCCTGACGCGGGCTTAAAATACGCCGCCGATGTCGATGAAGTCATCCGTTTCAGCACGCCGGGCAAGGTCGCCGCGTTCATCGCAGAACCCATCCAAGGCGTCGGGGGCACGGTCGAACTCCCCGATGGATACCTCCAGCATGTCTACAAGTCCGTCCGCGCCGCTGGGGGGCTTTGCATTTCCGACGAGGTGCAGACCGGATTCGGTCGCACAGGCACCAAGTTCTGGGGATTCGAGAACCAGGGCGTCACCCCCGACATCGTCACCATGGCAAAGGGTATGGGCAACGGCGCACCGGTCGGCGGCGTCGTCACACGACCGGAAATCGCCCAAGCGATGGCGCAGCGCCTCCATTTCAACACCTTCGGCGGGAATCCGGTTTCCATGGCCCAGTGCGACGCGACGCTCGACATCATCCAAAGCGAGCATATCCAGAAGCGGGCACTTGAAATCGGCGCGTACCTCATGGATGGGCTCCGTGATCTTCAATCCCGGCACAACTCCATCGGAGATGTCCGAGGAAAGGGACTCATGCTCGGTGTCGAGCTTGTCGAAGACCACACAACCAAAGCA
>Ga0316187_10003822_pt1 | contig 13064 bp, 12 predicted proteins | sample CroRivburrow1_MG_FD_204927 | JGI IMG/M metagenome (GOLD analysis project Ga0316187, IMG submission 204927) | Coastal sediment microbial communities from Maine, United States - Cross River worm burrow 1 | ecosystem: Environmental > Aquatic > Marine > Coastal > Sediment | place: USA: Maine...
TCACCGGCATGGCGCAATGATGTCCTGCCCGGATCGCAACGCCATCGCGATCCAGAATCGTTCCCAGATCATGCGGATGAACACCCTCAATGGTGAATGAGAGAACAGTTGCTTTATTCTCTGCCGTGCCAATCTGACGAAGCCCGTCAAAGGCCTCTGCCTTCTCGGTTGCATAGGCCAACAGTGTTTGTTCGTGAGCAGCAATACTTTCTACACCAACGGCGTTCAGATAGTCGACTGCCGCACCAAAACCGATGGTACCGGAAATATTTGGTGTGCCTGCCTCAAACTTGTAAGGCAATGTGTTATATTCAGTACGCTCGAATGTCACCATGGTGATCATATCTCCACCGCCCTGATAGGGAGGCATCGTTTCCAGTATCGCCTCTTTGGCATAGAGCAGTCCTACACCGGTCGGGCCATACATTTTGTGCGCACTGGTGACATAAAAATCCACATCCAGTGCCTGAACATCCACTTCCAGATGCGCCAGCGCCTGAGCACCATCCACCAGAACCTTCGCTCCGGCTGCATGGGCTCGGTCGATAATCTCTTTGACCGGGTTAATCGTTCCCAAAGCATTGGAGAGATGTACTACGCCGACAAGCTTGGTGCGCTCAGAGAGAAACTCATCAAGCCTCTCCATGCAGAGCTCACCATCATCATTGATTGGCAATACTTTCAGTGTTGCGCCCGTCCGCTCACAGAGCATCTGCCATGGCACAATATCCGAATGATGCTCCATCTCAGTAATAAGCACCTCATCACCGGCACGGACATTCGCGCCACCCCAGCTTGATGCAATCAGGTTGATTGATTCAGTGGTACCACGTGTGAAAACAATCTCTTTCGTAGAGGCTGCATTTAATAGCAATCTCAACTTTTCCCGGGATGCCTCATAAGCAGCCGTTGCCCGCTCAGAAAGCGCATGCACACCACGGTGCACATTGGCATTATCATGTTCGTAATAGCTGCGGATAGCATCAATCACTACCTGTGGTTTCTGCGTTGTTGCCGCGTTATCCAGATAGACCAGCGGTTTGCCATAAACCTGCTGATGTAGAATCGGGAAATCATCCCGGATCGTTGAAACATCGTAATTCATAGCCATCACTTTACACCAGCATCCCTTCAAGCCCGGCTCCACAGGGAAGCTTTTCAAATGCGACCTGTTCGAGATAACGACGAACCTCAGGCACCTTGATCCTGGCCAGCACCTCATCTGCAAAAGCAAACATCAACACGTTACGTGCCTCATCCATACTTAAGCCCCGTGATCGCAGATAAAACAGCTGATTCATATCCAGCTGCCCCACAGTTGCACCATGCGCACACTTCACATCATCTGCATGAATCTCCAGATCAGGCTTGGTATCAATCTCCGCCTTGTCAGAGAGAAGCAGGTTGGCATTGGACTGGGCTGAATCTGTTTGATCCGCTCCTTTGTGAACCACAACCTTGCCATTAAATACGGCCCTTGCCCGACCATCAATAACACCTTTATAAGATTCACGGCTCCTACAGTGGGGACGGACATGATCAATACGGGTGTGATGATCAACATGCTGCCTGCCACCCACCAGATAGAGCCCATTAAGTGCGCACTCGGCGCCCTCACCATTGAGCTCAACATGAATATCTCTGCGTGATAGTGCTGCGCCAAACGCAACAGAGTGGGAGTGGTAATAACTGTCCCGATGCTGGTGCACACGCACCGAACCAATATTCACTTCGTTGATATCAGACTGCTGTAACTTGTAGTGCTCAAGCCTTGCACCGGCATGCAGTTCGACATCTGTAACAACATTGATCAGTGCGCGGCTTTCACCCAGCGAACCAAAATGCTCAATGACTGTTGCCTGACTGTATTCGCCCGCAACTATCAGATTTCTGATATGGCTGGAGCCTTCCCCCTCCCCGTGTGAGAGAAAAAGCAGATGGATTGGCTTCTCAACCACTATCCCGTCTGGAATATCAATGTATATGCCATCATGCATAATCGCTGTATTCAACTCGGCAAAAGAGCCGGAGAGATGTTGGTCATGCAGATACGGCTCCAGCAGGTGGGCCTCTCCGGCAAGCATTCTTGCCACACTCTCAATACGAACACCGGCGGGAAGCCCGATTAATGAGGAGAGATCTGCCGATACGCGACCATCCACGATAACTACCCGATGGCAGTCCAGACCCCTGAAATAAAAATCCGAGATAGCCTCTACCGAGATATCCGAGGCTGACCTTTCAGCTGAAACCGTGCTCAATCTGGCAGCATATTTCCTGACATCTGTATATTTCCACGCTTCATTTCGCGTGGTTGGAATCCCCAGTCTGAAAAAGTTGCCCAATGCGCCCTTTCGCATCACACGCACCCATGACTCATGCGAGCCGGGCAGCCCCTTCTGGATCACAGGCAACTTCTCCTGGAGTTGAGAGTCCAGTTCAACAGTCTCGTTCATGGTGCTGTTCATCTGTTGGCCTCTTCCAAAACCCAATCGTAACCACGCTCCTCAAGCTCCAGCGCCAGTGCCTTATCACCACTCTTCAGGATGCGCCCGCCGGCCAACACATGCACCATATCCGGCTCGATGTAGTTAAGCAGTCGCTGATAGTGAGTAACCAGAACCACGGCCCGGTCAGGGGAGCGAAGCTTGTTCACACCACCGGCCACGACACGCAGCGCATCGATATCAAGGCCCGAGTCGGTCTCATCAAGCAGCGCCAGTGATGGTTCCAGCACTGCCATCTGAAAAATCTCATTTCTCTTCTTCTCGCCACCGGAGAAACCTTCATTTACAGCTCGACTCAGGAAAGCGTGATCCAGCTCAACCAGATTCGCTTTCTCTTTAACAATCTGCATGAAATCCATCGCATCCAGTTCATCCAGCCCCAGATGTTTGCGCTTGGCGTTAAGCCCAGCCTTCAGAAGATAGGTGTTGTTCACTCCAGGAATCTCAACCGGATACTGAAAGGCGAGAAAAACACCTTCCCAGGCACGCTCTTCGGGGCTCATCTCCAGCAGGTTTCTACCCTTGTAGGTTACGCTTCCTGCCGCCACCTCATAGCCATCACGCCCTGCAATCACATTGGAAAGAGTGCTTTTACCGGATCCATTTGGCCCCATCACGGCATGAACTTCGCCAGCCTTAATGTTCAGATTGATCCCTTTAAGGATCTCCTTTCCGTCAACGCTCACATGTAAATTTTCAATCTTCAGCATGTTATCTCTTCCAGTGTTTCGAATTTCGGCAACTCAGTAATCGAGTGTTTTATTTCAAGGCTAGGCGCAGTGATTTTTGAGTCGCGCAGCATATGTAACAATATGTGAACAGCGAGAAAGCCACTGCAACAACGCATGGGGATAAAAGCCGACGATTTCACCCTACTGCTCCTTCAAGTGATACTTCCATCAACCTGTTTGCCTCCACAGCAAACTCCATCGGCAGTTCGTTAAACACTTCCTTACAGAAGCCATTCACAATCAGCGAAACCGCATCCTCTTCAGAGATGCCTCGCTGCTGGCAGTAGAAGAGCTGATCGTCGCCAATCTTTGAGGTGGTCGCCTCATGTTCCACTATAGCCGTCGGATTTTTCACCTCTATATATGGAAAGGTGTGAGCACCGCACGTTTTACCCAGCAGCAATGAATCACACTGCGTATAGTTACGCGCTCCTTCAGCATCCTTACCAATTCGAACCAGCCCCCGATAAGACTGCTGCCCGTGACCTGCCGAGATACCTTTGGCGATAATGGTGCTTCTGCTGTTTTTACCAAGGTGAATCATTTTGGTGCCGGTATCGGCCTGCTGATAATTGCTGGTCAATGCCACCGAATAAAATTCTCCAACCGAATCATCGCCCTTCAGAACGCAGCTGGGATATTTCCATGTGATGGCACTACCGGTTTCCACCTGAGTCCAGGATATCTTGGCCCGGTCGCCTCGGCATTCGCCACGCTTGGTGACAAAGTTATAGATGCCACCGACTCCATTCTCATCCCCCGGATACCAGTTCTGCACCGTTGAATATTTAATCTGTGCATCTTCAAGTGCTACCAGCTCAACTACCGCCGCATGCAGCTGATTTTCATCACGCATTGGAGCTGTGCACCCTTCAAGATAACTTACATGAGAAGACTGCTCTGCAATAATCAGGGTTCGCTCAAACTGGCCGGTATTGAGCGCATTAATCCTGAAATAAGTGGAGAGCTCCATCGGGCAGCGTACTCCCTTGGGAATGAACACAAATGAACCATCAGTGAATACTGCCGAATTAAGCGCTGCAAAAAAATTGTCGCTGGTTGGCACAACCGTGCCAAGGTATTGCTGTACCAGTTCGGGATAATCACGCACCGCTTCTGAAATCGGACAGAAGATCACACCCGCCTCTTTCAGCTTGCTTTTAAATGTCGTTGCAACAGATACCGAATCGAACACCGCATCAACTGCCACATTCTTTACTCCGGCCAGGAACTCCTGTTCACGAAGCGGAATACCAAGTTTTGCATAGGTTTCCAGAAGTTTCGGATCCACATCATCCAGACTCTCAGGGGCATTCTCTTTGGGTTTAGGTGCCGAATAGTAAGAGATCGCCTGATAATCAATCGGGGTGTGATGCACATTGGCCCAATCCGGTTCACTCATGGTCTGCCAATGACGAAAAGCCTCAAGGCGCCAATTTAACAGCCAAGCAGGCTCATTTTTTTTAGCTGATATCACACGGATCACATCTTCATTCAGGCCGGGTGGCAGCGTATCGGCATCAATATCGGTAACAAAACCCGCCTCATACTCCCTCGCTTTTAGCTGCTCGTTTAACTCTTCATTTGTCGCCATCAGAGAGCCTCGCTTTTTGCTATTGATGAACCAACCGAACTGATCGGCAACACTTTTTTCATGGAGAAAACCGGCATAAAGTCCTTTTCGGTCATATCCTTCAGTGAGATACTGTCCAGCGCATCACGCACTGCACTGTTGATTTTTTTCCAGTTGTTCTGTGTGGCACAAAACGGCAGTTGATCACATTCACTGTCATCCAGGTTGCATTCAGTCAACGCAATATGCCCTTCAAAACAGTCGATGATTTCGCGCACAGAAACCTCTTCAGCCGGGCGTGCCAGACGATAGCCGCCTTTGGCTCCACGAATCGATTCAAGCAACCCTGCACCCAACAGCGCCTGCAACACCTTGCTTACGGTTGGGGAGGGAATATGTGTTGCATTGGAAAGGTCATTGGATGCAAACAGACGAGCTTCATCTGCCGCTATATGGGTCAGAAGCAGAATTCCGTAATCCGTTAACTTGGTCAATCTGAGCATGAAAACCCCTGAAATTAATCAGGAGCATTATAATCCTGATTAAAAAACTCTTCAACCTGCAATCTGTGGGGGAATTAAATACGGCTTACTGCTTAAACAGACCATCGTTTTCGCACATGGGTGTACGGCTTCAGTATGCTTTCTGAAATTACACTTTTAGAAAACGTAAAAGGCTTGATACAGAAAGTATCAAACCATATCTAACAAACCAAAAAAAAAGAGGGAGCCCGAAGGCTCCCTCTCTCGATTAACAAAGAGTCCCGAAGGAATCTTAGTAAACGTACTCGATCTGCAGAGTAGATGAAGTAAGCTTAGATGTAGAAGTTACACCAGCAGTTACAAAATCAGTCTTAGCAACATTGATTTCCAGATCCAGAGTCAGGTTCTGTGCAACGTCATACCAAGCACCAACGATGAAGTTGCTGTCTTTACGAGTGTCATTAAGAACGCTAGCTACGTTAGTAGTCTTCGCGTAATCATAACCAAGACGTACACCGGCAGGGCCGAATGCAACGTTTACGTAAGGCATGTAACCAGTAACTTTCTCGTCAACACCAACAGCGAAGGTAGTCTTAGCAGACAGAACGATTGGCGCATAGAAGCCAACAGATACGTCGCCCAGATCACCCTGGAACTGCAGGTCGATACCGTACTCAGTACGCTCGTTCTTCAGACCAGAAACAGTAGGGTAAGACTTATAAGCCGCAGCTGAAGTCTTCGCATACCAAGCACCAATTACTGTGTCCATACCAGCAAGTTCGCCAGTATAAGCAGCACGCAGGTAAGGAGACAGAGTTACGTCAACACCAGCGTTACCGATAGCGGTACCACCAGCAGCGCCGCCAACAGTAGCGTTGTCGTTGTTTTCGTTACCCAGCAGTCCACCGATTGCGAAGTACAGGCTATCAGCCAAGTGACCGTAAACACCAACACCAGTTGCGCCAGTGTGCATTACAGTTGAACGCAGTGCACGTGCACGAGTCTGAACACCACGGGTGTTACGAACTACAGCGTTTGATGGATCGTTGAACAGTGAAGGTGCACCCAGCGCATCGGTAGTACCGATTGCTAGAGCAACAATGCCAGCGTCCAGATCAAATACGTAGGCCATCTTAGCGCCCAGCATAGAGCCACCGATTACGTCCCACTCGTTGAACAGGCCAGCGTGCTCGCCAAGGCGACCACCGAACAGCAGAGCTGATTCGTCTGGGAACTGAACTGCGATAGAAGAACCAGTTACAGGAGTACCAATTACACCACCTTTAGAAGCTACAGTTGTAACGCCAGCAGTAGTTGACTTGGTGTCGCCAGTAGAGAAACGAGCCTTCATCAGGTAAGACGCGTTGAATACTGCAGGAAGAGACAGATGCTCGTCTTCGATCAGAGCCTGTTCGCCAGTATCACGGTAAGCGTTCATTTTGAAGTTACGGCCAAAAGCAGCCAGACGTGGAATTGCCTGGAAATGGCAGTTCAAGCATGCAGCGCCAGTCTGGCGTGCGAATGCAGGTACAGCTTCAGAAGTAGTTGGAGCAACTGCAACAGCAGAAACAGCAACAACAGCGAAAGCTACAGCAGAAAAAAGCATTTTTTTCATGTTGTTTATATCCTCTTAATAAGTATTTGATTTACGTTAAAGCAAATCATTAGTTTTTTGTTCTCCCCTTTGTGCCTCTGCTTCTCTTCGACCTGTTGCTGAATCAAGTCAGTCAACAGAGATTTGCACAGACCTTTCAAGGAGTACGCCGCGAACATTGCGTGATTTGCCATGCCGGGTCAACCTGACACACCTGCCGTGTGTCGTTTTGCAACACACTCCGGATCAGTCTATTTCCTTCTTTATAATTACATATTGTGAAACCATGTTCAGTTAAACCCTCTATTGGCAATCGACCTCCATTACACTTAGTTTTGCAGACACATGTGCGATTCACAAAATTATATCACTGACAAGAGCGGGATGGAGGGCCTCAGCCAGCTCTTCTCATCTGGGTGCAAGCCCGAAGAGCAGTGGCGCATCGGCACTGAGCACGAGAAGATCGGTTTCTGCGTTGATTCACTCAAGCCCATTCCATATGCCGGAACCCGAAGCATTCAATCGCTTCTTACACTCCTCGCTAAACGATCAGGCAGACCACTGTTTGAAAATGACACCATTATTGCAATTCAGAAGCAGCTCGCCTCCATCACGCTCGAACCTGGCGGGCAACTTGAACTTTCCGGCGCGCCGCTGGCCACCATCCACGAGACATGCATGGAGACTCAAAACCACCTGACTCTGCTTAAAGAGGCAACAGAAAAGCTCGGCATAGGATTCCTGGGACTGGGCTTTCAGCCCAAGTGGGGTCGCGATCAAATCCCGTGGATGCCAAAGGCACGCTACGCGGTCATGAAGGAGTACATGCCGATGGTTGGAGATAGTGGTCTGGACATGATGCTGCGCACGGCAACCGTACAGGCCAATCTGGATTTCTCTTCCGAAGCAGACATGGCCAGAAAAATGCGTGTTGCCTGCAGCCTGCAACCGCTCGTGACAGCGCTCTGTGCTGCCTCTCCATTTGTAGACGGCAAACCTTCAGGCTTTCTTTCGAGCCGGGCTGCCTGCTGGCTGGACACGGACCCGGCCAGAACCGGAGTTCCCGAATGCATTTTTGAGCATGACTTCGGCTTTGAGAGTTATACCGAATGGGCCCTTGATGCTCCGATGTATTTTATCCTACGCAATGGACAATATATAAATTGTGCGGGCCAGAGCTTTCGCGCTTTTCTTCAGGGCAAGCTGCCTGCGCTTCCAGGTGAGCTTCCAACCATGGATGACTGGGAACTTCATACCGGTACGCTCTTTCCTGAGGTGCGCCTGAAACAGTTTCTTGAAATGCGAGGCGCGGATGCCGGGCAATGGCCATGGGTATGTGCTCTGCCAGCTCTCTGGAAAGGCGTTCTTTATGATGAACAGGCTCTGGAGCAGGCATGGATCCTCTGCAGTGACTGGAGTCATGCTGAAGTTTCTCAACTCCGGCAAGAGGTGCCTCGCCTGGCATTTTCCACCCCATTCAGAGAGACCGATGCTCATGCGCTTTGCGAGACCATGCTCGATATTGCCCGTGGCGGCCTTGAACGAATAGCCGATCTAAATAGCCATGGTGAAGATGAATCGATTTTTCTTAAACCAATGATTCATGCTGTCACATCAAGAAAGACTCAGGCAGAGCAGTGGCTTGATGCATATCATGGCAGTTGGAATGGCAACATTGACCGGATATTTGTTGAGGCGATGCACCCGTAGGCTTTTATATTAATACGTAAAAGGCAGGAGCATTATGCGAATCTATCCAACCACCTCTATCGCATTACCGTCCGGGTCTCTGAAGAAGACCGCTGCACGCCCTGATCTGCTTTTTGTGTAAGTCACCTCGGCTTCGTCCAGTCTGGAGAGCAAACTGTCCAAATCGTGAGTCGCGAGTGCAAAATGGTGATCACGCCCGCCGTGGACAGGCTGATCATAACCATCATAAGGGTTTTCAATCTGCATCAGGTGCAACTGCTGCCCGTTACCCAAGCTGTAAAACAGCCCCGGAAACCCCAGATCCGGGCGATGATCTCGCTCAAGTCCCAGGAGACCCTCATAAAACAATGCAGATACCTCCAAGTCATCCACAATAATCGCCACATGATGCAACTGCATAACTACTCCTCCGCTGGAACAGCGATATTGAATCTTTATTATTAAAAAATCACGCTTCTACTTCCTCTTGCTGTTTCATAAAGCATCCCCGCTCTCCACAGGTCGCGGAGCGGGTGAATGTAATGAACTCGTAAGCGAGGCCAGACCAGGCTCTTGCGTAGCGTTCAAAGGCGAAGGGCAGGAGCCAGAAGACGTATCAAAAGATTTACCGAGCCGAGCAATCCTGCAACAATCCGCATCTCTTATGAATACAGTAAGCCCAGCAACTGCAAAAATCCTTGATGGCAAGGCTCTTTCGGAGCGCATGCGCCTGCATATGCAGGCCGACATCAAAGCGATGAACAGCCGACATGGCCGGGCACCGGGCCTGGCAGTGATTCTGGTGGGAGATGATCCTGCATCCCACGTCTATGTAAAAAACAAGAAGCTTGCATGTGAAAAGGTGGGGATCGTCTCTTTCTCCCACGAACTACCTGCCAACACTACCCAGCAGCATATTCTGGGGCTGATCGGCGAGCTCAATCGCGATCCGCGTGTTGACGGCATTCTTGTTCAGCTGCCAGTTCCAGATCATATTGATTCAGAAACCATCATTATCGCCATTGATCCCGGCAAGGACGTTGATGGATTCCACCCCTACAACATTGGTAGTCTGACTGCTCGTATCCCGGCACTTCGCCCATGCACGCCCTATGGCTGCATGAAAATGCTGGAAGAGACTGGCATTGACCTGCATGGCCAGGAGGCTGTAATTGTAGGCGCATCGAACATGGTTGGACGCCCTATGGCGCTTGAGCTTCTTCTGGCAGGAGCGACAGTGACCGTTACCCACCGCTTCAGCAGAGATCTAAAATCACATATTGAGCGGGCAGATATTGTTGTGGCTGCAGCCGGCAAACAGGGGCTCATTCAGGGTGACTGGATCAAGAAGGGTGCCATCGTTATTGATGTAGGTATTCACCGCATGGAAAATGGGAAACTGACCGGGGATGTTGAGTTTGAGAGCGCAGCTAAACATGCCTCATGGATCACCCCCGTTCCTGGTGGCGTAGGCCCGATGACCATCACCATGCTGCTCTACAACACCATTGCAGCCTTCCGCAGCCATGTCGGCGACGAAGCATGAACGAATCAAACGCCACATTGGCAAAAACGCCTCTGTTTGATGAACACATAAGGCTTGGTGGCAAAATGGTACCATTTGCCGGTTTTGAGATGCCGGTCCAATACCCGCTCGGAGCACTCAAAGAGTATCAGGCCGTGCGTGATGGTGAGGCCGGGATTTTTGATATCTCCCATATGGGCCAGGTTCGTGTGACCGGCAGAGATGCACTGGCTTTTCTTCAACAGGTCACCACCAACGATGTCTCTAAGCTGGTTGATGGACAGGTGCAGTACTCTGCCCTGCTCAATGATCGGGGCACCTTTATTGATGACATCACCACCTACCGGATTGATGAGAACAGCTACTACCTCTGCATTAATGCAGCCAATCGGCATAAGGATCTGGCCCACCTTCTGAAACATGCTGCAAACTTTGATGTTAGCGTTTCCGATGAATCGGATGAGACCGTGCTGCTGGCACTTCAGGGTAAAAAGTCTCAACAGTTACTACAGGGCATCACGGAGAGTGATCTTGAATCCATCGGTTACTACCGCTTTACCGTGACGACGATTCATGGCGCTAAAACCATTATATCCCGTACCGGATACACTGGTGAAGATGGATTTGAAATTTATCTCCCCAACAGTGCGGCTTCTGCAGTTTGGCGGTCACTTGAAAACGCGGGCGCGATCCCGATCGGCCTGGCTGCACGTGATATGCTTCGCACTGAGATGGGCTATGCCCTCTATGGCCATGAGATTAGTGACGACGTCACTCCTGTTGAAGCAAAGCTTATGTGGATCACAAAGCTTGAAAAGAACGACTTTCTCGGACGCAGTGCTGTTCAAGCGCGCAGAGCTCTTGGTGCACAAAAAAGACTGGTCGGTCTAAAACTGACCGGCCGCGGCATCCCCAGAGAACAGTACAAAATCCTTGCCGATGGAAAAGAAGTCGGCGAAGTCACCTCTGGCATGCACTCACCCCTTGCAGGCTGTGGGGTTGCCATCGGTTATGTTGAACCTGAGTATGCCGAGGTCGGCGAGCTTTCAATTGAGATTCGTGGAAAAGCTGTTCCGGCAGAACGAACCAAAACACCATTTGTACGCAGCAACGTCCGCAAATAGAGTGCGGACTGCTTTGAGAGGAGAATACCATGACTATTCCTGCTGATCTTAAATACACCAAGGACCATGAATGGGTCCGCATTGAAGGTGACACTGCCACATTTGGAGTGACTGATCATGCCCAGGAAGCGTTGGGTGATATTGTATTTGTTGAACTCCCTGAGGCAGGACGTTCCATGGCCATTGGCGATGCTTTTGCTGTGGTCGAGTCGGTGAAGGCCGTATCCGATGTTTACGCACCTATTGCCAGTGAAGTCATTGAAGGTAACGAAGAACTGGAATCTACGCCTGAAAAGGTCAACGAAGACCCTTACGGCGAGGGGTGGATTGTTAAGGTCAAAGTGACCGACAGCGACACCTCGAACCTGATGGATGCAGCTGCATACCAAACCTTCCTAGACGAAGCATAGAACTGATTAACCACCCTTCTAACCTGGAGCCACTCCATGCGATTTCTGCCGCACACTGATGCAGACCGTTCAGCCATGCTTGATACCATCGGTGTATCAGACATGCAGGAGCTGTTTGCCGACATTCCAGCCAGGTTCCACCATGAACCGGGCAGTCTCAATATGCCCCCGGCTCTTTCCGAGGCGGCTATTGTGCGAAAATTCACCCAGGCATCAGACAAAAACCGGCACGCTGGTAACACCAGCTGCTTTCTTGGTGGCGGCACTTACCACCACTTTATTCCTGCCGTCGTGGATTACATTATCTCCCGCGGTGAATTTCTGACCGCCTATACCCCATACCAGCCTGAAATTGCCCAGGGCACACTTCAGACCCTGTTTGAATTCCAGACCATGGTTGCCCGGCTTCTCGGCATGGATATCTCCAATGCCTCCATGTATGACGCTGCAACCAGCGTGGCCGAGGCGGCATTGATGGCCAGACGTGTAAAACGCCGGGATCGAGTGGTCATTGCAGGCAGTCTGAACCCACGTTATCGCTCAGTAACAGATAACTACCTTTCTCACCTGGGTGGTGAGGCCGTTACAGTAGAAAGCGCCGCCTTTTCGACAGATGTAGCACAAGTTTGTGCAAATATTGATGAATCAACCGCATGCGTCATTGTCCAATACCCGGACTTCTATGGCTCGGTTTACGACTTGGCAGAAATCCGTAGCCGCTGTGATGAGACTGGCGCACTGATGGTGGTCGCATTCTCCGACGCTTCAGCCTTTTCCCTGATCAAGCCTCCCGGTGAATATGGAGCCGATATTGTGGTCGGCTCTGGTCAGTCGCTGGGCATTCCGATGGGATTTGGCGGCCCCCATCTTGGCCTCTTCACCTGTACGCAGAAACTTCTGCGTCAGATGCCGGGCCGCGTATGTGGAATGACCACAGATGCCAATGGAAAACGTGGATTTGTGCTGACTCTGTCAACCCGCGAGCAGCATATCCGCCGCGAGAAAGCGACATCCAACATCTGCTCCAATCAGGGGTTGATGTGTACAGCTGCTGCCACCTATATGACCCTGATGGGAGATGCCGGGCTAAAAACAGTTGCTGAGCACTCAGCCGCAGCGCTGCAGATGCTGGTAAGCAACCTGCCTGCCCATGTGCAGGCTGCTGATGGCGCCCACTACAACGAAACTGTCCTGAGCTTCAAAGGTCAGGATCACCGTGACACCTTCCTTGCCAAAGCAGAGGCAGCCCAGATTTTTGCAGGCATTCCGCTGGAGAAACAGGTCCCAACAGTCGAACCCAAACACCTGCTGATTGCCACCACCGAGATGACAGAGGCGGATGATGTTAACCGCTATCTGGAACTTCTGGAGGCTGCACAATGAGCATCTCGAACTATTCAGGCACTTCAGGACTCATGCATGAAGAGCC
>Ga0316187_10003825_pt1 | contig 13059 bp, 9 predicted proteins | sample CroRivburrow1_MG_FD_204927 | JGI IMG/M metagenome (GOLD analysis project Ga0316187, IMG submission 204927) | Coastal sediment microbial communities from Maine, United States - Cross River worm burrow 1 | ecosystem: Environmental > Aquatic > Marine > Coastal > Sediment | place: USA: Maine...
CTTTTCAGCTCATTTTTAAGGGCGAATCCTATCTTTTCTAACGTAAACGGCTTCTTTATAAAGCGTCCTGCACCTAATCTTTGAGCTTCCCTCACCTCATCTGTTTCAACGAATCCACTGACTATGACAGCCTTTTGGTTTGGATGAATCTTTATCACCCTCTCGTAGGTCTCGCGACCGCTTATACCTGGATCCATAATCATATCAAGCAATATCAAATCCACAGCATGCTCTTGCAGATAGTTAACCGCCTCCTCACCGCTGGAAACAGCTTTGGCTTTATAGCCTAAGGTATTCAACATATTGCAGGCAATCTCTCTTTGTGTGTCCACATCGTCGACAACCAAAATCGTCTCTCCGACTCCTTTATAGTCTCCAATGGGTATATATGATTCCCTGTCCAATATTGCTTCCCTTGTGATTGGAAAATAAATTTCAAATGTGGTACCGTTTTTGCCGCTTTGAACATCGATATAGCCTTGATGATCCTGCACCACATTCCATACCACGGCCAGACCCAGGCCTGTCCCGCTCCTGCCCATCACTTTTTTTGTATAAAAGGGCTCGAATATTCTCTCAAGATCTTTCGATGATATTCCGGAGCCGCCGTCTGATACCGCCAGAACGGCATATTCACCAGTCTTAACATCATCATATCCTTTAAGAGGTCTATCTACATACCGATTCACGGTCGATATGGCAACATTGCCGCTACCCTCAATAGCCTCCACTGCATTTGACACCAGGTTCATTGCCACTTTTCTGATATGTACCAGAGAACCAGCTATGTTAAGCAAGTCGTTATCGAGATTAGTCCTGATCGCAACTGCAGGATGATACTCATTGAACTTATGAAACTCTGGAGACTGTAGATATTCTCTGATTAAGTCATTTAAGTTCAACGGCTCTTTCATTGTTGCCACGCCTCTGGCCACAGTTAATAAATCCTGGACAATGGCAACCGCCCTGTGTCCGGATTTCTTCATTGTTTCAATAGGTTTTCTGAGTCTGCTGTCTTCTGGCAAATCCAACAAAAGTAACTCCGGATAGCTTACAATCCCCGACAGGACGTTATTCAAGTCATGAGCTACACCGCCTGCCAACAGCCCCAGGGACTCCATTTTCTGTAATCTTGCGATCTTTTCTTGACTCTGCCGCAGCGCTTCCTCTGCCTGTTTACGCGCGGATATATCCCTGGCGATGCCCTGGGTTCCCAGAAAGCTACCCAGTCCAAACTCTGCATCTGAATACATTCCTTCTGCCGAGATTAAGAAAATCTCAAAAGAGACCGGCGTTTGATTCTTGGTTAAAAATTTTGTCTCAAATGATTTTTTGCTCCTATCTCCTGTGCGCCTCTCCTTGATTTTGTGAATTGTTTTTTCCCTGTCTTCAGGATAAACGATCTTCATGACGTTTGTGCCTAAAAGTTCTTCCGGTTCGTATCCGTATCGTTTTACGGAATCACTCACAAAAGTTAGGCGACCCTGCGGGTCTAATCGATAGATGATGTCCGGTACTGTTTTGACGATAGACTCTACCTCTTGCTTGGTTGCATTGAGTGCCAGATCGGCTTGCTTGCGCTCAGTGATATCGCTTAGGGAAGTTCTTATAATACTGAAGTTTCCGGCCTCATCTTTGACGGGGTAACTTTCTAATTGACCATAAAATTCGGTCCTATCTTTTTTTGTCAATTTCAACTCACAAACTTGCTTCGTTTCCGTTTTAAAAAGTTTTTGTCTGTGCAGGTAAAAAACGTCCTGATCATCTTTCGCAATGAACTGAGAGAAGCGGCTACCTGTCAGTTTTCCTCTTTCCATACCCAACATCGTTGCACCCATAAAGTTCGCATCTAAAATCAACCCCTTCTCGCTTATGCTAAAATAGCTAACAGGCGCAAAATCATATAAATCTATATACCTATCCCGTGCTGCCTCCAGGTCCAGCTGGGATTTTCGCAACTCCTCGTTTTGCATTTCCAATTCAATCTGATGCACCTGCAACTCATGAATTAGCTCATTGATATCCTCTAACGGCATATTTGATAGATCAACATCTCTTTCAAGCAGCCGTTTTTCTGCCTGCTTGCGCATTTTCTTAAACCTGTTTGGTTTGCTATTATTTTTTTCCATTTTACGTTAGCAACACTTTCTTTTTATGCCCCGGTTAAGTTGATGATAAGCTCTAAAATCAGCCCTAAATTTGACGGAGGTCCGGGTTAATGTACTCTTGCCATTCTCAACAATTCGACAGTTATCGAAGTATGTGACGATATATAACTGATAACATATAGTTTTTGCCATCTCAAGAGCGAATAGCAGAAATTAAAACTTCAGTCTTACTTCACACCCACTTCCTTTTCAGCTTCTTCTACAATCGATCGGATACGCTCGGCGGCCCCACCGGGCAATGGTTCCGGCTGGTGAGTTTCCAGGATCTCGATAATTTTCTCCACTCCCCATTTGCTTTCCGGGCTATTTTGGAAGGGTTTGGCTGTATTGTTGAAACAGGCTTCGGCGGTATGCAGATGCAATACTTTCTGTGGCTGGTCGAGGGGATAGACTGCGCGTGAATATACACTGACTTCCTTTAAAGCGTCACACAGTCGGGCGCTGGCGGCAAGATCCGCTTTTGTGGATTGTCTCGTTGCCCCGGAATTCGGATCCACGACGTTAATGCCGCCGCCGAAGTTGAGGTAGGCATTCGCATTGTTGTCAAGCAGGACGTCACGCTCCGGCGTGCGGCCGGCAAGCATCACCTGTGCCGGCGCCGACCGGATGGCGTCCTCAACCATGGAGGAAGGTAGTTTGACGATAGATTTTTTTTCATCGATGCTGGCACCGTAACTGCCATAAAGTTCCCGGGCTTGCTGGTCCTCTACAAAAACTCCGGTCTTTTATAGAATCTTCAATGTTGCCAAATGAATATCTTTGTAGTCGTTTATCTTGAGTAAACCGAGTTCACTTACAACCTGTAGGTTTTGATCGTTGAAGAAATCATACATCTGATATTCCTCCATATTAAGTTAAAATCGATATTCGGCCGCAGATTTTCACCTTTTATGGCAACCGATTCAACGAATCAAGCACTATTTTCAGGTAATGTTAAAATGGCTGGCAGGATCGGAGCTAGGTATTGAAATATTTTGGCAAAAATCAATCAAGGTGGGGTCAAGAATGCATATTGCAACTAGGTTAATAAGGGATTTGATGACAGCCGCAGCTGCTATCTTTCCAATAATCGCGTTTTTAGGTGGCGGATGGCCTTTTCCAGGCGCGGCTTCAACCGATTCTAACTCCCTTTAATCGGCAAGGCGATGCTTCTATTCGAAACGTGCGAAAAATTCCCGGAGGATTGGCATATAAAGCTTGCGGTTTTCTAAAAACGCAGTGTGTGAGGCTTCAGGGATCACCTTTACCTCTGCATCTGGTGTCAGGCTCGCAAAATGTTTGTTCGCCTTAGGTGTTGACTCATCATACTCACCACACGTGTAAAGCGCAGGTACCTTGATACGCGAAAGCCGGTCGCTCGCATCATAGTTTTTTAATTTGCCGGTGGCATTAAATTCGGTACCAAATGCGACCAGCTTTAACTGGTACAAAACCTGCTTTTGTCGGTTCGATGACCCAATCTGCAAGCGTATTTCCAATACCGAAAACCGTCAAAATTAAGGAATCCCGAGATTTGCAATCATACAGTTATATCGAATCTGAGTCTATAGAACATATGTTGATGATAACACACGCATCGAAAATGAATTGTGAAAATTCATCATCTTTTCAGCGCGCGCAACAGGTACATCCCCGGCTGATCGGTTATTTGCGGATCGGTCAGGCCGGCCGATTGACACTTGTGCTTCATATCCGCTGCTACCGGAATGGTATCGCCCGCTATCGGGCAATGGTTACCGTGATGTTCAAGGAGTTCTTCTCTGCTCATGAGATGGGCGATAATTAACGGCGTACCCTTTTTAGCCGCCCGCGCCATTTCGCGCAGCGCTTTTAGCTGGTCGGCAAAGTGTGGAAAGCTTTGGTCTTCCCAGGTGTCTGCCAGTTGGTCAAAAAAGGCCTGTGTTTTCTTCAGGTTATCTCCTTGCCAATGCTAAAAGCTTTTCCGAGAAAATCGCCGACCGCAAAATAGGTTCTGATGGTCAGTTGTGTTCTATCCTTCGGCGCTCGTCGGATCGATTCTGCGTCGGACTTGTGAGATCTTGTTGGCTGGAAAACCGCCTTCCTGGGCGTGCTTTTCGATCATCTCCTTGTTGGGGGCAATGTAGACACAATAGATTTTATCATCGGTAACAAAGCTCTCCACCCATTGAATCTGGGGTCCCAAATCATTCAGTACCTGGCAGGATTTTTGTGAAATGCCTTGAATCTGATCGTCTCCCAGTTCGCCGGCTCCCGGTAATTCACGTTCGATGATGTATTTTGGCATGTGTTTTCTCCTTTTAAAAAAATGTTTTTATGCTACTCGTTCAGCCACAAAGACACCAAGCACCAAGATTACAGTGAAATTTTTATTCCAGACCCAAAAGGATTCTGATGAATTAGAATACATATCATCACTTTGCGTCTTAGTGCCTTGGTGGCAAACCTGTTATTTTGATTGAAGTATCATATGAGTGCCGCTTATCTCTTTGTCAACGGATGATGTCCGGCTAAGGATTTCAGCTGATCGGTCAGTGGGTGGTTATGGGTCCGCCTGGTCCGCTTCGATGAATCCATAGGCTTTTAGGAAATCGATGATGCCGTCTACCTGAGAGTCGGTGCTACCGGTCAGTATTTCTCCTTTCTTCTCTACCGTGCTGCCGGTCAGAAGCTGCATGATGCGTTTATAAGCATGCTCACGACTATCCGGTGCGGCAACCATTTTCGGTCGCGGGCGTGGTTGAAAACGGCGGTTACACACGATTTTGGGAGCATCGACATCCGATCCGTAGCTCAGTTGTCGAGGGGCATATGTCTCGGCCCACTGTCGTCCGGCAAATTCGGGTAGCCGCAGCTCCGGACCCAGATCGACGCTGAAGACCGCCGGCAGTCGGCACTCGATGATCTCGCGCACCCCGCGGCCGGCACTTCGCTGCACTTGCAGTCTGCCGCTGTCATTATCCAGGGAAAGATCGGTGATGGCCGATACAAATGGCAGGTCCAGACGCTGCGCCAGCAGTGCTCCTACTTGACCGCTGCCTTTATCAAGAGACGCTTTGCCGCACAGAACCATATCTCCCCTGAGTTCTTTCACGGCCCGGGCCATGAAATCCGATTTGACCCATGGATCGGGTTGATCCAGGGGATCACTGTCGGAGGAGACAGCCTGTCCGGGGACGTTGATCTGATAGAGATGATCGGCCCCGGTGGCCAGGCATCGTTGGATCTCTTGTTCGGCGATCATCGCCCCTAAAGTGATCAGGGTAACGGCAATCTCATCATTTTTATCTTTGAGTCGCAGCGCCAATTCCAGGGCAGCTTCATCGTGGGGGTTGACCCGGTAGACGCCGTCTTCAGGACAAATAAAATGTGATTCGGGGGTATCACCCGTTCTGGCATACGTATGTCGAATTTGCTTGGCAAAGACGATAATGTTCATATCATTCTCGGTTAATGCGAATTTGGTTCAAAATTTATTTCCTGGGTCTCGAAGCCAAGTCAAAGAACTCCGGCTTTGGCGATAACATGGTACTGGAGTGTTGGAGTATTGGAGTGCTGGAATGCTGGAATGCTGAGATAATGGAAAATCCGGACAGCTTCTAATTTCAATCATCCCCATACGCAGCATTGCTCTCCTTGACAACCAGGCTGTCAATCCAGTCTCCTCTATCACGCTTCCGTTCCAAACTTTCCACGAGTTTCAGAAGTCCATTCTCCAGTTTATACGCCTTGGCATCCAGTCTTTCAAATTGTTCTTCGGATATCCGCTTTGCTTTTCGATAACTGTAGAGCCCTGATACAGATTCGCCCAATGAACCTAAAGAAATATTTAGAAAATTGAGGTATTCCTTAATCGAACGGCGGCAGTATCCCTCTGCGATATTGCGATGTACAGAATCGGCTGAGGCAATCTGTTGTGAAGCAACTCGCTTCAGCTCATAAGGAAAGGACCGGAAGACATCACACGTTAATGAGTAAAAATTGATGGCATCGTTCCACACAATTAGCTTCTGGTACCCTCGGTTTCTGTTTCTCCTCGTCACACCATTGCTCCATTACTCCACAACTCCAGTACTCCAGTTTTCAGCCCAGCGAATCGGCCACAATGTCGATGATATCAGCCACTTTCGGCGGTTTTTCCAGCTCCAGGGATTTCACGCCGTCATCCAGCATGACCAGGCAATAGGGGCAGGCCGTACCGATCAAATCGACTCCGGTCTTGGCCATCTCCCCAGCCCGAACCACGTTGATGTTTTGACCGAGATTTTCGTGCAGCCACATCCGTCCACCGCCGCCGCCGCAGCAAAACCCACTGTCCCGGTTGCGCTCCGTTTCTTTGAGTTGGGTGTCCGGGACAGAACGGCAGATATCACGGGGTGGTTGATACACCTGGTTATATCTTCCCAGATAACAGGCATCGTGGATCGCCATTTTATCCGCTACGGGATACTTAAGGGTAATTCGGTTGTCACGGATCAGATTCGTGACAAGTTCCGTGGCATGGACTACCTCCAGCTTGCATCCCAGCTCCGGATATTCATTTTTCAGGGTATTCAGACAATGGGGGCACATGGTGACGATTTTTTTCACCTGGTAGCGATTAAACCGGTCGATGTTTGCCCGGGCCAGCTTTTGGAAGAGGATCTCGTCACCCAATCGTCGGGCAGGATCGCCGCAGCACACTTCTTCTTTCCCCAATATGGCAAACCGGATACCGGCAGCGTTGAGAATCTTCACCATGGCCCGGCTGGTCTCCAGGTTTCTGGGATGAAAAGCACCGGAGCATCCGACCCATAATAGCATCTCCACCTCAGATTCAGATTGGGTCGAGGTCTGGACGAGCTGAGGCACCTCGCGGTTCATGGCCCAGTCAGCCCGATGGGCCACGCCTTTTCCCTGAACATCGCCGTAGATTTCCAGGTCTCGTATCATCGGCCGGGCCTCGGCCGGCAGCCGGGCTTTTCCCATCACCTGGTATCGCCGCATGTCGATGATTTTGTTCAAAGGCTCGATGAGAACCGGACAGTGAGTCACACAGGCCATGCAGGACGTGCAGGCCCAGAGTTCATCAGCTGTGATGGCGTCCGCCAGCACCGGCAGGCCATTGGTCGGCGAACCGGTGGGCTTATTGCCATTCTGCTCCATCTGGCCAAGAATATCCTGCATCACCTTGCGGGGTGACAGGGGCTTCTCTGATTGGGAAGCTGGACAATTATCCTCACAACGACCACAAGAAACACAAGCTTCGGCTTCCAGCAACTGCTTCCAGGTAAAGTCATGGATGGTGCCGGCACCGATCGAATCCGCTGCGGGAGAGATCGGCATGAGGGCACCCTGCATCCCTTGTCGTTTATAATAAATATTTTGGGAACTTGCGACCAAATGACGCATGAACGTGTATGGCAGTGCGGCCACGAAGACGAGAATGGCAAAAAAATGTAACCGGATAAGCACCTGCATTAACAGCGGAGAGCCCGGCAACGTCAGCGAAATCAGCCATCCCATCGGAGTCGACCAGGAAGACCCGGACGGGAGAATCGCCAGGCGTGTCCCTTCGGCCATAAATCCCGTGACGATGATAAAAAGCAGCACGATTACCGGAAAAGAGGTTCTTTTGGGCCCGAGCGGTTCGGCGGCTCCGAGTCGCCTTATTAGAAAATATATTAAGCCGCCCAGCATGGCCAGGCCCAATAATTCGGTTAACAGGGACAACAGGCGTGCGATGGGAACCGGCAAGGCGAAGTCAAATTGGGACAGAATGATGATCGTGAGCGGAATGAAAAAGCCGAAAAATACGAAAAGATGGGCCCAACCGGCCTTGCGGTTTTGCAAAATTTTATGGTGGCCGAAGAGATATCGGATGAGGCCCGGCAGGTCACGTGAAAGTTTTTGCGGCCGTCCCGATTTCACAACCGCCCAGCGTTTCCTGAAACCGGCCGCCATGATGACGATCGCAATGGCAATGAGCAGCATATCAAAAGCTGTCAGCACTTCTTTTAGCTCCTTGGTTTAGCTTTAATCGTTTTGCCACAAAGGCACAAAGACACTAAGATGGTTAGATTATTACTTACATACAAGAAAAAGCTTTAACTGAAACATTTTTTACTCTGATTTTTTTCATCCCTTATATCGCTTTAATATGTATTTTATCTTTGTGACTTGGTGTCTTGGTGGCTGAATTGCTACATTAAGTTTTGGTGGATAATTTGCGGATGAAAAATGCGAACCCCCCGAATATTAGGACACCCAGGAATACCTGGTAAATGGAAGCCGCCGCCATGACTCCCGGCTGACGGCCGGCATCCGCCTTACTGTGAATGTATCCCAGCAGGATATTTTGACCGTCCAGGGTTACATGACAGGTAAAGCAGGTTTGATCGTTGAGGGTTTCGTGCTCACCATGTGCGCCCATGCCTTGATGACAGCCCAGACAATTGGTTCTGGCGTAGACCTGGCTGAAGTCCTGTTTGCTGTGGGAGGCGATCTGCAGCGACGGCAACCATGAAAAATAGTCCGTTTGACCGCTTTCCCGGGGATGGCAGCTGCGACACGTCTCTTTCAACTGTTTTGGGTGAACGCTAGAGCGCGGGTCATCCTTGGTCAGCATCCCATGCCGGGTATGGCAGGAATAACATTGCGGACGGGTGCCGCTGGTCGATCCCTTCCCATGTCGATTTTCTTGCTCGTGACAGCCGCTGCAATCCACCGCACCCGACCCCAGAGTCGTTTGGTGGGCTTCGTCTTCCACCAGGGTGTGACATTCCTGGCAATCGGCCTCCTCGGCGTGGACGGACGTATTAAATTCATCGATGGAGATATGAAGTTTACTATCGGTACTACCTGTCTGATGGCAATCGATGCATTCTTGGGTTGTATAGGCATAGGCTGCTGCCTGAGCTGCCGTGAATATCAAAACAAATAAACCGAATCGCACAATTTGTCTCATAATCATCACAATACTGGTTGCTGGATACTGGATGCTCGATCCTTGATACTCGACATTTGAACCCGGATAGATAAAATTACAATTCACAAACGACAAATATTTAATATTCCAAGTAGCCCGTTAAAATTAAGAGCCTTACAATTTTATTTTTGCGTTTTTTGCGCCTTTTTGCGGCCATATCAAGATTGAAATTCGAGATTTATTTGGAATTTATCTTCACAAGTGCCTAATCAGAATCCTTTAACTCCTTAACCCGTTCGATTAAGGAGGGCAGGATCTCATGGGCATCGCCGACAACACCCAGATCGGCAAACCGAAACATCCGCGCCCGCGGGTTGATGTCGATGGCAATGATCTGTTGCGATTTTTCCATGCCCGCCGTGTACTCATTGGCGCCCGAAATACCGCAATTGAAAATCAAACGGGGGGAGACATACTTACCGGTTTGGCCGATCTGCCGTTCATAGGGCAGGGCACCCCAGTCGATTATGGGCCGGGTTCCGCCCACCGAGCCTCCGATGGCCCGGGCCAATTCATGGATGATATTGAAAGCCTCTCCTTTACCGATTCCGCGGCCCCCCGCCACAATGATATCGGCCTCTTCCAGGTCCAGGTCCTCCGGCGCGGCTTCAATGACATCGACGGTACGGGTTTTCAGGTCATCGGCCGGGCCCTTGAATGGGATTTTCGTCACCATGGCCGCCGTTTCGCGGTCGGGTTCCGTATCGAATAGTACCGCCGGCAGAAACAGGACAATGGGAGCCGGCTCGGTATTGAGCGCCAGATCTTCAAAGAGATATCCGTTTGCCACCGGCCGGACCGCAGTGGCGGTGCCGTCGTCTGCCAGGTGAAAATCCACGGCCCGGGTAATCAGCGCCGTTTGCAGGCCGGCCGCCACCCGTTGAGCCAGGTCTTCGGTTTCCGATGACTGGGCCATGAGCAGGCAGGCCGGATTTTCTTTTTGAATGACATCCAACAGGGCGCTGCTGAAGATTTCACCCTGATATCGTTTCATCCCGTCATTGGTGACATGCAGCACGCGGGTTACGCCATAGTGGCCCAGCGTTTCCAGTTCCGGTTCGGAGATACCTCCCAGGGCGACAGCCGTCACCTGATCCGCCTGGCCCAGTTGTTCCAGAAGCCGCTTGGCTTCAGTTATCAGACCGTAGGTAACCTCTTCGATCTCGTTCTCCCTATGTTGAACGAATATCCAGATATCCTTCATCTCGGAGTTCCGTTTTTCAATGCCTTAAATGTTGTCCGTTTGCCGGTGACCCGTTTGCCGGTTGTCCAGTGATTCCTTAGCCCGTCACACACAGTGCTCTTTTCTCAACTTCTTATCTTCGATTTTTGGCCTTCTTACCTTCCTACCTTCTCAACTTCTTATCTTCTATTTTTTTGCCTTCTCAACTTCCTATCTTCGGCTTTTTTCCCTTTCTCAACCTCTTACCTTCTGAGCTTCTTATCTTCTACTTTTTCGCCCTCTCACCTTCTGAACCACTCACCTTCTCTTATCTCTCCTCCTCGCTCCATTCCGCTATGCGCTATGCGCTATGCTCTCTGCACCATGCCCATCCCTTCTCATATCATCCGGCCCACCCGGTGGCCTTCGATGATGGCCATGTCCGTTTTGCGCGGAGCCACACAATCGCCAACCCGGTATATTTCGTCCACTTTGCCCTTCAATTCAAAATAAATATTGTCGTCGGCAATATTGCCCGCGGCCAGCACCACGGTATCGTAGCCGTCGAAATCGATCATTTCGTTGGAATAGACATTCAGCCCCTTGACCAGGGTGCCTTGAATCTCCAGCACGGCGATGTCGGGGGTAAAGGTGACCCCTTTTTTGGCCAGCCGATTGCGGGTCAGGTAGAGATCCTGCAGTGGACCCAAGGCCGATCCAACGAACAGCGCCGCCGTGATCATGTGAACTTGTTTGCCGCGATCCGCCAAAATCTCGGCGGTCCCGGTCGCTTGATGGTGACCGTCCTGATCGATGAGCAGCACTTTGTCACCGGTTTCCACCTCGTCGGTGAGAACCTGCACCGTGGTCACAACCTGAGGCGGTCCGTATTCGCCGGGAAACGGCGTGGTCTTTGGGATCGAACCGGTAGCGATGACAACCACATCCGGATGTTCTCCGAGCACCGTCTCGACCGTGGCCTCGACACCCAGGCGGATATCCAGCTCGAGCTTGTTTAACTGACTCACCAGCCAGCGGGTGACACCGGTAATCTCCTGGCGGCCGGCCGCTTTTCCAGCAAGCAGGTTCTGACCGCCGACCTCTTCACCCTTTTCCAATAGGGTGACGCGATGTTTCCGCAGGGCGGCTACCCGGGCCACTTCAAGGCCGGCCGGTCCCGCTCCCACTACCACGACCTTTTTAGGGGTTTCGGATAGTTCGAGCGTGCCGATTCCGAGGGTTTCCTCTTCGCCGGCGGCCGGGTTGTGAAGGCACCCCAGACGGTAGCCAAGCCCCATGCGGGCGATACACCCCTGGTTGCAGGCGATGCAATTGCGGATGTCATCCGTCCGGTCTTCCATGGATTTGTTGGGCAGTTCCGGATCACAGATCAGGGCCCGCACCATGCCGATCATATCGGCCTGACCGTCTTCCAGGATCTTTTCCGCCAAATGGGGATCGTTGATTCGGTTGGTGCAGAATACCGGCAAGTTGACCACGGATCGCATACCGGCGGACAAGGGCACGGTATACGCCAGCGGGGTGTGCATCGAGCCTTCCACCAGGAAAAGATTGTAGAAGGTTCCCAGGCTGAGGTCCAGAAAGTCGAGCTGACCGGATGCCTCAAGCCGCACGGCCACCTGTTTGGCGTCTTCATGGGTAAGCCCGCCGCGGGGATGCATCTCATCGGCATTCAGCCGAATCCCGAGGGTAAAATCGGCTCCCACGGCTTTACGGACCGCATCGATCACTTCAAGGGCGAAGCGACAACGGTTCTCCATGCTTCCGCCGTATGCGTCCTGCCGGCGATTGGTCAGGGGCGATAAAAACTGACGAATCAGGGAGCTGTGCCCCAGTTGCAGCTCGATGCCGTCAAACTCGCCTTCCACCGCATTTTTCGCGCAGATGGCGAAATATTCGATGCATTCCTGGATATCCTCGATTTCCATGGCCTTGCAAGCTTCCCGAAAAATGGGATCTTTGCCGGTTGACGGTCCCCACACCGGCAAGCGCGAAATTTTGCCGTCGCCTTGCATGCCGTTGTGGTTGAGTTGGGCGAAGATTTTGGTGTCGTATTCATGAATGGCGGCGGTCAGCCGTTTGAAACCCGGAATCACTTCCGGTTCATAAACATCCACCAACTTATCATAGGGGTGGTCCGTGGGATGGATCCCCATCTCCTCGGTGGTGATCAAACCGACGCCGCCTTTGGCCCGCTCCCGGTAATAATAGATATGCCGGTCGCTGATCAGATTGTCGACCGCATAGTTGGTCATATGGGCGGCGAAATGGATCCGGTTGGGCACCAGGGCGGCGCCAATTTTGAGGGGTGAAAAAAGATATTTGAATTCGCTCACAACTGTTCTCCCACCCGTCTGCCTTCGATAATGGCCATGTCAATTCCTCTGGGTGCGACGCAATCACCGGTTCTGTAGACTTCCTTAACCTGACCTTTCAGCAGGTGGTAGAGGTCGTCATCGGCCGTATTACCGACGTCCAGGACCACCGTATCGTAATCCTCAAAGAGGATGGGTTCGTTGGTGTAAATGTCCCGCGCTTTCACGCGCAACCCGTTGTCGCTCGTATCGATTTCCAGAATATCCAGATCGGTTCTGAAGGTGACGCCCATTTGCAGCAATCGCTGACGACCCAGGTAAAGCTCCCCGCGGGGGGCCAATTCGATGCCGATGAAAAGATCGCCGGTCACCATATCCACTTGTTTGCCTTGCTCGGCCAACAATTCCGCAGTCGCCATGGCATGGTGCCCGCCGTCCTCATCGACG
>Ga0316187_10003826_pt1 | contig 13056 bp, 12 predicted proteins | sample CroRivburrow1_MG_FD_204927 | JGI IMG/M metagenome (GOLD analysis project Ga0316187, IMG submission 204927) | Coastal sediment microbial communities from Maine, United States - Cross River worm burrow 1 | ecosystem: Environmental > Aquatic > Marine > Coastal > Sediment | place: USA: Maine...
CATCGTGGATCGCCAGTGCGCGTCGTTCGAGACGTCGTTACCCATCTCATCGGTGAGCCCACTGTGGCACGAGGCGCAGATGCCGGAGCCCGAGAAGTCGTCGGTCACGAAGGTGGTGAGAGCCGTCGCCGCCTGGCCCGCTCCGGGACCCGGCGCGGCTCCGGGGCCTTGAGCGGTTGCGACCGCCGGGGCAAGGCAAAAAAGGACGGCCACGCACACGGCCGGCAGAGTCCTCGTGAACAGTGTTGACATGAGTTCCTCCTTCCAAATTGCGGAAAATCTCCGAGATCAGATCATCCGAAATCGTCTCGCCCAAGAATGATGCCCAGAGATGAGGAACACAATGATCCACATGCCTCATTTTTGCTGACGCATATGCATCAGCCAGGAAGGGTGCCAGAAGGATGATGGGTGCCAGATGGGTGCCACAGATGGGTGCCACGTAAACACTTCCACACTTGTTCTTCTGTCAGCTCCGTTTTGAAATTGCGGCGTCGAGGTGGTCGAGCTGGGCCTTGAATTCGGGCTCGATGCGCTCGAGGGGGAGACCCTTGTGGAGCCACTTTGCTCCCGAGTTTGGATGTTTGCGGAGAAGAGTGGCGATGTCGCAGACACGGAGCCTGTGGCGACCGATTGCCAACGTGAAGAGTTCGATTCGCTGTCGTGTAAGTGGCGAACCCCTTTAGGGTTCCCAGGGTGCCACACTTTGCATTGCCTCATTGTCGCGTTTGGGTGGCGGTGAGAATCAACAATGCGTTAATGCGAAGTGTGACACCCATGCCGTGCGGAAGCGGGCTTCTTCACAGCCTCCGTGCTCGGCATGTTCGTCATGCTGAGAGCGAAGGCGCCACCGACAGTCGTCGAGGACGCTTCACGGGTTGCGATCGAGCACCTCGAGGCGCTTCGTGCCGAGTAGCCGGCGTAGCCCCTGCGAAATAGGTGCCACGTGCATATTTACGTAGCTGTTCGTTGCCCCAGACCTAGGTGACAAAGCAGCAAGTGTGGAAGTGTGTACGTGGCACCCATGCAAACCGATAGCGAACCAGCAGCGGTACCTCGCTGCGGTGCTTCTGGGGCACTACTCGTACTATGGTCTGACCGGAAACGGAAGGGCTCTTGGTGCGTTTCGCCACCAGCTCGTGAGGATCTGGCACTACTGGCTGCGGCGTCGGTCGCAGCGGCGGTGTCCGACCTGGGACCGTTTTGCCCGTCTTCTGGAACGCTCTCAGCTACCGCCATCCAGGGTCATTCACTCGATCTACCGTCACGCAGCGAACCCATGCGCCTGAAGAGCCGGGTGCGGGAATTCTGCACGTCCGGATCTGTGGGGGGCCCGGGCGGGTAACCGCCCGGGTCTACCCGACACCCATGCAAAAGTGTCGGTCCTGGCACCGATGCCGAGGTGATCTCTGCCAGGCGGTGGCCACCAGTACGGACTTGAACCAAGCTAGCGCGAAAGGCACAATCGCAGAATGAAAAGGAAACGACTGCCTTGATTCGTCCCACACCTCTCAAGCAGGATTCAGCTATGAGCGGCCTCGCTACAACCGATTCGCGTCCGATTTTGTCCCGGCCGCCACTCGCCTTTTGGATCCTCTTTGTAGCCGCGACTTTCTATTTCACCGCCAACATCAATCAACTCAGCCTACTTCCTGGGGACGACTGCTACTACGCCCGCAAGGGCGTCGAAATGCTCGAACACGGCGACTTTTTCACCGTGACATGGAACGGCAAACCGACCTTTCAGAATCCTCCTCTTCATTTCTGGATTTTGGCTCGCTCGTTTGAGTTCTTTGGAGAGAATGACTTCTCGGCACGCTTGCCGACAGTTTTGATGGCCCTGGGATTGTTGGTGATCACCTGGCGCATAGGATTGCGAACGGTAGGTCAGACGTCGGCGATCGGCGGTGTGGGCATTCTTCTCGTGACACCTCTCTACCTGGAATTCTCTCGCCGTTGCATGATGGAGATCCCGAACGCATTCTGGGTCAGCCTGGTGATCCTCTTGTTTCTGGAGGGCTATCGGAAACCGCAGATCTGGTTACTGCTGAGCGCCCCGCTTGCCGGCGCTCTCTTGACGAAGAGCCTGCTCGGATTAATGCCCGTCGGCGTCGCGGTGATCGCATCCCTTCTAGTTCGATCACTACGGCCGGCCCTTTACAGCCGGTGGTTTTGGGCGGGTATCGGGCTCGGTGTTCTCGGCGGTGCAGCGTGGCCTCTTCATCAGGGTTGGACCTCGGGGTGGCACGCGGTAAAGGCTCACTATGTGGGAGAAATCGGTGCCCGTGCAGCCGGCGTCGGAGGCGATTCAAGCACAGGAATCGCCCCCGCCTTGTGGGGCTTTTTCGTCGGATATCCGAGCATCCTCATGAAAAGATTTCAACCGGTATTGATCCCTGGTTTGGTGGGTACCGCTGCAGCCCTGGTGCAGTACTGGAAAGGCAATCGGTGGCGAGATCTCACTGTGGAACCCCCGATTGTGCGGGATCCTCCGGCTCAACCGGCACCGGGAGGTGCTGAGGTCTCCCCTGACGGACCAGTGCTCCTCGCGGTTTGGGTCATGTTGCCGATGCTCCTATTCAGTTTTTCGGCTGCGCGTTCGGCTCGTTACCTCTTCCCGCTGCTGCTACCGCTTGCCTTGTTGGGTGCCTGGGTGGTTGCGGATCAGCTATCACCTTCCATCCGCAAGAAGCTCTTCTGGCTTGTGCCGGTTCTGCTCGCGGTCACTGGATCAGCATTCTGGATTTCGCCCGAGAAACTGACACGAGACCTGGATGCGCCATTCAAAGATGATAGTCTCCGATTGGCATCGCTTCTGCCCGCAGGTACTGATATCCCTTTGCTCGGAAAACACAGCTGGGGCTTGGCCAACCCCCTGTTGTACTACGGCAAGCACGCACCCGGACCGACCGTCAACAAAGTCTCCGCCGCCATTCGCGCGGTTGAAAGACTCCCTCGTCCAGTACTCGTCGTTGAGGCTGAGCGCCTCAACGACCTGCAAGCCAGCAGACGCAATTTTGTCGAGATCTCACACCTGCGGAGTTGGGTGGTGGTGGAGTTTCAACGGGAGTGATTCCGCGATGAACGCTTGACAAGAGAATACATGAATCCAGCCAACAACCCTCCAATGCGATCCCCCATTCTCGTGTTGTCACGCATCACCGCTGCGTTTAGGAAAGAGTGCGCTGGACGGCCGATTTTCAACTACCTTACAAATTCGAAGGGAGAAGGGTGCCGCGTACACACTTCCACACTTGTTCTTCTGTCAGCTCCGCTCTGAGATCGCGGCGTCGAGGTGATCGAGCTGGGTCTTGAATCCGAAAGGTGCCACGTTCACATTTGTTGAACTGTCATCGAGGGCTGAGGCCACGAACAATTGTGTAGATGTTAACGTGGAACCCATGCATGCAAAGCAAAACGGTGCAATGGTGAACGTGGCACCCATGCTAAAACCTAGACTGGCAACTTTATTGCCGATACGAATAGATCGCTATTGTCTTGATGCGGGCTTCCGGCGTCAGTTCGATCTCGCGTACCACACGGCCACCGACCTCGTAAAACAGGATCGTCTCCTCGGAATCCTCGTCTCGGCGGGTGGGTTTCCCAAAGACTCTTATCACGTCGTCCTCTCGAGCGATCCACGAAATCGGCACGGGTTGACTACCGATGGCGACGACCCCGGTGTAAGGGTCGACTCCGAAATTCTCATCGGGAATAGGGACGACGAAAAGGCTTCCGATGCGGGTGGATTCTTCCTCGGCGACAACTCCAAGGTTCGAAAACTCCCAGAGCTGCCCGTGCTTCGACCTCTGCGCAGGTCCCAAAAATTCGAGACTGTCGAACGCTGCACCTAGCGGTACACCCGAAAGAGAATTTGTTTCCAGATCCAGCACGAGTGGGCGCGACGGGTCGCGCACCCAGCCCAACGTAGGATTTCGAGGTCCCAGCAGATCCCGAAGAAACCTCATGCTGCCTCCTGACTCAACAATATCCTGAGGTGGCGCCCACGGACAATGAGTTAATGCGAAGTGTGGCACCCATGTGATGGCTACCGCTGGGAAAGATTCCTCCCCAACATCCGGACCTTCTTGTGCAGGCCGGAGAGATTCTTCATCACCGCCATATTCCTCGTATAGGAGGCGAAAGGCTGATGGGGCAGACCGGCGTAAATACCGGGCTCATCGATGCTCTTGGTGACTCCGGCCCGATGCACCAGGACCACATCACTGCAGATCTCCAGGTGATCCAGGGCTCCGGATTGGCCGCTGGCCATGACCCGGTCTCCTATCCTGGTCGATCCAGCCACGACAAAACCGGCGGTGAGCAGGCAGTCCCGGCCGATTTCGACGTTGTGGGCAATGTGGCAGAGGTTGTCGAGCTTGGTGCCGGCGCCGATCCGGGTCGCGGCGTAGGTTGCTCGATCAATGCAACAGCCTGACCCGATGGAAACACGATCCTCGATCACCACCCGACCGAGTTGCGGAATGCGATAGCTGCGCCCCGTTTCGTCCTGGGCAAATCCATAGCCTTCGGTACCCACCACAGCCCCGGACTGGATGATCACCTCGTTGCCGATCTCGCAGTCGTAGCCGATGGTCACATTGGGATGGATGACCGATCGGTCACCGATTGTCGCTCCCTGCTCCACCACCGTGCCCGCCATGATGGCCGTTTCTCTTCCGATCCGGACGTTCTCGCCGAGGACCACATGGGGGCCTATCCTGCTGCCTTCTCCGATCTCGCACGTGGCGTGAATCACGGCCGAGGCATGGATCTGCGGCCACTCGGTGTGGAGCACGTCGCGATCTCCATAGCGCTGTCGAATCAAGGCATGAGCCAGTTTGACGTTGTTTGCGATGAGGAGGGTCAAGCCCGGGAGCGTTGCCAACGACTCCTGCAATGCCGGGCTCGTCACCACGGCCGAGGGTCGCCGGCTCCCGATCGCCTCCACCGCCTGTGCCGAATCGACAAAAACAAGATCCCCTGGACCACAACTCTCCACCGCGGCGATGTCTTTGAGGGAAACATCCTCACCTTCAATTGCCGTCAGAAGACCAGAGGGAGCGAACTCCTCGAAGATCGCTGATGCTCGAACGTCCATGTGCTCTCCTTGCCTGGTCGAGAATTTCTGGTTGACGTTCACCAAAGACCGGGCCGGTCCGAGCATAGCTTTCCTCAGGCCACCTGGTACATCTTTTTTCCGAACCGTTCTATGCTCGGATGGGGACGGAGGGGAATTCCTACCCCTCCTGAGTCGCGCGAGCGATGCCCCTACTGCGAGCACCCGCAGGAGTATCGCGAACCGGCCAATCTGGATGTTGAGGGATGGGTGAACCCCCTCGCCTTGGGACGAAGCCTTCATGCGGTGGAGGTGCTCGATTATTGACGGAGAGGAGAAGGGGTTATCGCGAGATGATGAAACGATCAATAATCAAGAGCACGGGTAGGTTCGTGCCGGATCATCATGTATCCAACGACGACCTGGCCAAAATTTTAGACACTTCAGATGAATGGATCCGCCAACGTACGGGGATCGAAGCCCGGTACTGGGTAAAAGAAGGCGATGACGTGGGGACGTCAGATCTGGCATTGGAAGCATCGATGATCGCCCTTGAGAGAGCCGGTTGGGAACCCGCCGATCTTGATCTGATTGTGTTGGCCACAATGACCTCGGATGTTTATGTTCCCGGTTCAGGTGTCATCCTGCAACATAAACTGGGGGCAAAACGCGTTCCGGCACTTGATATTCGCCAACAATGCACCGGTTTTCTGCATGGTTTGGAATTGTGTGATGCCTATATCCAAAGTGGTAAGGCGCAGAAAATTTTGCTGGTCGGGGCTGAAACACAGAGCCGGTTTCTGGAACTGACCACGCGGAATCGCGATACAGCCGTTATTTTTGCCGATGGTGCCGGTGCAGTCTGCATTGAGGCAAAAGAGACGAACGAGGAGTCCGGTATTCTGGCATCTGTCTTTCATGCGGATGGAAAGTATGCAGGTATTTTGAGGGTGGGAGTCCCGGCACAGAAAAGCGGTCCGGTTATGAATGCGGAGGTTCTGGCCAAGCAAGAGTATTTCCCTTACATGGACGGAGGAACCGTTTTCAAACTGGCGGTCACCTTGCTGCCGAGAGTTGCCCGGGAGCTGCTGGAAAAAGCCGGTATGCAACCGGAAGCTCTGGACATGGTCGTTCCCCACCAGGCCAATTTGCGAATAAATGAAGCTTTCAGGGACCGCATGAAGGTCCCGGAGGAAAAGGTCTACAACAATATTCAGCAATACGGAAACACCACCGCAGCCACGATTCCCATCGCCCTGGATGAACTGATGGAGAAAGAAATGCTGAAGTCCGGAGACAATGTCATGTTGATCGGCCTGGGCGCAGGTCTCACCTGGGGCGGGGTAATTTACAGGCTGCCCTGAGTTTGGCGGGATGGATCTTCGCCACGTACACACGCCGCACAGGCGGCTCCTGCCGGCACGAGAATCAGGAAACGGCGGAGAGGGCCGCAGAGGATGTTGGCCCGACCACCTGCCAAGGCCATCGCAGAGCGCGAGCCTGCATATCTCACCGGGTTTCGTGACGAGGGCGGCGAAGCGCAAGTATCCGTTGGGTTTGTCTCGGATCGGGCGACGCAGTCGTAGTTGCGCTACGTCGAGGAGCACGATTCGAGACAAGCACGACGGGACGCCGCGATTCGTCGCCCACAGAAGACACTCGTTGAGATATGCAGGCTAGGGTGGCACCCATCCAAATCAACAAGTGTGGAAGTGTGTACGTGGCACCCATGCCCATGCCCATGGCACCCATGCATGCTGGTATGGTTCACTGGTGAACCAAAAACGCCTCAACTCTATGAATTCTCAACAACAAGGAGTTTGACCATGAGAATCCGCACCTTTGTGATCATCGGAACGCTGGTTGTCTTTCTGCTCTCTTCGGTACCGGCAGGCGCTGACGATAGAACTGATATAGAGACAATCATCAAGGCCTCATATTTCAACGGCGCCTTCAACAAACTCGACACCCAGGCCATGCGCGAGGGGTTCCACCCCGAGTTTGCCATTTTCTCGGCCAACGGAGAAGAATTGAGTCGATATCCAATCGACGCCTGGATCGAGGGCATCGAAAAGCGTAAGCAGGATCCGCAGAACGATTCGTCCAAGGCCAAGATGGAGTGCAAGATTGTCAGCCTGGATGTCACTGGAGGAGCGGCAGCGGCAAAAATCGAGATATCCAAAGATGGCAGGCTGGTATATACGGATTACCTTTCACTGCTCAAGTTTACCGACGGTTGGAAAATAGCCGCCAAGGTATACCAGGCCCATCAGAAATAATCCCGGCGACGGGTCGCGCCGGCCACGTGGGAAACCGCCACGGTGATCGACCACGCCGAGGTGCCGCCCGATTCCAAACCGTCGCTGAACAGAACTGGCGTCTCTAGGGTGCCGCCTTTCGTACTCCTAGGGTGCCACCCATGCGTGGCACCCATGAGGCTTTTCGTGGCACCCAGACTTTTCAGGCCCTCCCTTTTCGACCTTCGTTCACATGACGATCGACGTGTAGACGAGGTCGTGGACTCCACCCACTCTGACGTCGTCCATCTCGTAGTGCTCCATCAGCTGCGTGATCTGGCGCTTGCAGTTGGCGCACGCCGTCGCCACGACCTTTGCGCCGGTGTCGCGGACTTGCTCCATCTTTTTCTTGCCGCTGACGGTCATGCGGAACTCCCGGAAGTCATCCATCGCGGCGAGGCCACCGCCACCACCGCAGCACCAGTTATCGGTGCCGGAAGGAGTCATTTCGCGGTAGTCCTCGCAGGCGGCTCTGAGGATTTCACGAGGCTCTTCCACAATGTTGCAGCTGCGTCCGAAGTTGCACGGGTCGTGGTAGGTCACGGGCTCCGGGTTCTTGCTCTTGTCAACTTTGATGGCGCCTTCCTTTATGAGGCGGGCGGTGAACGGCAGGACGTTGATCACCTCGAACGGAAGCTCTCCCCACCACTTGCCCTTCTCCATCATGAACTTGAATATCCGGTAGGCATGGCCGCACTCGCCGCACATCATGTGCTTGACGCCGAGCCGCTTGGCCTCCTCGCAGTAGTGTTTGTTTTCCTCCTTCATGGCCGCATCGTCACCGGTGAACAGACCGTAGTTGGCGCCATCGAAGTAACGCGAGCTCATGGTCCAGCTCAGCCCGAGCTTGTGGAAGATCTTTGCAACGGCCATCGTCGCCTCGGGGTTGACCAGGACATCGCCCGATGGAGGAACGTAGAGGTAGTCGGCGCCCTCCACATCCAGCGGAATGCTCACCCGTGTGCCGCACTCCTCCTCGATCTCTTCTTCGAGGAATTTGATCGCTTCCTCGAAGCCCTCCTTCCCGCAGCCGTCAGTGTTGCCGGTGGCAAGCGAAATGGCGGTGATGTCGAGCAGGCGCTTGGGCGTCAGCCCCAGCGAGTGGATGATGGCGCGTCCCTTGCGGGTGATGACCGAGTTGTCGATGCCGAACGGGCAAAAGGTCGCGCAGCGCCGGCATGCCGTGCACTCGTAGAAACTATTGACCCACTCGTTGATTTCACCCTCGGTGTAGTCGTGTGCCCCGGCGAGATCGCCAAGGAGCTTTCCGCCGATCGTCTTCTGACGTTTGTAGATTGACCGGATGATGTCGGAGCGAGCCGCCGGGTTGCGCGCTTTCTCCGGCGAACCGTAGTAGGTCGGGCACTGCTCCGCACAGGTTCCGCACTTGGCACAGATCTCCATGTAGACGCGCAAAGTGGCCGGGCCATTCTCGATGGCCTCGATCGCCTTGATGACAGTCTCCCGCTCGGGTGGTTTGGGTATCTCGTTAATTTCCGGGACAACTTGTGGTCTGCTGGATGCTTCCATGGTCTTAACCCCTCCTGAGTGCGGCCTGCGTGAAGAACACGCCGCCGAAGTGCATGATTTTGCTGAACGGGATGTAGATGAGAAGAACCTGGGCGAGGAAAAGATGGGCGAGGAACCAGCCGTTCTCTGGCACCATTGGCCACTGCAGCGTCACGAGCGACGCGAAGTACTGCCGGGATGCGGCAAGGTCGAAGTGACCAACAAAGCGCATGGCGTTTCCGGTCAGCACGATGGCCAGGATGAGGAAGACGGCGAAGTAATCGCCGGGCGAGGAGATCTCCCGGACCCTGGTGGTGACGACCCGTCGCACGGTCAGCAGGATCAACATGAGCAGGATCATGACGCCCGCCGCGCCACCAACCACGGCCGACATGGTGTTGGCGTCGATGTGGAGTGCGTTCCACAGCCAGGGGAAGTCCGTCATGACGCGCAGGTGACCGAGGATGATCAGCGCGAGCATGGCGTGGAAAAGCCACGATACCGCCCACAGGAAGCGATCGCTGCGGAACAGGCTGGGAAAAAGTAAGGTCTCCTTCAAGACACCTGCCGCCGTTCCCTTGGGAGACGTCGGAAAGAGAGTCATCCCCGGCTGGGGGAGCTTCTTCCATGTCCAGAAGCGGCTGAGCATCGCCGCCACAAATACAACAAAGGTCACCGGGGGAAGAATGACACCGACAATGATTGCGAATGCAGACACGTCATACCTCCAAACTCAGAGTCGAAACCGAGTGCGGGCCGTGAGCCCTTGACGATCGTGCCGGTGGGGATTAATGTTTGAGGACAAAGGGGAAACGGCGCGCATTGAGTCTTGCTCGCAGCTCGTCGGGTTCCCTTGGTTGAGGTCCGGCGGAATGTGGTTGTGCTGCCCAGACCGCCGGGCCTTCTTTCACCGGCTCCACCTACGTGTGTACGGTTTGCTTCACCTCCAGTCCAAAAATGTGATCTTCGAGATCTGCTAACCCGAACGTGCGTGGGATCGCACGGTCATCAACGCGTCTGCTGGTCGCGGCTGCGACGGGGCCGCCCTCGATCGCATTCGCGAGAATTATCTGGACCCCCGGGACCCGAGGATCCGCCGCCAGGTGGGAGCACAGCCTCGCGCGCACCGGCTTCGACAGAGAGCCGTCGATCACGACATACTCCGGCTTGAATTCGTGGCACGCAGCCGAGCACTCGTACTCCGAGGATGCGAACTCGACATCGATCCTGGTGTCGGAGCTCTCGCGCAGGAGACTGTTTCGCAGATCGGTGCTCTTGGTCACGATCAGCACCCGTTTTGGTCGGCACACTACCTCCTGGTAGTAAGAGCACTCGTCGCAGGAGTTGGTGCAATAGACGCCAGCGTATCCGCTTTCCTTTGCGAGGCCACTCATTTCGTAGCAGTGGCGGGCACGGGCACGGTAGACCAGGCAATCCAGACAGCTCTCACCGGGCTTACCGTCCGTGGCGTAATACTCCCAGCAGAACAGGAAACCGTTTTCACCCCTGGGCGGCGGCTCGATACTATCGCCGATCAGGCTGTCGAGGTCGCGTTGGGCAACACGGTAGTGGCCACCCGCCGTTCGCCTGGCTCGAAGCTGGCCACTCTTGATCCATTTGAGGACCGTGTCGGGAGTCACGCTCAACAGCCGGGCAACCTTGCCCGTGGAGAACATGCGGTCGCGATCCAGCTTGTCGGTGCTTGAGGCCATGCATCACTATTTAGGCCAATGACGAAGTTCTGTCAATAGAAAATCAATAAAATCGATAAAATAATTATAAGATATTGTCTCAATTTCTTGAGTGAAATTGGCCCGCGTCGAACTCGCGACCTCAGACGTCAGCGATGATTCTGACCGCTCACCCTTGGCTGCGATCCGGGCGGAAGATCGTCATAGGGAGAATCGTGCCGGGCGATGGTCTCGTAGGTCAGCGCGTGATGGCTGCTATCGATGACATCGTAGGAGATTCCCGCCAACCGGCACACCCCGCGCTGGTATCCCCAGGGGAAGAGAGCCCGCAGCCGGCCAAGCGACAATCCGCAGGCGCGACAGGCCGGGTAGACGCGCGCCACCTCTCCCTGGCGGATGAAATGCCGACGCACGAACAGGACGACCTTGAGCTGGACGAGGGTCAGCTCACCCTGCTGGCCCAGCCGACGAGCCATGGCCGTGGCGAACTGCAGGTCCCATTTCCCCGGATCGGCAAGGAATCCACGCCGGTCCAGAGGGTACGACTTGCCGGCGGCGATGATGGCGTTCATCTGTGATCTCCATCTGCCCGTCAGCGGGCTGCGGCCCCCGATCGGGCACTCGGCCACTACTGAAAATATAGTCCCTGGCAACTCGAACCGCCACAAAGTATCGGCACTTGCGAAATTTCAACAAATTAGAAGTAAAATATCGCGACTAAGGATGAATCGTATCAACTAAGGTGCCACACTTCGCATTGACGCATTGTCGAACGCAGCTGCCGAGATTTGCTGATCGAGTCGGTTGATTCTGTTTCGAAATTCACAGTCGTTGCGGCCAAGGTGTGTTCCGACGTTGAGCCACCTGGTCAACGAAGACGGGTGCTTGTTGATCAGGGTGGCGATCTCGCTCGATCGGAGCCCGAAACGACCCACGGCGAGGATTGTCAATTCGATCCGACCTCGAATCAATTCCGATGTCCGAAGAGGGGAGGAGAGGTCTAGGATCGAGTGCCCTGAGAACTGTTCGTAGAATTCGGCGAAATCAGCAACGGCCATTGAGGGCCGGTCGATCTCAACAGGCTGACCATCAAACGTCTTCGCCTCGGGATGAGTTTCTGGTTCGACGATCTCAACCGCGTCGCGCGCTTCTTTCCACCACGGGAGATCTTCGAGGCCCTTAGCAAACCGCCTGGCTTCGGCGACGTCCCGCACCCAAGCGAGGTATCTCTCCCGAGCGGCGGAACCGAGACCGTCGTCAAACCCAAACAGAACCGCAGGAATGTCGATCAAACGAGGTGGCCGATAACCTACGATTTCTCGATGTCCGCTATTTGGATAGTAGACCGGATCGTCGAAGATACCGGCAGCCACCGGGTTGAGGTGCACATATGAAACAACCTGCCGAAAGTAATCCTGTGAATCGATGATCCGAGCCCGGTATCGGCTCTGCCAGAGCCTTCCGAGATATCGTTGCCGCCGGTTGAATCCCCGGGCAACGTTGGACTGAAGGCGCTGCATCGAACGCCAAAGAGGAATCGTGCCGGTCGTTATAACAAGGTGATAGTGGTTGCCCATCAGACACCAGGCGAGCACCCTCCAATCGTGGAGGCCACCCACATGTCGGGCGGCTTCGACAAACTCTTCCGCCTCATACGGATCATCAAAGACATGTTCACCGCGCGCAGCACGGCTATACACGTGGTAAGTGGCTCCAGAGACAAAAAGGCGAGGCTTTCACGGCATGGGATGCCTCCCATGCGCGGACGGGACAACCCGATTCTACTCAATCACTCGTCCGAAGCAACAATGAGTTAATGCGAAGTGTGGCACCCAAGGCACCCAAGGAAATAAGGAGGCCCAGGATGAACAGCCTGGGCCCCAAAGAGTTCCGCGCAGGGGGACGAGAGCCGTCCCTGGAAATCAGGCGAGATCGAATCGATCGAGATTCATGACCTTGTCCCAGGCTGCTACGAAGTCGCGAACGAACGACTCCTGCGAGTCGTCACACGCGTAGGCCTCCGCATGCGCCCGGAGCTGGGAGTCCGAACCGAACACGAGGTCGACGCGGGTACCGGTCCACTTGACGTCGCCGGTGGCGCGATCGCGCCCCTCGAAGACGCCCCCGGTCTTGGACTCCTTCCACTCCGTGCCCATGTCGAGCAGGTTGACGAAGAAGTCGTTGGTCAGGGTTCCAGGCCGGTCGGTTAAGACGCCGTGCTTCGACTGACCAAAGTTGGCGTTGAGGGCGCGCAGGCCGCCGACGAGAACCGTCATCTCGGGGGCGGTCAGCGTCAACAGCTGCGCGCGATCGATGAGCAGACGCTCCGCCGGACGGCTGAAGCCGTCGGCGAGATAGTTGCGGAAGCCGTCTGCCTTGAGCTCGAGCACGGCGAAGGCGTCGACGTCGGTCTGCTCCTGGGTCGCGTCCGTACGACCCGGTGCGAAGGCGACCTCCACGTCGGAACCGGCGTTCTTCGCGGCCTGCTCGACGGCGGCGC
>Ga0316187_10003828_pt1 | contig 13053 bp, 7 predicted proteins | sample CroRivburrow1_MG_FD_204927 | JGI IMG/M metagenome (GOLD analysis project Ga0316187, IMG submission 204927) | Coastal sediment microbial communities from Maine, United States - Cross River worm burrow 1 | ecosystem: Environmental > Aquatic > Marine > Coastal > Sediment | place: USA: Maine...
GTATATCGTGCAGATGTTGGGGTGATTGAGGGCCGCCGCCGTGCGTGCCTCTCGCATGAATCGGGCCCGCATGTCCTCGCGGGCCAGCGTCTCGTCCGAGAGCACCTTCAAAGCAACAGGTCGATGCAGATCGGTGTCCTCTGCTCCCCAAACCACACCCATCCCGCCTTCACCGAGCTTGGAGGTAATTCGAAAGTGCGACAGTGTCGAGCCAATCATCCGCCTGATCCCTTCCAACGTATGTAACAGGATGCGCGCCACAGGATACCGCACTAACTCCCGTGCAACAGCAGGCCCCGTTGCCACATTCGAAAAGTGCTAGCCTTGCCCACCCAACAAACAAGGAGGTTCCCATGACGATAGCCCAAGCCCTACTGCCTGAGTTCGACCACGAGATGGCCAACACCCGCAAGGCCCTGGAACGGATCCCCAACGACAAGCTCGATTGGCGACCGCATGAGAAGTCGTTCGATCTGCGCGGCATGCTGACGCACATGGCCAATATGCCGAAGTGGTCCGTGATGACCATCAACGAGTCCAGCTTCGACATGGCGCCGGAGGGCGAGGAGCCGATCAAGGAAGAACCGGTGGAGACGGTCGAGGGTGCCCTCGAGATGTTCGACGCCAACGTTGCGGCGGCTCGCGAAGCCATCGCCAACGCCAGCGATGAGACTCTCATGGCCTCCTGGTCCCTGCTCAAAGCAGGCGAGGAGATCCTCACCTTCCCGAGGATCGCGGTCCTACGCAGCTTCATCATGAACCACATGATCCACCATCGCGGTCAGCTCACGGTGTATCTGCGACTCAACGACCTCCCGTTGCCGGCACTCTACGGTCCTTCGGCCGACGAGGATGAGTGACCAGCCACGAGCGATTTCGCGCCTATGCGTACCGAATCCGGGCCGACTCGACCGACGCCGGCTAGGGCGGGGTGCCTTCAGTCACCTTGTAGCTGTCGCTGGTAGTCGGCTTCGTCGTAGGTTCCCTGGGAGTCCTGGACCAGGCCGTCGTCACCGATCAGCCAGGCCTCGTAGCCGCTGAAGCGGACCCGCCTTCCCGTGCCACCGGGACCCGTGTTGGTGCCCTCGAAGGTCCAGTGAAAGCGCACTCGACCGTCGACGTCCTCCAGCTTGTCGAAATAGAGCACGTGGTCCGGGAAGGCCGTCATGTAGCTGCGTGCCGCCGCCGCGATGGCCTCCCGCCCTACGGCCGGCTCTCCGCCATTGATGGTCAACGAGCCATCCTCCGAGAAGAACTCGGCCACTTTGGCAGGATTCTGGCCACACCACGCAGCCGCATATTGTGTCGCGAAGTCGTGCATATCAGCGGGATCTCCACCTTCCGCGTGGCTCGCAGAAGCCAAACAAGCCAGCGCAACCGCGATTGCGAAAGTCGACCCTCTCACCGCCAACCTAGGTGAGAACACCCGCCTTCGCCTGCTGCTTGGAGTACCAGACCAGGAAGATCGAGATGACCCAGATCAGGACGGTCATGACCGTGCCACTCGTGCCCATGATCTCGAGGCCATTCGACATTCCGAGCGTATAGATCGAGCTCAGAGCCAGGCCGACAAGAGAGATGATGAAGGCAATCACCGACCACTTGCGACGCATGAGAAGCCCGACCGTGCCTACAATGCCGATCCAGACGGCGATGGCCCAACCGGAAACAGCCCACGCCGGAATGCCGTAGAAATACTCCAACTGTTGTTCACTAAAGTTGCTCATGTAGGACTCGAGCTTCAACTGGGTGGCCAGATAGTCGAAGCAGCCCATGAAGTTCCACAATAGAGCCAGAACACCGACAATCCAAAGGTGCATGGGCGCTTTCGGGCGAGGCCCGACACCCATCGATTCAGCAGCAGTCATACCGCTCCTCCTTTCCACTTCTTTGGTTCTCGAAGCTGGCGAAACTCTAGCATGCCGGTGTCTGGCTTCCGCGAGGGCTCGTAGCTCGTAAGCGGCGGAAGAGGCAGATTCGAACCCCGCCGTCCAGTTGATCGGTTCAAATCCCTGTACCCTGGATGGCCCAGGACCCAGGACCCAAGCCCCAGGGAGGAGTGGGGGCTGGGACCCTACGGCCGCTCGAGGTCCGCGGTCCAGCCCATAACGAGGGTCAGGGGGTCCATTCTGGTCGACTGTCCGCTTTCCTCCTTCAAAGAAGCGAAGAGCAATCGCTCACCATCTCTCGAGACATCGAAATCGAACCCCCCACCCTGTGTCGGAAACTCGCCGACCCGATTGATAGGTCCGATCTGGAAGGTGCCGCTCGAGCCGTCGACCTGGGCCACGCTCACCACCCCGTTGGGGTCCATCATGAAGATCTCGTCGTCGGTCACCCAGCGGGCGTAGAGCGATGTCCCTGAGGAGACCTGCCACTTGCGCCCCCCCTCGGGGAACGACGTCACGTAGACCTGATCCGAACCCGATTCGTCGCTGACGTAGGCCACCCACCGTCCATCGGGTGAGATGACCGGCACCCGTTCCGTGAAGTCCGTGGCTTGAATCGGAATCGGCTCACCGCCCTCCTCGAGATCGAAGGCGAAGATGTCCGAGCTGCCGTCGCTGGTCCACGACTCGTAGAACAGGTACCTCCCGTCGCGGCTCCACGAAGCCGGGTACTTGAGGGTCTCGTCGTCGAATACCAACTCCGCTTCCCCGCCACCGCTCACTGACTTCACGTAGAGGTCGGAGGAACCTGTTCGCTCAGAGCTGAAAGCGATGCGGTCCCCATCCGGCGACCAGACTGCAATCCAATCCTGGGAGGCATCGAAAGTAAACCGGCTCTTGAGTTGTCGCTGGAGATCGACCAGCCAGAGATCGCGGTTGCCGCTCTCCCTGTCACTGATGTTGACGACGGCTGTCAGCCCGTCCGGCGAGAGATTCACTTCGGAGTAGGCCTCCTCCGAGCCGACCGCGGAGATCACCTCGCCCGAGCGATCCATCCAGGTCAGCGTGGACAGCACGTCCTCGCGGGGGGTACCGGTCTGATAGGCAAGCACCCCGTTCTCACTCGCCGAGAAGACTCCCAGCAACGCGCCCTGGTCCCCCCACACCCGCTCTGCGATCGGGAAGGCATCACCCGTGAGCTCGCGGCGCTCTGCATCGAAGGGTCGGGCCATCAGGGTGGTGTCGAAGACATAGAGCAGATGCCCGGCCACGTACTCGGTGTTCGAGGTGGCCGGCATCAGCTCGCTCGCCTCTCCCGAGAGCGACCCGACCACCAGTCGGCTGTTGGCGCTTCCCCCACCGAAGCCGACGCGAGCGGTGTAGAGAAAGTGCTCTCCATCGGGCAGGAAGCGCGGGTGCCGGTGGCTGTCTTCGGCACGCTCCACATCCATCTTGGTGACCTCCACCGGCTCTCCACCGGCTGCCGAAACTCGCTGTAGTGTCGTTGTGTGAGCCGGTGCAAAGACAATCACCCCATCCTGGTTCCAGGTGCCACCCTTGCCGTTGGGAGCATCGCAAAGGGTCATCGCCGGACCTCCGGTGACCTCTACCTTCTTGAGCTTGCCCTGCGCAAAGAACCCGACGAATCGGCTATCCGGTGACCAGAACGGATACAGCCCACCCTCGGTCCCTGCCAAGGGCCTTGCCTCGAGGTCGTCCAGATCGCGCACCCAGAGTCGCTTGGTCGTCCCGTCCTCCTGCACTCCGTAGACAAGAGTGCGGCCATTGGGCGACAGGGCGACCGGGGCCGGGTAGTCCGATCCGAGGTCGAAGTCGGCGCCGGCCGGAGCAGGGATGAAGGCGCGGGTGATCTGCTGCGGTTCCGGTTGACTGGCACGCCACAGCGCGAAGCCGAGACTTGTAGTCAGCAATGCCAGTACCGCGACGCCAACCTTCCACAGCAGGCTGGTCTTGGAAGATGCTGCCACAACCTCGGGCTCGGCGTGCAGACTTTCTGGATTGGCCAGCATCTCCTCGAGCTCCAACCGCGCATCGCCAATGTCACGTAAGCGCTGCTCCTGGTCTTTCTCGAGGCAGCGGCGAAGCAGGCGAGTCACTGCTTTTGGAGTACCGGCCGGTAGCCTCTCCCACTCTGGCTCTCGCGCTACGACCGCAGCGATCATGTCGGTGATCGTGTCGCCGCCGAAGGCCTTGCGCCCGGTCAGGGTCTCGAGCAGCACGGCGCCGAAGGCCCAGATGTCCGATCGCTTGTCGACCGGCTTGCCGCGCGCCTGCTCCGGGCTCATGTAGGCCGCGGTACCGAGCAGCACGCCTACCTCGGTCATCCCTTGCGTAAGGGTTGGCGAACGGCTGATCAGCGGAGCGCTGCCCGAGGTCTCTTCTACGTCCCAGGCCTTGGCCAGACCGAAATCCAGCACCTTGACGCTGCCATTCTGGGTCAGCATGACGTTGGCCGGCTTGAGGTCACGATGAATGACCCCCTTGTCGTGGGCCGACTCCAAGGCCAGGGCCACCTGCTGCCCGACCTGCATCGCCTTCTCGAGACCGAGAGGGCCCCGCGCCAGGATCTCGGCGAGGGATTCGCCCTCGATGAGCTCCAGGACGAGAAAGTGGACGGAAGGGCTCGAGGGCGTAAGGGCTTGGGGGCTTAGGGGGTCCCCCTCCCCACCCTCCTCACTAGGAGCTGATGAGGGCCGCTCTGCATGCTCAATGGAGTAGATCGCGCCGATGTTGGGGTGGTTGAGGGCCGCGAGGAGCTTGGCTTCGCGCTCGAAACGAGCCATGCGCTCGGCGTCACCGGCCACCAACTCGGGTAGCACCTTGATCGCCACTTCCCGACCCAACTTGCTGTCTTCAGCTCGATAGACCTCACCCATGCCACCCTCACCGAGCTTGCCGGTGATCTTGAAATGCGCCAATGTCGTTCCGATCATGCGTGACTCCTCTTGAAACGGCCGTCATGCCGACGGACCGCCGTGGCGACCGAACCTCTTGCGTCGCTTTTGCAGAATTTGATGCATTGTACTCCAACGCAGACTGCATCAAACGCTGCCTCGGAGTGAAGTACAATCCACTAGCACCGCCAAGAGCGACGAAACGACAACGGGGCGAGCTGAATTTTCGATGATCGGACTCGAGAGAACCCGGCCGCTTGGAGCAGAATACCAATGATCGGCACCACCCTTTCTCACTACAAGATCACCGCTACGCTGGGAATCGGCGGAATGGGTGAGGTCTACCATGCCGAGGACACGAAGCTCGGGCGTCGGGTAGCTCTGAAGATTCTGCCTACCGCCATGGCGGCGAACCCCGAGCGTCTGGAGCGTTTTCAGCGCGAGGCCAAGGTGGTCGCCTCGCTCAACCACCCGAACATCGTCACCATCCACTCGGTCGAGGAGGCCGATGGCCTGCAGTTCCTGACCATGGAACTGGTCGAAGGCAACGATCTCGAACGCCTGCTGCCGGACGATGGCTTTGCGCTCTCCAAGATCTTCGAAATCGCGGTGCCGCTCACCGATGCCCTGGCAACAGCGCACGAGAGAGGCGTCGTCCACCGCGACCTCAAGCCGGCCAACATCATGCTGACCAAGGAGGGGCGCGTAAAAGTCCTCGACTTCGGTCTGGCCAAGCTGGGCCTCGACAGCGCGATTCTCCCGGGCGACCACGATGAGACCGCACTGGCGCCAGCCTCATCGACCCTGACCGGCGATGGCACGATCCTGGGTACCGCTCCATACATGCCTCCAGAGCAGCTCGAGGGCCTGCCGGTGGATCATCGTGCTGACATCTTCTCGGTTGGCGTACTGCTCTACGAGCTTGCGACCGGTCGTCGTCCCTTCGAGGGTGCCAGCTCGATCGCCCTGGCCTCGAGCATTCTGCGCGACACGCCACCGCCGGTCTCCGAGATCAAACGCGATCTACCACGCCATTTCGGAAGGATCGTCGAAACCTGTCTCGAAAAGGACCCCGAGCGGCGATATCAATCGGCCAAGGAGCTCCGCAACGCGCTGCAAAGCCTGCAGCGAGAGACGGAAAGCGGCTTGTCCAGCAGCTACCACAGCGGCATCGGGGCTCCTCCCGCGCCCGCGAAGCAAGCACCTGCGCGACGCTCCCTGAAGCTCGGCCTCATCGCCGCGGCGATCGTCGTCGCGATGGTGGCGATCTTCTTCCTGCTGCGTTCACAGGGATTCCTGGGCGAGAGCGCCTCGCGACCTTCGCAGCCCGAAGTTGGTGCCGAGGCTCAGGTGTTGCTGGAACAGAGCCGGAGATACTCACAGGATGGCGCCACCCTGGCGAAGCTGAAGCTCGCCGAGCAGACACTGCGCCGGGCGCTCGAGATCGAGCCGGAGAACGCCTTTCTCCAAGCCGAGCTGGCGCATCTACTGGCAGGGATGCAAGACGAATATCCTCGGGAAGAACGGCGTGAGGAAGCCCTCGAGCTCGCCGAACGTGCGCTGAGCGCCAACCCTGCTGCTGCGGAGGCCTGGCTGGCCAGAGGCGAGCTCAGCATGCTCGAAGGCGACGGCGGGGCAGCTGCCGAGGCGGCCCAGAAGGCCATCACCATCGATCCCTCCGTTGTCCGCGGCCACGTGTTGCATGGACAGGCCCTGCTCGAGCAGGGTCTCCGCGAGGAGGGTCTGAACCAGTTGCGGGAAGCCGCGAAAATGGATGGAGGTGCCATCACCGCTCGCTATGCCCTGGGCACGGCCCTGTTGCGGCTGGGTGAGCTGGACGAGGCCGCCCTCGAGTTCAAGCGGGTGCTCGACTACGCACCCGGTAATGTTTCGACCATCAACAACCTGGCCAATGTGTACCTCTACTCCGGCCGCTACCTCGAGGCCGTGCCGCTGTATCACCGTGCCCTGGAGCTGCAGCCCGACGAGGTGGCCGCTACCAATCTCGGTACCGCCTACTACTACCTCGACCAGATGGAGGAGTCCTTGGCGGCCTACCTCAAGGCCGACGAGCTGGAACCGGGGTATCCGACTGTGCAGAACAACATCGGCGATGTCTACGCCAAGCTCGGCGATCCAGACTCGGCCCGCACCTGGTTCCTGCGGGCGATCGAAAGCTGTGACCGTCGGTTGGCGGCGGGTGGAGATCAGCTCGAATTTCAGGGGCTGAAGGCGCTGTTGCTGGCCAAGGTCGGCCGTTTCGACGAAGCCATCGAAGGCATCAATGAAGTCCTGCAACAATCCGTGAGCGCCCCGGACGAGCCCGAGCTTCTGTACTCGGCGGCCCAGATCTACTCCCTGGCCGGAGACAGAGAGCACCTGCTGGAGTATGCCGAACGAGCAATGAAGGCCGGCTATCCTCGCGAGGAGTTGCGCCGTGCACCCGAGTTCGCCGCTTTCCAGGACGATCCCGACTTCACCCGACTCCTCGTCAGTAGTTTCGACGGCTCCTGAAGACCCACAGGCCCTTCCTTTGCAGTACAATCTCTGCTCTTGATCGGCCAGACTCTTTCCCATTTCAAGATCACCGCCAAGCTGGGCGAGGGCGGCATGGGTGAGGTCTACCGCGCTGACGACACCAAGCTCGGCCGCCAGGTCGCGATCAAGGTGCTGCCCGAGGCGGTCGCCACCGATTCCGAGCGCCTCGCCCGCTTCGAACGCGAGGCCAAGGTGCTGGCGTCTTTGAATCACCCCCGCATCGCCGGCATTTATTCCTTCGAGCATGCCGAGTCCATCCACTTCCTCGTCATGGAACTCGTCGAGGGCCAGGATCTCGACACTCGCATCAAGCGCGGAGCGATCCCGCTCGACGAAGCGCTACCGATCGCGCTGCAGATTGCCGAGGCGCTCGAGGCGGCGCACGACCAGGGCATCATTCATCGCGACCTCAAGCCCGCCAATGTCAAGGTCACCGACGAGGGGCTGGTCAAGGTGCTGGACTTCGGCCTGGCCAAAGCGCTGGCTCCCGAGCCGCTCTCCGCCGATGGCCTCGGCCAGGGCCTTTCGATGTCGCCCACCTTGACCCAGGCGATGACCGGAGCCAACGTCCTGCTCGGCACCGCCGGCTACATGAGCCCCGAACAGGCTCGTGGTAAAGCGGTGGACCGAAGGGGAGACATCTGGGCCTTCGGCTGTGTGCTCTTCGAGATGCTGACCGGGCACCGGACCTTCGACGGCGACACGGTGACCGACATTCTGGGCGCCATCGTCCACAAGGATCCAGACCTCGCAGCGCTCCCCGTGGCGGTACCGCAGCGGATCCGACATCTGCTCGAGCTCTGTCTGGAAAAGGACGCCAGCCGCCGACTGCAGGCGATCGGCGACGCCAGGATCGCTATCCAGGAGTGGCTCGAGAACCCGGTGGAATCGTTGCCCACAGCCCAGGCGACCAGCACCCGGTTGCCATGGTGGATCTGGGGGCTGCTGGTCGCCGCGGGTCTGCTCGGGCTGCTGGGCGGCCGACTGCTGCGACCGGAGCCGACTCCAGAGCCGGTTCGACGCTTCCCCGTCGATTTGGCGGAAATACGGCTGTTCGACGACCGAGGTGCCGCGACCATCATCTCCCCAGAGGGTCGCAACCTGGTCTTCGTTACCGAGGACGAGGGCACCTACAGCCTGTTTCTCCGACCCCTGGATCGTCTCGAAACGACCCTGCTGGCGCAATCGAGCCAGCCTCTCGGCGTCCACCAACCGTTCTTTTCCCCAGACGACAAGTGGCTCGCCTACATGAGCCAGACGGAGCTCAAAAAGATGCCGGTTGCCGGCGGCTCGCCGATCCGACTCGCTGAAGTCGACAATCCACGAGGCGGTAGCTGGGGGCCCGACGGAACCCTGGTTTTCGCACCTCACTCGCGAGGGGGGCTCTCCCTGGTACCCGCCGCCGGTGGCGAGGTGCGCACGCTCACAGACACCGAGTCGGAGGAGGGATTTGTCTCGCACCGCTGGCCCCAATGGCTACCCGGGGGGAAAGCGGTTCTGTTCAGCGTTGTCTCCGCACAGGGGTCGCACCTCGAGGTCGTCGACATCGCCAGCGGCGAACGCCGGCAGATCCATCCGCAAGCCGCCTACGGTCGTTATGTGCCGACCGGTCACATCCTATTTGTCGACAACTCCGCCCTGTTCGCCCTGCCCTTCGACGCCGAGCGCCTCGAGGTCGAGGGCTCGCCGATGCCGGTGCTCGAAGGTATCGAGTCGCAACAGGACGACGGCGAGGCCCAGTTCGACGTCTCCGAAACCGGCACGCTCGTCTACATGCCGGGCTCGGACGATCTGCAGGGCTTCGAGACCGCCTGGGCCGATCGCTCCGGACAGTTACAGCCTCTGTGGCAGCAGACCGGCTTCTACGGCACGCCGCGACTCTCTCCCGACGGCGAGCGTTTGGCGACCTCGGTCCTGCGTGGCGACGATTGGGATGTCTGGGTCTACGACATCGAGCGCCAGGTCGCGACCCGCCTGACGTTCGGCCCCGGTTACGACGCCGACCCGGTGTGGTCGCCGGACGGGCGCTGGATCGCCTTCGCCTCGGACCGCGAGGGCGAGATGGCGATGTACCGCAAGCGCTCGGATGGCACCGGCGAGGCCGAGGTCCTCATCGAGCCGGGTCGAGCCGGATTTCCTGCACCGCTGAGCTGGTCCCCGGATGGTCGGCGCATCGTCCTATCCACACCTCCCGAAGGTCAGACAACGGGATCCGACATCTGGTTCTTGTCAGTCGAGGACGGCGAGATCGAGCCCTATCTGACGACACCCTTCGCCGAGAGAGACGCCTGCTTCTCGCCCGATGGTCGGTGGCTGGCCTACACCTCCAACGAGAGCGGCACCTTGGAGGTCTACGTGAGGTCGCTGGAAGGCTCTGGACGCTGGCAGATCACCGACGGCGGTGGAGCGCAGCCACTCTGGTCTCCCGTCGGTGACGAGCTCTTTTACCGGTCGAGAGAAGGCCTGATGGGCGTCGAGGTCCAGACCGGAGGAGAGGAGTTCCGAGCCGGCCGGCCGCAACGCCTCTTCGGAGAGATCTTCGGCGGCCCGATGGGAGTCAGTGTTCCGGGCTACATTTTCTTCGACTACGACGTCTCCAGGGATGGCCAGCGCTTCGTCGTCTTCCCGCGCGCTGGCACGGACGAGTCCCCGGGCGCCAGAGTCCACATCGTGACCGGCTGGTTCGAGGAGCTCAGAAATCTGACCGAGTAGGCCGGAAAGTGAAGCTCAGAAGCCCTGCAGATCCTCGGGCAAGTCGTGGGGTGGGCTGAACTCGAAGGGGTCGTTGAGGCCCCGGATGACCGCCGCATCCCGATTGTAGATGTCCTTCTTGAACAACACGGTCCCGTCTTCCGTCACCTCGGCGGTCCAATAGAGCAGCATCACGGTCAGCGATTCGGGCAGCAGGACCGTCGTGGTCTTTTTTGTAGCCAGGGTACGCTCGATCGCGGCTCCGTCCCACTCTGGCGAGGCCCCGAGCAGGAGCTCGGCGAGACGCAGCGGATCCTGGACCCGAATGCAGCCGTGGCTGAAGGCCCGCGAGGCCTTGCCGAACAGGGATTTGGATGGAGTGTCGTGGAGATAGACCATGTAGGGGTTCGGAAACATGAACTTGACCCGACCCAGCGCGTTGTTCGGACCCGGCTCTTGACGGATCGTATAGGGAAAGCGAGCGTCCAAATCTAGCGTCGCCGGGTCGAGGCGCCGACCCGAGGCGTCGATCACGCTCATGTTCTCCTTCACGAGATAGTCCAGGTCCCCGCGGACCTTGGGAAGCGTCTCTCGACGCAGAATGCCGGGCGGCACGGTCCAAGTCGGATTGAAGACCAGGTAGGTCATCTGCGACTTGAAGATCGGCGTCGAGTGATAAGGCAGACCCACCTGAACCGGAGTCGTCCAGATCTCGGTCCCATCCCGAATCAGGTGCAGCCGAAAGCCTGCGATATCCACGACGAGCAGATCGTCGACCAGATCGCGAAACACCCAGCGGGCGCGCTCGAGGCTGGCCCGCAGCTGATCGACGCGGTGCTCCACCGGGACGTTGAGCTCCGCCAGCGTCTGAGGCCCGACGATGCCATCGGCATCGAGCCCGTGTCGGGCTTGAAAATCGATGACCGCGGCTTCGAGCCCCTCGTCGTAGCGCTCTGTCGAGTCCTCCGGACCGACCATGAGGCCGCCACCGATCGCCAGTCGCCCTCGTAACACGGGGACCCGGGAATCCACCACATCGAGCTCGAGGGCAGGCCCGTCCTCGACGATCGGCCAGCCGCCGGCTGACTCGACACCCCGGTAGTCGGCGAGAGCCTGGCGCAGGCGTGAATAGAACGCTTGCTGCGGTGGCGCCTGGTCGACGAATTGGCGAATCTCTCCCGATCGCAACACGTCTTCGAGGAGCTTCATCGCATCGATGCCCTCGAAGGTTCGGCTCAGATTCCACACCGGATCCAGCTGGGTTGGATTCAGCTTGCCGAAATGGAGGGTGAAGACGAGCCGCGCCAGGCTGTCGGTGAGCAGCAGCTCCAGGTGGACCCGTGCCGTCGGATCGTCGGACTCCCACTCACCCCGCTCGAGCCTGGATCCGATGGCGGCGAAATGGTAGTCACGAGGATCGAGACCGTGGCTCTCGGCATCGCGCACCGCCGCCAGCAGCTCTTCGACCATCGCGCGTCGCGTCCAGGCCAGCTGGAAACCGAGGCGCTCGTAGAGCACCGGAATCAGCCGACGCGCCGCCAGCCGAGAGTCCCCAAGGTTGAAGCTACCCTCGACCTCGAGGCGCTCCACCGCCTGACGCAGGACCTCCTGTGAGCGGTCGAGGGAATCGGCACCAGCACTCGAAGAGAGGACCAACCCGAGAGCCGACAGAGCAAGCCAACGCAGCCGGCCAGGGCCAAGAACGGAGCGGTAATATCGGGAACAGGGCATGGCAGCAGTTTATCGATGTCACTTCACCTCGGCCACACTCTCCACCGGCCATTCCGTCATACAATAGGCGTCAACAAGTTCCGTTACATCCTGCAATCGGAGCTCAACGTGCGGATTATGAAGACATCCGCCGGCTCGAGGAGTTGACGAATGATCGGTGAGACTCTGGCTCATTTCAAGATAACCGGCAAGCTGGGCGAAGGTGGCATGGGCGAGGTGTACCGTGCCGAGGACACCAAGCTCGGCCGTGAAGTGGCGATCAAGGTGCTCCCCGAGCTCTTCGCTCAGGATGCCGAGCGCATGGCTCGCTTCAGCCGCGAGGCCCAGGTGCTGGCGTCGCTGAATCACCCCAACATCGCCGCGATCTACCAGGTCGAGCACGACGACGACCACAACTTCCTGGTCATGGAACTGGTGGAGGGCGAGACTCTCGCTGAGAGGATCAAGCGGGGTCGATTGCCCCTCGATGAAGCCATGACCATTGCCTTGCAGATCACCGAAGCCCTGGAAACGGCCCACGACCGAGGCATCGTGCACCGGGACCTCAAGCCAGCGAACATCAACTTTACCGAGACCGGCAAGATCAAGGTTCTCGACTTCGGCCTCGCCAAGGCTCTCGAGTCCGGAGCCGGTTCGGACTCGGATCCGAGCCACCCCTCTCTCTCCCTGTCGCCTACCCTGACTGCGCAGATGAACACTGGAGCCGGGGTGTTGCTGGGCACTGCTGCCTATATGAGCCCCGAGCAGGCCCGAGGCGAAGCCGCCGACCGCCGAGCCGACATCTGGGCCTTTGGTGCCGTCGTCATGGAGATGCTGACGGGGCAGACTGTCTACGCCGGCAAGACCATCTCCGACACACTGGCCGGAATCCTGGCCCGCGAGCCCGAATGGGAGGCGCTACCCGCCGACGTGCCTCCGGTCGTCCGCAACCTGCTCGACCGCTGTCTCCAGAAGGAGATCAACGATCGCCTCCAGGCCATCGGCGAGGCTCGAATCGCCATCGCCGGCTACCTCGCCGATCCGGAGGCCGCAAAAGCTCAGGCCGCCACGGCCGACTACGCTCCGCTGCCCACCTGGCGCCGGCTACTCCCCTGGGCAGTCGCCGCAGCAGCCATCGTTGGGGCCGCGACCATCGCCTTCTGGCCGCAAGACCCGGTTCCTCCGCAGCCAACGACGCGGGCGTCCATTCCGGCTCCGCCAGGAGGAGAGTTCAACCTGGGCTCGGACTACCCTGCCCCGGTGGCGGTTTCCCCTGATGGGCGCACCTTGGCCTTTGGCATCCGCGGTGA
>Ga0316187_10003830_pt1 | contig 13052 bp, 1 predicted proteins | sample CroRivburrow1_MG_FD_204927 | JGI IMG/M metagenome (GOLD analysis project Ga0316187, IMG submission 204927) | Coastal sediment microbial communities from Maine, United States - Cross River worm burrow 1 | ecosystem: Environmental > Aquatic > Marine > Coastal > Sediment | place: USA: Maine...
TCACCGAACCGTAGGTCTCGCCCGGCGTCCCGGCCTGCGCGCCGCCCTCGCCCAGATGACTGCCGCCCGAGCGGTAGTCGCTGGGGTAGGTGGCGCTCGGGTACGTCGTATCGCCTCCGTACCCACGACCACTGACGTCGATGGCGCCGCCGTCCTCGATGATCAGATCGGTGACATGGATGGTCAAATCGGCCGGCACCGTCGTGCTGCCACCCACCGCCGCCTGCGACAGGAACGCCCCACCGCGCACCGTCAGCGTGGGCGCGGTGATCGACTGTGCATACGCTTTTCCTGGCCCGACGACCTCCACCGAGCCCGTCGCGGTGATCGGCGTCCACATGATCGACGAGTTGCTGCCGCCACCGATGGTCAGGAGCGCCACCTCGATGGGCTCCGAGACCTCGAGCCGGCCGCCGTCGGTCAGCGTGACCTCTGCCGTGCGGATGGGGTCGGCACTCCTGACCTGGCCGTGCTCCGCCGCGGTCAGCAGATCGAAGCGATAGACGCCCTGCCAGAGGTCGCCTTCTGCGATTGTGGCGCCCGTCTCGAGGGTCAGCGTCGTGCCGCTGATCGCCTCGATCCGCCACGCGCCCTTGAGGGTGCCGCCGGTATCGCGCACCTCGACCCAGTGACCGACGAAGTACGCCGGGATGGTCGAGGCCAGACCGGTCTCGAGGGTGACCCCCGAGCTGCCCGCCTGCGCCGTGCCGGCGCCCAGCGACGGCAGCACGGTCCGCCTGTCCGACCATTGGTCGGCGTTGTTGACCACGAGATCGCCGTAGGTCGATGCCCCGGTGTCGAAGAGGTGGACGGTGCCCGCCGCACCCATGCGGGTGCTGCTCGTCGAGTTACCACCCACCGACCGCAGCCCGGTCTCGATGGCCGGGTCCATGGTCGCGTACTCGATGGCGATGGCGCCGCCACCGCCGCTGCCGAAGCTCGGCACCGACCCGCCCGACGCCTCGATGACGCCGCCGCCGGTGATCACATCGGCGGTGATCCACACCGAGCCCCCGGCGCCCGCCCGGTAGCTCGAGTGGGTCGTGCCGGATCCGTTCGCGCGGATCGCGGCCGATCCCTGCAGGTCGAGGCTCTGCGCCTCGATCCGCACCGCACCGCCGCCGCGCAGACCGTAGCTGGCGTCGCGGCCGCCGCCGCCGTTCTCCTGCGGTCGGGTCACCGAACCGTAGGTCTCGCCCGGCGTCCCGGCCTGCGCGCCGCCCTCGCCCAGATGACTGCCGCCCGAGCGGTAGTCGCTGGGGTAGGTGGCGCTCGGGTACGTCGTATCGCCTCCGTACCCACGCCCGGTGACATCAATACTGGCGCCACATGAAAGATGGATGTCCCCCGGAGTGGTGATTGCGAGCTGTTGCAGGTTCTGGGTGGTCAGCTTGGCGCCGTTGAGCAAAGTCAGCGACGCCGGTGTGATGTTGAGGGTTGCGGTGAATGTCCCGGAAGCAAGCACCAAGTTCTCACCAGTGTGATCCGAGGTCAGAAGCTGATCACCCGACAATACCGTTCCCGAGACGACCGTCAGGACAACGCTTCGCCGTCCCACATTGGCTGCGTAATCGCGCGCCTCGACAGTGACGGTGAAGGTCTCGCCGGACTGCGCACTGGCTGGCGGAATCCACTCGAGAGTGCCGCTGTACGAGGTCGCGTTGACGGTGACCGGGGTTCCGTACGGCGCGCCGTCTACGAGCAAAGAAACGCTCTCGATCTGGTCGTCGTCAACGACTTCAACATCGATGCCGATCGGAACATCAGGCGCCACCAATCCCCCGTCCATCGGGCAAGGAATGCTCACCTCAGGCGCATCCGGATTGTTCAAAGGCTCGACGATGATGGTTCGGACAGCGGATCCGGTGTTGCCGGAAGGATCCGTCGCTTCGGCGTTCAGCTGATACGTCGTGGTTTCGTCGACAGGCGGCGCCACCCAATTGAGGATGACCGGGTCGCCTGTTGTGGCGTTTGTTTCCCCGTCAAAGGTCACCGAGAGGGAGCTCACGGCAACGTCGTCGGTGGCGCTGGTCGTGATGGTCACTGCCTCTCCTGCGGTGTAGGTGTCCGCGGGCGCGGTCGGCGCCAGCTCTACTGTGACCACCGGGAGAATCTGGTCCGGTGTGAATCCGTCGCGGCCGTTGCGCCGGAAATGTCGGTGATGGTCGCTTGCAACACGATTGGGGTCGAGCCGTCGGCATCATTGAGGACCTCGACGACGAAAGGTACGTCAGCAACGAGGCCGCTGACGGGTATGTTCTGGACCGGCAGGACAGCAGGACCAATAGCGTTCAGGGTAACTGATGCGATGCCTTCGGCGTCCTCAGCGTGGACCTCAACCGTGGTGGAGAAGCCCGCCTGAACCGTGGTCGGCGCACCGTCTGCGAACGCCAGGCTCCCTGTAGATGGCTGATTCGGCAGGACGTTCCAGCTCAACTCATGGGTCACAGTGCGACCGACGATGTCCTCGACCACAAGGGTGTAAACGGCCGGTCCCGCTGATGCCTCAGGAGGCACCGCCAAAACCAAGGGATCCGGGTCAACAGCCCAACTCAGCGGCTGGTAGCTTGAAGACCGGGTTCGTGTGTAGGTTGTCAGAGGCCAGCTTTCATCCGTGCTGGCGAGACCCACTGAATCACTCGCGTTCCAGCTCAGAGAAACCGACGAACCGACCGGAAGATCGGTTCCGACCTCCGGAGTGGTTGTGATCTGAACGGTCGGTCCCTCACCGCGCACGATGGAGCGCGCCGCCCCGCCGAGGTCGGACATCGCGGCTGGGTCGTTGAGGACCGGATTGGGATCGCCGGCAGGTCCGATGGAGACATCATCATCGAATGCTGCACGCACGACTCCATCAAACACAACAGCGGAGTAACGGGCACGACCGTGGGCGCCCAGCACCTCGGTGGCCATCAAGGTCTGCAGATCTGCAAGCTCTGTCGTGGTGGCGTCGACCTCGAGCTCGACACCTCCGGCGGTCGAAACCTGGGACAGGACCGGATAGTCTCCGACCACATTCAGGCTTTCGTCTTCAATGATCAGATTCTCGCCGACGAATTCGCCGCGCATGGTTGTGCTGTCAACCGAAACCGTTCGTTCTACCGAATCAACCAGGGCCACGACGCCTTCGCCGAGGGCCGGCAGAAGAGTCGGACCGGCCGGAACTCCACCACCGTTGATGATGTGAATCTCGCCCACACCGGAGGGATCACCGCCGGCCTGGTCGATGGTGTCGATGTAGATCGTTCCTGCGCCGCCGAGGAAGGTGCCGCCGTTGCCGCCGCCGCTGACGTCGGATTGAGCGACTGGGTCAGCGCCGCCGCCCAGCTCTCGGGTGGCTATTGCGATTCGGCCGCCACCTCCGCCGCCGCTGCGGTCGGAGTCCGCAGAATCGCCGCCACGCGCACTGATGCGCCCGTTGCCTTCGAGTCGGTCGGCGATGAGTTCGATGGCACCGCCAGCGCCACCGCCGACTGCGGAATCGCCGCCGTCGGCGAGCACGTCGCCGACCAGTAGAACGGTGGCCTCGTCGCCGAGAATCCTGATCACGCCGCCGCCGTTGCCGCCCGGGGTCGTGCCCCAGCCGCCGCCACCTGCACCCGGGAGGTGAGGATGACGCACGCTTCCAAAGGTGCTTGAGGATTGGTAACGGGTGGTCGTGGTGTTCCACGAACTGGGTGCACCGAACCAACCGGATCCGCCGTGCGATCCGCCGGCTCGGCCGCCCGCGCGGGTCTCACCCGGCAGAACCATGGCGTCGTCGCCGGTGGAGCCGAGGAGACCGCGGCGAGACACATCGATGGCCGCGCCATCGCCCACCGCCAAGGTGTCTTCGATCTGAAGCTCAAGGGGGTAGAAGAGAATCGGCGAGCCGAACGAATTGACCTCAGGGGCGGTCAGCCGGGTTCCGTGAACCGAAATCGAGCCGCCGTCGTCTTCGCCTCCCGAATAGAGATAGACGCTGTCAAGGAAACGAACCGATCCGTCGCTCTGCGGGTACAGGCTCAGTAACGCACCGTCGAGCAGGAAGATCGGCCCTGACGCTTCACCGGATGGCGCAATCATCTCATCGGTCTCGAGCACCGCAATCTGAGCGCCCTCATAGACCTTTCGGTAGGTTTGTGCCCGCATGCGGATCGTCGCAACCACGTCGAGTCCACCGCTGTCGACGACGCGAACGGAGAACGGGATTTCCTCGCCGTCGGCGATCCCGTCCGGGACGGGCCAGACCGCCTCGTAAACGGCCTCACCAGGAGCAACGGTATCGGGGATTGAGCTCCCGGCAACCGGCGTGTCGGAAACCATGAAACCGCCCGCGCCATCGTCCACCGGTCCCGCAAATGTCACGGAAACGATGTTGCCCGGCACAGTGCCGCCCGAGCCGTCATCGCTGAGATCGTGCGCGTAGGCGCGCAGGAGCAAAGCCGTCCCAACGCCAGGCGACACCGCGGAGGTGTGACCGGCCGGCCACGCACCGCTCTCCCACGGGGTCAACCACTCGACGGTGGGCGCCGTGGGATCGGGCTCGGGGGCCACCTCGAAACTGAAGGCTGCGGTGCCGGTGTTTCCGCCACGGTCGTCGGCGGTGACGGTGATCTCGACCGGCGTTGTGTCAGAGAAGAGATCCGGCGGGACGTTCAAAATCGTGGTTCGATAGAGGTTTCCGCTGACCTTGCTCGCCGGCTGCGGAGAAGCGAAGATGTCGCTCCGATCAAAGGTGACTTCGGCACCGAGAACCGCGGTCTCGGGATCACGGACTGTGAGCTCGACGTAGAGCTCGTCGCCGATGTAGAAGAGAGATTTCGGCTGACCATCATCTGCATCTCGCACCACGATGGACTCGATGACTGGTAGACCTTGATCATCAGCCACCAGGAAGGCCGAGCCGTCGAATATCACCGACGCCCCTTGGGCATCTGTGGCGATCGCACGGACCATCAACTCGGTCCTTTCAGGCTCATCGAGGGGAACATGCATCTCGATCACCGAGGGGGTCAACTCCGCCCAGCCGCCCGCCGGCCGTTGCAGGCTCAACGAGACGGGTCCATCGATGAGAGCACCGCCGACCTCCCAGAGCTCGAGCCGCAGGGCAAGCTCGGAGCCATCGGGGTCTGCGAGACCGCTAACTGTCGCATGAAGGGTGGAACCGGCGTACGGCGTGCCCGGCACCGGAGAAACGGCGATCGAATCGACGGAGCCGATGGTCGGCGCCTGGTTGGGCTGGACCTCGAGTTCCACCAAGACCGTGTTGCTCTCATTGGTTGAGGTGTCGACCGCTCGCGCCCACACCGGGAATTGGCGCGGATCGACACCGTTGCCCGAATAGGATGCGATGAAGCTGAAGCTGAATGGACTGTTGGAGGTTGAAACGTCGGGTTGGGTCGGACCGCCGGGGGCGGTGGGATCGGAGAAGAAGTAGTCGACCCGGTCGACATCACCCTCGGGTGGATCGTAGGGCAGGTGGTCGACCCCCGACAGCACGGGGGTCAGAACGTATTCGGTCCCGGGCACGAGGTCGCCTGTGGGCGCCCCATCCGGGTAGGGCAACGAGTCGATAACTGGAGCGGTGCCGTCCCACACGCGGAACTCGGCGTCGTAGGGCTGCATCACGTTGCCCTGCGAGTCCTCGAGATCCTCGATGACGACCCGGCGGGCGAGGGTGTCGTCAGTGAGCACGAGGCCATCGATGGGATCGACATTGAGCGAATAGTTGCTGCGGGTCAGGAAAAGGGTGACGGGGAAGGGCTGCCAACTGACTCCACCTGCACCGTCATCTTGGCCCCAGAAGAACGACGCGGCGTCATCGACACCGTCGCCGTTGAGCTGATCGGCGGTGGCGACAAGTCCCTCGTTGAAATCGAATCGGAGATCGCCATCGGGATCAACCGGGCGCACGAGGGTCGGCTCAGTTGCGAGCACCTTCGGACCGATGCTGTCCGAGGTTGTGAAGTTCGATCCGACATTGCCGCTCGGCGTCAGCGGTCTGTCACTGAGATCGCGAACCCCGCCGGGACCGCCGGAGACGGTGATGCTGTAGACGGCTGTGTTGTCGTAGGGCGTTGACGGGACAAACGATACGACGGGCCGCCCCTCGGGATCATATGCCCAGCCCCAGCTTCCGGTCGCGAGCCCGCTCGGTCCGCGAATCTCGAAGTACGGGGAGGTTGGCTGTCCGGTCGGCAGAACCGCCGGCGACAGGGGCTCCGAGAAGACGATCTCGACCGCCGCGGTGCGCGAGACGTCGTGCATTCCGGGGGGCGGGGTGATGGACACGATCTGCGGCGGACCGCCATCGAGGATGATGGGCGGGATCTGATTGTCGTTGCCGTCCGGTCCGACGAGCGTACCGCTGACCGCGCCGATGCTCTCACCGTTGAAGGACTGCGCGGAAACGGTGTACGCCCCGGTCGGAAGCACGTCGAATCGATAGGCGCCGTCTGCTCCGGTGATGATCATCTGCTGATCATTGAGGGAGTCGGTGATCGCGACGATGGCATCTGACTGTGGGACGAGGGTGGATGGATCTCCACTGTAGAGGTCGCCGGGGACCGGTTGGTAAATGACGCCGTGGGCCGCAACCGCCGGGGCGAGGTTCACGACCATCTCGATCACATCGTCGTCAAAGACGAGGGTCGATGTACTGCGTCCGCCAAACCCTGTCAGCGGCGCAGTGGCGCTCGCGGTGAGGTTGCCTGCGGGGACGGCTGTGAAGGTGACTTGGCCCGCCGCGTTGGTGACCGACGGAAAGGTGCCGCCGCCGGAGGAAACCAGGGTGACGTTGGCGCCGGCTACCGGAAGGCTGCCGGCATCGAGCACTGTGACTCGAACCGCACCCTTGGGGCTCAGGATGATCTGATAGGGATCGAACGTCGTTCCACTTCCAGGAAGGGGTACGCCACCAACGAAGTTCGCCGCCGACATCGACGCCTTCCGTTGTTCGCCACCCAGCTCTTGAATCGATATGTTCCCGGAGCGTTCGAGAAGGACATCGGGAAACTCGTACCAGTGACCGGGATATCCCTGTGTGGGCTGAAGCAACGAGAAGTCATAGCTCGCACCCTGCTGCAGTCGAGCACTCAGGAGAACCGTCGATGTATCGACTTCGGCGATTCCACTGCTCAGGCTTTCGAAGGCCCGAACAACCATCACACCAGCGGGTTCGAGTACCAGATCCGTGAGCCCGATGGGCGCCGTAGCGGTGACTGCAACCTGACCACTCGCCCGGCGATTTGAGCCGGAGATCCCGGCCGAGAGGTCGAAGCTTCCTTCGGGAATACCGAGGAACGAGAACTCGCCCAGGGTCTCGGTCTGGCCGCTGGTGGTATCGAGCGCCGTCAGGGAGCCGCCGGCAGTTGCGCCGCGCAGATGGACGGTTGCACCGGGAATCGGGAAGAGCTTGGCCGGGTCGTCGTAGAGGGTGCCGCCCACTCCGCCGGGCTGGTCGACCCAGACGTCGGCGGTGAAGACCTGGCCGGCCTCATTCAATGCGAGGTAGTGAAGCACACCGCTTCGACCAGTGGGGGCGTGGAAGGCGTAGACGGAGTACGCGCCGAGGGGCAGCGCATCATAGATGGCCAGACCATCGCTATCGGCAACGGTCATCTCGGAGAAGGTGCCCTGTTGGCGCAGGGTGACCTGGGTGTCGGGCAATGCGCCGCCGGACTCCGGATCCCGGATGGTTACCTCTACCCGTCCTACCGAGGTCGACATGACGATGTCGGGAAGTGCAACCACCTGCCAATCGCTGCTGATAGCGCCGCGGGCCGAGCCCTGGCGAGCGGTCTGTGCCGGATCCCGCGCCACCACCGTGACGCCGCCGGCATAGACATGGGCGACCTGGTATCGCCCGTCCGAGTCCGCGCTGTACCACCCATTACCTAGGGGCAACCTTCGGTTGGGGTAGCTGCTCTCACGGACGTAGTACTGGGCGTTCGGGATCGGCACGAGGTCGTCGCCGACGCGATCGAACACCTGACCCCCGACCGATCCCTGGGCTTTCATCGCAACTGTCAAGTCGAGCGTTTCACCGCCGCCGGAGATTCTGCCGGTGGCGATGGCGACTCGGTCGACCGAGCCCACCTGACCGGAGGAGGTGACCTGGATTCCACCTTCGGGAACCAACTCGAACCGGAATCTGCCTTGGGCGTCTGTAGTCTGAGTTTGGGGAAGCAGCGTTGCGGTTTCGAGCACTACGGGAAAGTCCGGAATCGGCGTGACACCGTCCACGTTCACGAGGGTCCCGGTCACCGTCGATGCCGTTCCGAACACGAGGTCGACGGTCTTCACCTGACCAGGCCATTCCACGGAGCCCGATACGCTTCGTACGCCGTGGAATGGGCTGTAGGCGGTGATCTCGTATCTCCCGACCGGGAGCTCGAGCTGGAGTAGTCCGTTGGGATCAGTCTGCGCCTCGATGGCACTGCCTTTGAGAACGGTGCTTTTTGCTGATTCGCTGAAGTACGTGGGTCGGTAATAGACCTCCGACTGGATTCCCGAACCACCGTCGGTCTTGACCTGCACGTTGACGACACCGGAGCCCACCAGTTCGATCGACACGAACGGTGTGTGTCCACCGAAGACAATTTCGGTATCGGCGGTACCGAAGTGGCCGATGCGATCGAGCTGCAACCCGTCCCCGAAGTGGGCCGTCACGGTCCACTCACCGAGGGGAATATCGTCGAACGAGAACGACCCGTCACCGGCGGTCGGCGCTTCGAAATAGGGGACGCCCAAAAGGGCTGCCACGACCTTCACGCCCCCGATGGGCCGACCAAGTGGGTCAAGGACGATCCCGCGGAGACCGCCACGCATCTCTCTCAGCACGATGTCCTGGGCGAGGACAACCTCGGGGGAGGTATCGTCGATCGGCGGCAACAAAGCGGTTCCTTGCAACTTGCGTTCATAGTCGATGGCGCTGACTTGGTACTGCCCTGCCCCGGCAGCTTGGACCGGGACGCCCTCGATGACGTACTGACCGAGCTCGTCGGTGTACGCAAATACCCCAGGGCCGTTGATGAACGCGGGCTGATTGACAACCGGGAGATGGGAGTTCGTCACAGGATCGAAGAAGTACACCGTCCCCGAAACCGATCGGGTGTCCGATTCGGGAATGGTCAGCGAAACCTCAACGGTCTCATCCGCGGACAGCATCACATTGGTCACAACTGAGGTGCGCGAAACTCGAAAGTCCGCTGCCTGAACTGTGACTTGTCCTTCCGGAACATCGGCGAATCGGAACCGGCCAAAGCCGTCGGTCTCTACCCGCCCAAGGGACGCACCTGCCGAGTACACCTCGACTGCGGCGCCACTCGCGTGCTCCGCAGGAGGCAGAGGATCACCCGAGGCCTGCCGATACACCGTGCCGATAATGGTGCCGAGACCCGGAGGTTGTGTCCGCGGGAGTTCGAGCACGACATCGACCACATCACCCGGCCGTTCGAGACCGACGGTGGCATAGACTGCGCGCCCCTCAGAATCGCGGCCTGTGAGGGTCAGAGGGCCCACCGGCATCGCGATGACCTCGAAGGAACCGTCGGGTTCAACGGCCTCGGTCTTGGAGTCGCTGAACAGAGTGCTCGAGACCGTCACCCGGCCCTCGGGGACGGGGTCGCCCGTATCGAGATAAATCAGCCGCCCGGTGACAGTTCCCCTGCCCAACATGGCGATGTTGATGTTGGCCAACCGGTTCTGCTGACGGATGGTCGATGAGACCTCCTCAACGCCCGCCGGCTGCGTTGCCGGATCGTTCCCTTCAGGAACTGTTGCCCGGAGGAAGAACTGCGGTTGGACATAACTGTCGAGATGAGTTGTTTCGACAAAATCGAAGTAGAACACCCCATCGGCGCCGGTGGTGACCTCACTCACCAGATCGAGAACGGTCCCGAACCCGACTGCGGTGTCGACGAGCCTCGGCTTGAGGAGCTTGACCACGGCGTCAGCCGCGGGTTCTCCCGTCCCCCGCAAGACCCGACCACCGACCAATCCACCCTCGTGCATGGGGTCGGTTTCAATCTGAGGTTCCGGGATCGACGCATCGAGCTCGTTTCCCCAAGTATCGAGAATGGTCGTCGGATCGATGAGATGTTGATGGGCAACAAGAGGTTCTCCCGAACCGGGATCGACCAGCGCGCTCAACGGGCTCGAGTAACGAACATTGACCACCCGTTCGGACGGTTGAAGAAATGCCTGGAGACCCACCTTCTCAGACGCCCGTGAGACCGGTTCGCCGCGAACGTCGAAACCGTCGAAATCGGACTGAATCCGGTAGTTGGAGGCCTCCGTTCCGGTGGTTCCGTCAGGTGGACGATTGAAGAGATAGCTCAGTCCCTGGCCGTACCGATTCGTATTGTCGGAGCCCCCGATCCCATAATCCTGCCGAGCGCCGATGAGCTTGAAGGGAGGCAGAGGAACGCGGGTCAGGGTCGCAGAGACTCCCGGGACAGGCCCGGTCGTGGTGGTATTCACCATGACGAACCCACCGGCGGAGGGATCGGAGACGCCGGCCCCCACCGTCACCGCGTACACGGAATGGGCCGGAACGACGACGGTTCCGTAGTCGAGACGGCGGTACTCACCGGTATCGCCATCCGGCACCACCAACACGAGGCGTCCCGCCTTTTCGTTTTCGGAGTGGTTTCGAAGAAACACCTCAAAGAGATCACCGGACTCCACGCTCCCGACAACGGCGAGAGGGACCAGCTCCGTTCCTCCGGCGATTTCGCTGACAGGAATCACGTCGCCGTATGGAACTGTTCGGAAGCCTTCGGGATCACCGGCATAGCCGGCCAGACGAGTCCAGTCGCCGTCGATGAACCGCAGGATTTCGAGATCGGGGGGTTCTGCTGAAAAACCAGGTACAAGAAGAACCGAAACGAATTTTCGGGCGTACGACGTCGTTTCAGCGAAATGGTCAAAGAGACCGACCGCGCTCAAGCCTCGCTGCCCCTGTTCGTGACGAAGCAGGGTGGCGAGTTGGTCCGCCACGAGCAAGCCCTTTTCCGTACTGCGCCTCAACTCGTCGATCTCGATCAACGGCTCTCTGTTGCCCAGCCAATCGAGCAGGAGAACCTCGAGGGTCTCGAGCATCTGGTCATCAAGAAATGTGCGTTGCCCCGCAAATCCCATATCGATCGCCCGGGCTTCCACATCAGTCCTGATGACGTGCGGCAGCCCTTGCGGCGCCATTCCTGCGGGGGCGACGGCAAGGCTGTACGCCAGACCAAGGAAACGCATGGCCGCCAGGTAGTATTCGTCGTCGGGTGTGAAAGGCGGCGCCAGGCGCTCACTGAACCTCGGCAACCTCAGGGTGGCCGGCGAAAGGGGGATGCCAAGCTCACCGACTCCGGTGTAGAGCTGGATAGATCCGCCGCCAGAGCTTGAATCGGCTTCGAAGCTGCCGCCAAGGACCTTTCCGGTGACGTCGGCGATCAAACGGAACTCGACGGTGTCGGACTCACCGGGTTGGAGAACAGTGAGGGTTTGGCCAGGGGGGACCGTTCCCACCTGTCTGCTGAAATCATCGTTCGGGTCCTCTTTGTGGGCGCCGGAAATGTGGTCGGCCGAAATCGAAACCGTGATTCCGTTCTGCGCTACTTGCGACAGGTTGGCGACAGTAACGAACAGGGAGTATTCCGTCCCTTCCCGAACCACGTCGGGATGACTGAAGGTCAAGTGGAATCGGGCGTCTACAACCTCTACCGCAGCTTGGGCACTGGTCTCAACAGGAACCGTCGGACGCCCGGGACGGATGATCTCGCCTGAGGCGTCCATCCGAAGGACGTGGGTTCCTGTCGCGAGGCCTTCGATCGTCCAGGTGGCTGTTGCGGCTTCATCGGGTGGAACAACGTGGTCGCCGGTCTCGGTCAACAGGGGGACGCTCTGACCCGGCGAAACCGGGGGTTCAGTACGGGCAAGCCGCAATACGTTTCCGCCGGGAAGCTGGATCGTCGCCGTCAGGTTGGCGAGATCGACACCCGAACCGAGAGGCGCTCCATTGGCGATGATCAGACGTGCGTCGAAGAACTGATTGAGGAACGACACGTTTCCGGGAAGAACGATGGCGCCGAATACGGGGAACGTGATGGGTTCGTATGGTTCTTCGGAATACTCGATCAGATCTTGTTCGGGAATCTCGAGGGTGAACGGAACGATCGACGGCGGCTGCCATCTCGAAACCGCATGGGCCACTTCCGGAGGCAAGCCATCCAGATTCACCGTCGGCCGGCCGAGAGGATCGATCTCGCCGTTTCCTTGGTAAATCACGGGCAAGTCAATCGACACGAACTCCTCACCGAAGTAGAAACCGACGGCGAAGTTGAACGCCTGGAAGTTCTCCTGACTGATGGCGATGCCTCTCGCTGCGAGATCTTCGAGGCTGAGCGTAGTGACGGTTGCGGAAGCCAGAGCGATCTGTCGAACCCGGAGCAGCGCGACTGATGGTTCAGCCGAGCCGAGGACGTTTCCGGTGGAGTCGTTGACGAGGCGAATGTTCTCGAGGAAGTAGTCGCCTTCCTGCTGGAACCCTGGAATCTCGAACGCGCCACCAGGATAGGTGCGGAGCGGAATCGCCTGCGGCAGCTCCGGGCCGCGAAGTTCACCCAGAACCGCGAGCCCGGCGATGCTCGGATCACTCGGATGGTGTGTTCCGCAGCCCCCCGAGGAGCTCCCGTAGCACGTGCGAACGCGAGCCTGCTGACCGACATCGAGCACCTGGTCAGCATCGTTCGCCGTCCCGTCGTCGTAGACGGTCAGACGCGTCCCCTGGATCTCGAGTTGGCCCGAGACCATCGGGCCGTTGGCCTCAGCAATGATGGTGGCTGAGACCAGGACAGAAAGGATACATAGACCAAGGCCGAGCTTTGATGTCGTCATGGACAATCTCCGGGGACCTGTGGGTAGCCACTGCAGTTTTGCCTCCAGCCGATTCGGGGGGGGGTGGCTGCAGCTGGCACATCAACCCCGACGGACACCTCGCCGACCGAAAAGCTCGGCGGGAGGCGAGTGGGGGATGCTGGTTGTCGGCGTTCCGTGCACCGAAAGCGAACTCCTTCTTC
>Ga0316187_10003831_pt1 | contig 13051 bp, 15 predicted proteins | sample CroRivburrow1_MG_FD_204927 | JGI IMG/M metagenome (GOLD analysis project Ga0316187, IMG submission 204927) | Coastal sediment microbial communities from Maine, United States - Cross River worm burrow 1 | ecosystem: Environmental > Aquatic > Marine > Coastal > Sediment | place: USA: Maine...
ATGCTCTTCCTTTCCGTATAGCTTATGATATCACTGCCACTTGTTATAATGATTGGTGAAATTGGATCGAAAAAAAGCGAAAACAATTTATACTAATGGGGTGTAATAGAATATTAAGTGTAAATGTTTTGCTTAGCTTGCCGTTTTTTAGCTGGGATTTTAAATTCTCTAGTTTAAATCTACTGCGTACTTTTTTAGTAACTCCAGCGGAATTACTTCCAAAGCTTTAATGTGAGTTCTCGTGAGATGTATTTTAGGTGCCATACCACCTTCAAATGCCTCTAACCATCGAGCAGCGCATAAACACCAACTATTACCTGGCCTTAATCCTTTAAAGTCGAACTCCGGCACAGGTGTGGATAGATCATTTCCTTTGAATCTAGAAAATTCTAAAAATTTCTGCGATGCTTCGATACAGACCGTATGCGATCCTATATCTTCATTACAAGTATTACACTTACCGTCGCGGTAGAATCCAGTGATTGGATCTTCTCCACATAGCTCCAGTTTTTCGCCGAGCACGTTTATTGATTCGTCCATTCCCATTAATTCCTCCAAAAGAAACTAGAATATTGATTTTAAGATATCAAATTATCAGTGTCCCATTTAATGCTATATACCACTGTCAGCAAATAATGTTTTTCTCTGCCCTTCGCTAGTCTCATTCCAATTTTTAAGATTCCGTTGATACTTACGATCCAGGTCAGGTTTATTCTCAACCGCCCAGGCATACCCGTGTTCATTGGGTTTAATTAAAATGGTGCTATCTAACCAGCTTTTAATTTTATCCATTGGTAGCGGTTTGTTTAATGGTTTAAAATCAAAGCCACCAAATCTAACAGTCAGAAGAACATAATAAGTTTTTCCTTCAGTTAGTGTTGCTTGCATAAGGTCACCCGGATTTATGTCACCGGTATGAGCGAGCACAAACATGTGTTTTCCAGGCTTGGCTTGATAAGCCAATTTATTGCCCCTTGAAATTGTACCAAGGTATTTTCGGTCGTCAAATACCGGTGTTTGGATAGCACCACCAACAAAAGTACCTGGCCGCATAAAAATTACCAAAGCGTGCCCCGGTTTAGGAGTTAAAGTGGTTACGCCCTCAACCGGAATGGAGTGATGATGAGCTGTGGCACATGCTTGTAATATCGATATTATGAAAATGACTGATATTAACTTTCGAGAGAATATTTTATCCATAATCAGGCCTCATTTAGAATTATGAAACATATTAAATAAAAAATCATACTATTTATTTTTAATATTAAAGTTGCCACCATTTTTTCATAGGTGTCGACGCTAATGCACGCCACTCTCGTCGAGTTTGTAATCGACCTTCTTCATTCCTCTAGGAAGGGGAGGAGGCGCTTCCGGATTAATCGGATTAAATCTAACCATCTGGACAGTATGTGGATTATGACATTCAGTGCATACCCACCAGCGTTTTTTGCCACCGGACTTCCAGTCGCCGATTCTTTTTCCATGTATTCCTTCGCGCCAGTCAATATAAAGTTCGCCATGGCAGGAGCCGCATAGTCTTTGAGGTTGATTAAAGGTGACTTCATTGCCTCGGCGATCGCGCAGCCGGTTACGATTAGTGGCGCTATGGCAATCGAGACACCAGATTGCCCCTCGCCCATGCATCAGCTGAAGAGAATTTTCGACGACGTCTTGATGCATCATGATTTGTCTGGGTTTTGTGTCCTTTGGATAGGGTACTGACTGACCATCGTGGCAGGTCTTGCAGCCATCAGGGCCCATGTTGAAGTACTTCAACCGCGGCTCTCTCGGCTTAACGACCGCATTGGTAAAATCCCCTTGTGTCTCATCTTCGATTGATGGCATATCACCGATCGGTATGGTGCCATCAAACGGATCGCCATACCACAATACACCACTGGTCTTATCTGAGCATTTAATGTTGGGGTAACCGTACTGCGGTACAGCATCTTCAGTTCTTGTTACGGCTGTGTAGTATTCCCTGCTTTCAAAACAGTCTGTCGCCGGTGGGGGGCTTTCCATTTTAGCATGCCCCCTCTCGCCGGGTTGTTTGGATCCTTTGGTTTCCAGACCGCCAACCAGCGCCATGCCACCAATGATAACAGCACCAGCGGCAAGAGCAATTATGATTGTTGTGGGTACACTCTGTGGTTTCATCTTTATAAATGTCCTTCTGTGCATCTGGGTACACGTAAATTGTCGAGTGCAAGCCGGATGATTGTTTGTACGAACGCAAATTAAATCTTGGATTAGTACATTATTTTCTTGTTGGTAGAAGTGTGTTAGGTAGTCGCCTCTGGCTTTTGGTACCTCACTTCACCAGTCAATATGCCGACTGCGCCTTTTACAATAAAGGTTAACGATAAGAATCCAACAGCCCAGGTAGAGGCAACATTGTAAAGTTCTATAAACGTAGGATGGTATTCAGTGTATTCACCAAGTGGTGAGGGGCTGAAGGCGGGGAACACCAGCATCATTGGCTTTTCCACCAGGATCGCCATGAAAACTGCGACGCACACGATTGGAAGCCAGCGATCATAACTTTTCCTCACCTTCGGATTCAGTATTGCAATAAAGCATACAACTATGGTTCCAACCGTTCCCCAGAACCAGGGGACGTACATGTCAAGTCCGTTATGGCCAAACATACTGTAGTTCAATGGCGCGGCATGCTCGGTGTTGGAGTAGAGCGCTGTAAAATACTCGGCAGCGAACACGAGCATGATGATGCCCAGGCTCCAACCGATGATTGTCGACATCAAATCGATAACAGAATTGTTGATATGAAGCTTGGTATGTTTTCTGATGAGTAGGAATAACAAGATGATCAGGGACGGTCCTGATGCGCCAGCCATGGCCAGGAAGCCGAAGGGCATAACCGCCGTTGACCACGCGCCCATTCTTGCGTTGCTGCTAAGCACGAATGCCGTGCAGATGTGAATCAGCGGCCCCCAGATAATCGCCAGGTAGATAACAGGCGTAAACCATCTCGCCAAAGCCTGCTGATCAAACTCGCCGATATATTTCTTGTATAGAATATAGGAAATACCGATCAGGTTGAGGAACAGATAAACGTTCAGAACGATAGTGTCGTATACGAGCATCGAATTGGGGAAATTTAAATAACCTATAAAAGGTATCATGTGCCATAACCTGTCCGGTCTTCCCATGTGGAAGAGGATGAAAGTGATGCCGGTCGCAACAAAGACCATAGCGATGATCTCGCCGATCACGGCGAGCTCTTTCATATCCTTACGGTGATAAAAGTAACCGGGTGCAACAACTAGGATGGCCGCCGCTGCAACGTGGGCGGTGAAAATGAAGTTAGCAAAAAATAATTCCATCGGTATCTGGTCCGATGCGCCGACGGTAATAAGGCCCTCGGTCATTTGTATGTACGCCGTGTAGGAGCCTGTTACAATGAAGAAAAGCAGGAAAAGCAACCATACTTTGTACTGTATTCCGCCTTTCAGGGCATAGGTAGCAACATCGACTGCAAACGATACTATTTTTTTCATATTGTGAACTCAGCCAATATAATAAAAGAATTTCGGATAAGTGCTCATTTCATCCTTTAGCCTGAAGACTTTCTTAGTGGCCAGAACTTTTCTGACTTCACTGTCCGGGTCGAGGAGGTTGCCGAATTTTCTCGCGCCTACAGGGCAAGCCTCCAGACAGGCAGGATTTCGGCCCTCTCTTGTTCTTTGTAAACAGAAAGTACATTTTTCCATGACACCTCTCATCCGGGGTCTGTTTCCAAAGTAATGGGTCTTTGGATTCATCTCTTCAGCAGACAGCTTAGGTTCACCCCAGTTAAAGCGCCTCGCCTGATAGGGGCAGGCAAGCTGACACATTCTGCAGCCTATGCACCAGTTGTAATCGATTACGACAACCCCATTCGGGTCACGGAATGTTGCCCTGACCGGGCAGGCCTTGACGCAAGGTGGCTTTTCACACTGCTGACACTGCACGGGCACATAGAAAAAATTCTTATCGGGTACCTTCTCATCGTCAGAGTAATAGCTATCGGCATGTTCAGTGGAAAGTCCGCCGACGGGCTCATACGCGTTACCTCCAACCTGTATGCCATAATCACCCATTGCGCTGGAGGACGGGTAGCCGTCGTATAATTTATCTTTTTTAAAAGCCAGGTTGCCTTTCGGGATTTTCAGTACCTGTATCCATTGAACGACAGGGTTCTCGCGGGACTGATTGTTTTCTTTCACGCAGGCATGTACGCAACGCCGACAACCGATGCATTTGGAGATATCAAGAGCATAACCGAACAGTACGCCTTCCGGGGCGGGCGTGTTTGCGACAGTGGTTTTCTTTTTATATTTTGCGCTATAACGTTTTTCCAGCCGTCCGATGGCCTCCTGTTTTTCTTTGTCTGACATCAGAGAAAAATGCCCCTGAAGCCATTCATCAGCCGTGATATCGGCATCGGGATTGGTGGTTTCTTCGGGTACGTTGGCCGAAGCATTGTCTGATACGACTGCCGCAGCGCCAGCAACGCCAACGTTCTTCAGGAAATTACGACGACTTGTGTTGACGTCATCCTTTATATTCTTGGTCCCGGTTTTATCGTCTGACATCACCGTCTCCCATCGCTAATGCGAAGTATTTAGTGGTATATATTGAGGAATGCGGACTAGGCGCGATAGTTATCATGGCTTTTAATAATCTCATCAAGCATTTGCTTTTTATCACTATCCGTCATGGGCTCCCATTGCTTTTGCAGCCAGGCCTGTTTTTGCTTGTTTTCATCCCTCACACAATTTTCATTGATTGCCTGGATGGATTCAGCGCGCGTCGGTAACAGGTTGCGGAGATAGCCAGCCGCCGTAACAAAACCCACAGCGGCTGCCATTTTTTTCAAAAAGGATCTTTTGGAATTTTCTGCCTTTTTCATGCATGCTCCCTATATTCCTTTATTATTTATGAATTTGGTTAATAGTTGAGTAAATAGCTTGCTAACTAGTGCCCATCCATAAACCGATGTTTTTTGGTAGCCCGGATGGAACGCAGTGGAATCCGGGACGCCAAGCCTCAGATTTAACTCAGTATTCCCGGATTCCGCAAAGCTACATCCGGGCTACAATGAATTCATTTATACGTTTATGGATGGGCACTAACTAGTTTAATCCGCTTGGTTTGGCACCGGTTCCCTAGTTCCCTAGTTATAAGGTGCGTTATCTAATTTCTCCCCTTGGCATGTGCGCCCGCAAACTGCTTAATGCTTCGGACAAGACGGAATAGCGCTCAAAAAATTCGCGTGTAAGGTTTGCAAGCTCTTGCTCGCCAGTGTTCTCGTCTCCCACATTGCTCATGGCGAAGCGCATGATTTGGGTTAATTGATCGTGAAATTTAGATACACCCTCGTCAGATGAAAATTCCAGCATCTTGGTCTTTGGGTTGTATTTCATAAATTACCTATAAATGAAGTGCGCATTAAGCCCTATGCGCCTTGCGATGTATGGCAGAAAAAAATACGGCTTGAATGTGAGCTATCGTTTACCATTCGATAAACTTGTTGTTTTTTTTTATTCGAGAAGAGCCGCGTAATAATTCACTAAAAAGTTATATGTCCATAGTTGAAACATGAGTTATGAATGTTTCTTGAAAGGCATGCTTTCCTACTTGATCGGGTAAAAGTATACTATATTTTTGCCAACGTCCAGTGACCGTTTGCAGTTAGCGCGGCGCGGTATAAAAAGCTTGATCTATGTCAAGCCAAACAATAATAGGCATAGCTTTAAACGCCATTATCATAACCGCGAATTCCATATTAAATTAATCAACAATTACAATTAGAGTGCGGTCATCACTCCGAAAAGCCGCCACCTTGCCAAACGCCTTTCGTTCACTTTTCCTTAACATAACATTAGTTTTCCCTAACTGAACTACGAGTACTTAACCACTCGGCTGAACTTATTGGAAAATTACCTGGAAAATATTGGTAGAAATATACAAGTTAAGGTGCAAGTAGCATGATTCCAATTTATTGGTGTTGATGATTTTAGCTTTAACACCAACTGGCCTCACCGCTTTTATTATTTTGCAGAAGTTCGCGTATATTGGCTTCGATGATTCGGTAACCCACATTGCCGTATAATCGTTGCCGACCCTCATTAAATACCAATGTTGGACTACCTGGGACCTGGTATTCCTGTTTTGCATCGTCATCTAACTGAAGTTCGGCAAATGCCTCACCATTATTAATTAGTTCGTGGATAGAATCGATGGGAATATTGAGATCCTTGGCGATGTGATCCAGCACCTCGAAGTGCGCAATATTTTCCGTTTTTTCAAAAAATGCACAACGTATGCGCCAAAAGAATTCTTCAAACAGGGTTCTGCCTCCAAATACCGTCTGTATTTGCGTAGAAAGGGTATAATCGTTTTCCAAGATTTGTATGGCCTTGAGATACAAATGGGTGCTAGTGGATGAGGCGGGAACATTTTGTAACCAAACTTTAGGGTGAAGGGTAATATGTTCCCACGATGATGCCGACTTCTGCAGGCTTTGATTAAATCCTTCAAATCCGCCTTTGTCTTTCCAGCCCTTACTGATACGATGTTTCGCCGCGCCAAATATGGGGATAAATCGATACCTTAGGGAGACCTGGTCACCATAATTTTTGCGCAATTCTTCCATGCGTATTTGCGCACTGTACGCCCAGACGCATAATACATCGGTAAAATAATCTATATTGATTTTTTCCATAAGAGTGATCCGTTGAGGTTTTTAGGTTTAAACCAGGATCAATTCATTTTGATCCGTGTGTTCAAATATTTTTCCATAAATATCCACCATGGTGGTTTCTGCGTAGGAAAGTTTTCCACCGCCAACGGTTATTTTGTGGTGAAATTCAGTGGTGCGGGCGTTATCTCGCATAAACGGTGACTGTATGATCCCCCAGTCAGGATCATCCATTTTTGCCGAAACCTCTAACACGACATTGTCACCTTGACTTTTTGTGGCGTCGTACTTTGCACCGGCCAGTACACCTACCGCGCGCGGTATCAGTAGTGAATGCATAACCGTTTGGGTTTTCGCATCCCACATCCAGTAGCCTGTTTCATCGTGAAAGACTTTTTGAGTTGATTTGCGACGAACGATTTGTCGGTAATGAATCGCAATCAGGCATTGAGACTCAGCGTTGGTTAATTCACCGATGCCCTCAAAAGTGATCGTTTCGTAATAGGGGTTGTTTTCGGTGCCGTCGGGTTCGGGAGCGATATCCATCCCTTTGTCACCCTCCCATGTGCCAATCAAACCCGTTAAGGGTCCATAATCTTCAACTTTAATATCAGTCATATATTCCTCCAGACTCATGCAAGTCACGGTTTTATCACAAGACAATTAAAAGACGACAATTTACAAGTATACGCGCTAAATTCAAATGTTTCATTGCTATAGGTCAAACAGTAAGTGAGGGTTCTATTCCGACAAATCCTCTAGCGTATAGTGATGTATTGTAGCCCGGAAGCTGCCGGGTTACTGGAAAACTATCGTTAATGGATGGATATTAGTCCATGGCGTGTAGATTAAAATCTACGTTGATACACATATCAGTAGATTGTAGATAAGGTATGGTTGCCAACAGTGGAGCAGGCAATTTCTGTTCTAAAAAGGCCAAATTGTCATCGAAATTGTTCATGTTGGGGTCCACCGTATTGGCTATCCAACCAGCAATCTGACAACCGTGTTGTTTAATGGAGTCAAAGGTGAGCAGCGTGTGGTTGATACAACCAAGCTTCATGCCGACCACTACTATTACAGGAATATCCAGGGCCATAGCAACATCGGCCATGGTTTGGTGCTTGTTAATGGGGACCAACCAACCACCTGCACCTTCGACAATGGTCCAGTCAGCCAAGGGTCGAATTTTTTCATAACATTGTTTAATAGTGTTTATTTTAATGGGTTGCTGTGTATTTTCTGCGGCGATATGGGGCGCAATAGGGGGCTCGTAGGCGTAAGGATTTAATAAAGTGTAACCTACATCAAGCGAAGACGATGCTTGTAGTTTTAAGGCATCGGGGTTACGCAAACCATTTGCTGTGTTATCACAACCGGCTGCTACCGGTTTAAAGGCAGTCACTGAATATCCGGCGCGTTTCAGGTATTGCATAAGGGCGAGAGCAATCGTGGTTTTGCCCATGTCAGTATCTGTTGCTGTGATAAATAAACCCTTTGACATAATCTTTACAACCGACTGGGTGGCGCGACATTAACGCTATGGTCACTTTCTGCCGTTTGATCGCTTAGGTTCCAGGCGTGTCCGTAAACAATCTCATAGGTGGCGGGCAAGACATCGTTGTTGCGATATTTTTCGTAGTTCGCCAACATGGTTTGCAATCTTTTTTTACCTGTGAGACCTGGAGTTCGAGTTTGTGACACATTATGCGCCCCAAGGATTTTAAGTTCTTTCATTAGTTGCTGTACTGTTGAATAGGTCAGGGTGAAATTTTCCACATCCATGACTGGGTCGTTAAAACCGTTACGCATGAGAGCGTCTCCAACGTCGTGCATATCGATAAAGGTGTGCACGTGGCTATAATCATCGGCCTGGGCCCAACTGGAGCGCAATTCAGTCAAAGTGTCCGGCCCCGTGGTCGAGAATAACATGGTACCACCGTGTTTTAATACCCGTCGAAATTCCGCAAAGGTTTGATCCAGATTGGTACACCATTGAATCGCCATATTGGAAAACAACAGATCAACACTGTTATCGGCCATGGGAAGCTGTTCCGCGTCACCACAAACATAGTAGTGTTTACGGCCAATGGCCTTTGTTAGCCAGTTATGTTTGTTTTTTGCCTGCTTTAACATAGCCGGGGCAATATCCAGGGCAATCACATTAGCGTGTGAGTAACGTTTTCCCAGGGCATGAGCACATATCCCAGTTCCTGCGCCAATATCTAAAATGGTTTTTGGATTCAACTTAATGAGGTCCAGGCGCTCCAGTAGGCGTGCACCAACTTCCCGTTGTAACACGGCCACTTCATCGTAGTGTTTTGCCGCCTTGTTAAAGGAAATGCGACATTGTTGTTTGTCGATCAGATGTGCTTCTTTACTCATTGGATAAATTCTTTCAATAGATTTACAAATATACTCGGGTGAGAAATAAAGGGCGCGTGACTGGCGCCTTGCACAAGCTTGAATTGGCAGTTTTGAATCAAGCTGGCAACGGCTTCTCCGCAATGTAAGGGCACGAGTCGGTCATGCTGTCCATTAATAATCAAACTGGGGCAGGCAATCTTTTTTAACTGTTGTCGTAAGTTGGCACTGAGTAGTATATCCAGTCCGGCTTTTAATGCCTTGGTGTCGGGCAGGCCGTCTCTAAAGACACGTTGTCGTAATAGCCGAATTTCTTCTTGTGCATGTGCACTGCCCAAGGCTTGAATGGCCAAAAAATGTAAAATGGTTGCTTTGTAATCGGCCAATAGTTCATTAGAAAAGCCTTCCAGGATCTCCCGGCTTACGGCGTGTTTCCAATCTTCAGTTTTAAAATATTGTGGAGAACTGGCAACCAGAATGAGTTTGTTAACATACTCGGGGTAATCGAGGGCCATTTGTATCGCGATCATTCCGCCGAGTGACCAACCCAAAATAATGCTATTGGGTTTAATGTGTTGCTTAATTTCCGTTGCAAGATTGCTTAAGCTGTAGTCTTTGTGGTTCAAGGATTGGCTACGCCCATAACCGGGCAGGTCAATAATACTGACTCGGGAGAACAGTTGTAGTTCATTTATGACACCTTCCCATACGTTACCGCTAAGGCCCCAACCGTGCAACAATACCAAATTAGGCCCCTTACCATGGGATTCGATATACAAATTCACAGAGTATTTTCCAGTGCAAGTAATAATTGGTCAATGTGTCCTTCGCTGTGGTTAGCGCTAAAAGTAATGCGTAATCGGGCACTGCCTTCGGCCACCGTGGGCGGGCGAATAGCGCTAACAAAAATACCAGAGCTTAACAATGTGTCGCTTGCCTGTAGCGCGGCATCGCTTTGCCCAATTATAATGGGTTGGATGGCTGTGTTTGACGCCGTCAGAGTAATGCCCAGTTGTTGAGCGCCGTAGCGAAAACGTTGGATAAGACTATTGAGTTTGTCGCGGCGCCAGGACTCTTCCGTCACCAACTTTAGACTGGTACGTGTAGCTTGTACCACAGCGGGGGGTAAGGCCGTGGTATAGATATAGGGTCGAGCTTGTTGAATCAGTGTTTCGATAAGTGCATTGCTACCCGCAACAAAGGCGCCAAAGCTACCCAGACCCTTGCCTAGGGTGCCCATAAGAATGGGGACGTCGTCGGAATTCAACCCGAAGTGCTCCAAACTACCACCGCCATTTTTTCCGAGAACACCGAAGCCGTGTGCATCGTCCACCATTACCCAGGCCTCGTGTTTGCGCGCCAATGAAGCGATTTCGGGCAGGGGTGCAATATCACCATCCATACTGAATACGCCGTCGGTGACTATCAGTCTTTTTGACTGATTGTTAGTCGATAAGCGAGAGTCCAGTGCCTGTGTGTCGTTATGGGTATAACGTAGTCTCTGCGCCATGCTCAGGCGGGCTGCATCTAATAAGGAAGCGTGATTGAGTCGGTCTTCATATAGGCAATCACCGCGACCCAATAATGCGGATATGACACCTAGATTGGCCATGTAACCGGTGGAAAACAATAATGCGCGCTCGCGCTGAACAAATTCAGCCAGTTCTTCTTCCAAGGCATGGTGGGCGTGGTTATGACCGCTGACCAAATGGGAGGCGCCGCTGCCAAGACCGAGATCCTCAGCTGCTTGCTGCAGGACTTTGATCACATTTGGATGAGTGGCCAGACCCAGATAATCATTGCTGCAAAAGGACAATACAGGCACTCCATCGATAATGGTCTCGATGGAATGTCTGCCACTGACGATCTTTCTTGATCGGTATAAGTGTTTTTCTTTGCGTTGTTCGAGGGCAGCTTGTAGGGATTCGTTACTAAGGGAAGGCACTGCACACCCTTGCCGTGATCATTATACGGCCGCTCTGCGTTTTTGTGTGTCGCCGCGGGCATTTAATTTTAAGTCGTTTAACATTTTAATATCGTCATCGACCTGACGACCCTTTGTTGTCAGGTAGTCACCGATCATAACGCCTGATGCACCGGCCATAAAAATCATGGATTGTAGATCTCCCAGAAATTGGCGGCCTCCAGCGATACGAATTTCGGCGCGGGGTAACATATAACGAAAGACAGCAATGCATTTGAGGATTTCCATAGGCGCCATGGGGCTGATATTTTCCATGGGCGTGCCTTGTTGTGGGCTGAGAAAATTCAGTGGCACGGATTCAACGTTTATTTTGCGCAAGGTGTCTGCCAGCTCAATACGTTGATCGAGGCTTTCACCCATTCCCAATATGCCACCGGAGCAAACCCTTAAGCCCGCATCGCGTGCATTAATAACCGTATCGATATTTTCCTGGTAGCTATGGGTGGTGCAGACATTGTCGAAAAAACTCTCGGCGCTTTCGAGATTATGGTGGTAATTTTCCATGCCCATGTCTTTGAGCATTACTGCTGATTCTTTGTCCAGTGCACCCAAACTTGCGCAACGCCCAATATCGGTGACGGCAGAGAGATTAGAGACATATTCTTTCAATTGCGTACGTTCTTTGTCTGAGCGAATCCCCCAACCCTTGGAAACAATTCCGAAGTCGCTTGCGCCCCATTCTCGTGCTTGCTCGGCTTGTTGTTGAAGCTTTTCACTGTCGATGTAATTGTAAACCGGTGATAGGGTTTGATGATGGCCGCTTTGTCCGCAAAATGAACAATTTTCCGAACAATTGCCCGAGCGGACGTTAGATATGGCGCATACCTCCACTTCGTTACCGCGAAAGGTCTTCCGCAGACGATCGGCACCGGCCATTAACCAGGGTAAATAGTCGTCTTCTAAGGCGATCATCCAGCGGCCTTCTTCGACAGACATTTCACCATCATTAAGAATGCCTTGTGTAATGGCGTCTATGCGTTCGTAAGTGCTATTATCCATGGTTTGCTCCAGCGTGTGTTTGGTCAGCAGGGGGCCTTGGTTTGCCAAAAGTCGTGGCCCCTTCTTCAAGGAGCCAATAGTAACGCGTTTTAATCTACTGTCAATTATTTATGGGCGAATGCTAAACAACTGGTTAAAAAAAGTACTAAACGTGGTTTACCCGCATCAGTGTGCCCTATGTGGTGCCAGTGGTTTCCAAGATCGTGATCTGTGCCAAGATTGTTACGAGGAATTACCTTTTAATCACAATGCCTGTAGTATCTGTGCCATCCCATTAGCATCTATTGAGAAAAATCAAGATCTTATATGTGGGCAATGCCAGCAGCAGAGTCGTTATTTTAACGCTTGTCAAAGCCTGCTCATTTACCAGTCACCCATAGACAAACTTATCCATCAGCTAAAATTTCAACATAGACTGCATTTAGCGAATTTGTTGGGGGATTTAATGGCAGAGTCCTTGGAAACTCGCCTTAGTCATGCCAAGCATTTACCGGATTGCATTATTCCCGTACCTTTACATGCGTCACGATTACGCGAGCGTGGCTATAATCAGGCCCTTGAGTTGGCCAAACCTATTGCTAAACGGTTTAATTTACCACTGCTGACGTATTCTTGCGTGCGTAATAAGGCGACCATGCCGCAATCCGATTTGCCTGCCGAAGAGCGTCTTAATAACGTAAAAGATGGGTTTACGGTACAAAGGAATTTTTCCGCCAAGCATGTTGCCATAGTAGACGATGTAATTACCACGGGAAGCACCCTTGATGAATTCGCCAAAACACTTAAAGCATCGGGTGTTGAGACAGTGGATGCCTGGATCTGTGCGCGTGCCCAGCGTCATTAAGACCTAAGCACACCATTTTGACAATTATTAGATGACGTTTTGATGCCCATTTTTTTACGCGAAATTAAGCTCAAAAGGGAAATCGAATCTCAAAGTTCCTTTCCAATGTCGTTGCCAATCGTGCAAAATCTGCAAAATTTGAGTTGATTTGAAGAAA
>Ga0316187_10003832_pt1 | contig 13050 bp, 14 predicted proteins | sample CroRivburrow1_MG_FD_204927 | JGI IMG/M metagenome (GOLD analysis project Ga0316187, IMG submission 204927) | Coastal sediment microbial communities from Maine, United States - Cross River worm burrow 1 | ecosystem: Environmental > Aquatic > Marine > Coastal > Sediment | place: USA: Maine...
TCCATTGGCATCCAGCAGGTAAATTTCTATGCTTGGGTTAACGGTCATATATCGATCAAAGGTTTGTTTGATCGCTGCCTGGTCAAGCATGCCATCATGTAATAGCTGGCGATCGACAATCAGGTGGCTGGCAAGGTCGCGGTTAAGATTTTGTACAATTTGCTGTTGAAAGTGGCTGTTCATTGCCAGGCTGAGGATGCCGTAGAGCAGGCCTATAGCGATGAGTATGGCTATCAGTGTTAGCGCCAGTTTGCTATAGAGGGTGCGCAGCATTATTCGGGTTTCTCGCAGAAGCGGTAACCGACACCCCAGACCGTCAGGATATAATGGGGATTGGCGGGGTCGGCTTCTATTTTGGCGCGGAGCCGGTTAATGTGTGAATTGACGGTGTGTTCGTAGCCATCATAACCGTAGCCCCATACCTGCTCCAGCAACTGGTTACGACTGAATACATGGCCGGGGTGAGTCATAAAATGTACCAGTAAATCAAATTCCCGGGCCGTGAGTATTACTTCGCTGGTATCGATGTGTACCTGGCGCCTGTCTATATCAACGCATAGTTTGCCACATTCTATTTTGGTCTGGGTCACGGCCGTGGCCTTATTGTTGGCCTCGCTGCGCCGTAATTGGGATTTGATTCTGGCGACCAGTTCCGGAATGCTGAATGGTTTGGTGACATAGTCGTCAGCACCAATCTCCAGTCCCAGGACACGATCGAGCTCTGTTGATTTTGAGGTCAGCATAATAACCGGGGTATAGTGATTCTGGGCGCGGATATGACGGCAGACAGTCAATCCATCTATCTCGGGTAACATCAGATCAAGGATTATCAGGTGATAGCTATGTTTGTCCACAAGCTGGATGGCTTGGGTGCCATTGCTGGCGATGGTGCTGGTGCAATTCAGGTCTTGCGTGTGTAACTGGATGAGCCGGGCAATATCGGGGTTGTCTTCAACGATAAGAATATGGCGTGCTGTGGTGGTCATTGGCTCTCAATTGTATTGATGTATTATGAAAAAAGCGGCCCAGGCACAATAAATGCCCGGGTCGCCTGATTTTCAGTGCAGGCGCGAAATGACAATACGCGCTACCGGATTATCAAACCGGTGTGTATTATCGAGCGTTGATAATGGCAGGCCATCATCAGTACTGATAATACCCGCATGAACCGTTATGATATTACGGTCATTGCGGTTACTGTTATAACCTTCTCCGCCACCGGCAGGTCCGGGTATAGTCGCGGCTAACTCATCATTGCCCTCAGTACCGGCATCCAGAGCATGAGCCCACAGGGTCAGGGGTTCATTGGCCTTGATACCGGTCACATCGACTGCATTGATGCCGGTGAAGGCGTCATTGCTATTAACCAGCATGCTGGCAATGGTCAGCGCAGTGTTGCTCCTGTATTTTTTACTAATAGTAACGCTGTCTGTATGGCCCGGCAATATCAGGCCGCTACCAGAGGCTGTGGCCGTATGTGACTGATTAGCAGTAACGGTTTGCAATAACATACTGTTATCGCCGCCTTCAGCCAGTCTTTCAATGTCCTCACTGGCCGGCATTCCTTCATTCCAGATGCGGAATGATTGGTCATGTAATATCACTGCCAATGGTGACAGGGGTTGCTGATGTGTCAGGTTAGTCAGGTCGACCTGATACATTGCAACACCTTTTTCATGGTTGCAGCCGCTTAATCCGAGACCGGTAAGTATGAGCAGCAGCAGGATCAGCCGGTAGCTCTTTATTATGATGACTGAATTCATTATTTTGTCCTCATTATTTAAGTGTGATGACAAGCCGGGCAATCGGGTTTAGCCAGCGATGGATCCGGCTGTCGACATCGCTGTTACCACCGACCGGATCTGTATCACCTAGATTGCCACGATGGATATGCACCATGGTGTTGTTCTCCAGTGTAGTTACCCCGCTGGCACCGCTACCATGATTTGCGCCCGGGTCGGCTGGGATCCCGGGTGAGCCGGGGGTACCTGCGCCATTGATAACTTCGTCATTGGCTTCGGTGCCGGCATCATAAGCATTCAGAAAATAGGTATAGGTGCCGGGTTTAGCCGGTAATTTTAAGGCGTCCAGACCGACAAAACCGTCATTGGTGGGTAACATCATGGCTACGAGTGAGAAATAGTCATTGGCGGCGTCAGTGTTGATGGTTGTTGTTGTACTGTTTCCCGGCGGCAGCAGGCCTGCGGCTGGATTTTCAGATATATTGGCATTAACTGCGATCAGGTCACTGCTTAGACCCGAAATATCACCGCCTTCGGCCATGGCCTGCAGGTTTGCAGAGGCGGTATTACCTGCTTCAAACAGATGCGTGTTATTGTCATGGGCCGCCAGCAGCAATGGGGTGAAGTAGATACCCTGGGTCAGATTGGTGATGCTGATATCGAGTTCGCGGGCGCTGAGGGTGGTGCTGGCCAGCATGGCCAGAACAAGGCTGATAATAGTGTAATTTTTCATGATGTCCTCCGGACGTTATATTTGGTTATGTTTTCGCCTGATCAGTTATAAGGAACCAGTTTCACAGCCGGGTCACGTAAATATCACGATTTGCTCACGCTAGTAGATGTGCGTGAAAATGCGTTGTTTTAGTGATTTAAAATAATCATTTCGAGTATCTCTACGAAAAGTCGTAAGCATCGATTAATCATATAGCCTTTGTTTGTCATGCCAGCTCAACGCCATCGCTGCCCTGGATGTTATCTGCTGATCTTTTATGGCCTGGATATATCTTTAGCCTCGTATCCAGGTATTGATTGGCCTGGTGCCAGATTGAGAAACTGCGGTATCCTTGTGTGCAGGCCAGCCAGTGGCTACTGGGTCATTAATAATATTTGCCGAGATGTATGACGAGTGTTTATTAGGAGTTGATGATGTCAGGGAATCGTATTCTTGTTTGGGATTTACCGACCCGTGTTTTTCACTGGATGCTGGTGTTGAGTTTTGCAGCGGCCTGGCTGGCCTTTGATGATGACCGCTACCTGTATATCCATGTTTATGCCGGTTATGCCTTGCTGGGGTTGTTGATATTTCGTTTATTGTGGGGGGTGGTCGGCAGCCATTACTCACGTTTCCATAGTTTTGCCCATGACTGGCCATCGGTGACTGCTTACCTGAAGGGTTTGCTCAATGGACAGGCAGCCCGGCATCTGGGGCATAATCCGGCCGGTTCCTGGGCTATTTTTTTCATGCTGATACTGGGGCTTATTGTCACCCTGTCGGGAATGTTGACGCTGGGGGGAGAGGAACGCCATGGCCCCTTTGCCGGCCTATTGTCATTTGATGCCGGTGTGATTTTTCGCGAAATTCATGAGGTTAGTGCCTGGACCATGCTGGCCATGGTTGTCATTCATGTTGGAGGTGTGATTGTTGAAAGTGTCTTCCATCGTGAAAACCTGGTGATGGCCATGTTGACGGGTTTTAAGGAAGGTGGTGACAGTGATGTTGCAGTCAGGCCCAGGAATGTTATCGCCATTATCCTGATGGCGCTGTTGTTGATTTCATCTTTTGTAACCTTTCGTGGTTATCTGAGTCAGACCGAGCAGCAGCCTTATCTGCCATTCAAGGGGATTGTGTTGCCGGATAATGCGGTGTGGCGCGAGGAGTGCGGCGATTGTCATATGGCTTATCACCCGACTTTGCTGCCAGCCCGCTCCTGGCAGGCCATGATGGATGGTCAGCAGGATCATTTCGGTGATGAGCTGGATCTCGATGAGGATATAAACACTGAAATCACCAGGTTCCTGCTGGATAATGCCGCAGAACAGTTGCTGATTGAACCATCGTGGAGGATTCTGCGTTCAACGCCGGCAGATGATGTACCATTACGTATTACAGAGACAGTGTACTGGAAGAAAAAACATAAAGAGATCGAGCAGCGATACTGGGATAGTAATAAGGTTAAAAGCAAGGGCAATTGCGGTGCCTGTCATAAAGATGCTGATGCGGGCACATATGAAGATGCGGCCATGCGTATGCCGCGTTTATAGAAAGCTTAAGCTTGGCCATATATAATGGCTATATTGAGCAGGAATTGTTTCAGATTCACTTGTTGCTTCGCCATGGGGGAATTGTTATGAAAAATAGATTGCTGACCGTCTTGTGCGTTGTTTTCACGCTGCTGGATGTGTTTCCTGTATGGGCCAGGGCGCCGGATGTTGCGCCAGTTAATAATAACGAATACCTGGAAGAGTGTGGTGGCTGCCATTTCCCCTATCAGCCCGGGTTGTTGCCAGCTGGCTCATGGGAAAAAATGATGCTGAAACTGGATGATCATTTTGGGGAAAATGCCGAGCTGGGTGCGGATGTTCGTAAGCGGCTGACGCAATATCTGGTTAATAATGCTGCCAATGACGCCAGCCATAAACGTTCACGTAAGATCATGGATTCTTTGGGTAGTGCCTTGCCATTACGAATTACCGAGATTCCCTATATCAAAAAAGAACACCGTGAAATACCGCAACGTTTGATTAAGGGGAATGACAAGGTCAAGAGTCTGTCCTATTGCGATGCCTGTCACACCACGATACAAAAAGGATATTTTTCAGAACGGGATATCGATATTCCGGGGCACGGTCGCTGGGATGATTAGTTTTTCACGATAAATTCAGGGCCTGCTTATAACGCATATTTGATCTGGAAAAACCAGAGTGGGATCTGTTTTGGGTGAACTTTGGGAATGTAGGTTAGATTAACAGCCGCCTTGCGGGTGCCGAAACTAAGGGCCGGTAATATACCGGGGAAGGGTCGGCGATTTTTATAGTCATCTCGCGTCATTATAAAAGCAATAATACCGGCGTCCAGATTCAGTGTCTGCCCGTGGTAGCGACCAGCAGAATAACGCCGCATAATGCCGCCGCCAGCGTAATAAGATGGATGTTTCATTGAATCGATGAAACCGGATACGGTTGTGAATGGCAACCACTTGTCATTAATCAAATCAAAATCGTACTGCAAACCCAGGCCCCAGTTTTTCTCGTTCATGGTCTTGCCTGCAGGCACACCCAGATGCAGGGCCTTACCGTTGATGATCAGATTCAGCTGCTCTGCCAGCACCGTTTGCTGATAACCCGCAACGAATAATACGAACAATAAACATTTGAATATATGCTGCACTAATCTGCGCACAAAATTACCCCTCCAGCGACTCACCCAGAAACTGTCAGGCCTGAGCCTGAAAACACGACTGCTGTAATTAGTTAACGCGATGGTCTGCGTTTTTGACTTGCGCTATTAGATGGGCTTTATGTAATTGCAGACTGCTGTCTGTCTTCTTGTTCTATGCTATCGACCGGAGTGGCAGGAGTATGAGTCTTTGTGTTTTAAGTAACTGATAATAGTTGGTTTTTAATTTAGATCTGGGTGGGTGTTGGTGCTAATGTTGTACTAACTTACTTTTAAACTCATTAGCATTAAAAGTAGTGCGAGATTGTGTGGGGTGGAATTATTAGCCGCGAATTGAAAAGGGTCGCTTGAATCGATGTCCTAGCTGATTTCTTCAACTTCAAAACGTAGCTGACCCTGGTGATGCCGGCCTTGCCATACCAGGCGATTATTTTTTTCGATGCGTGGCCAGCGGGTTTGGCCGGCCATTTCCATTTTCCAGAATACGGGTTGCATATTACCCTGGTGATCGCGGGCGTAGCTGATGGGCAGTTGCTGGTCAAGCACGGCACGCAGAATGGCCTGCTGTGAATCGGCGGCATTGATGTGCACCGAACGATTGATCTCCGGGTAGTCATACATGGCGATAACCTGGAACAGCTTCAAACGTCGCTCCTTTTCTGGTTTCAACAGCGGGTCACGACCGGTAGATATGCAGAAAAGTATAACACCCGAGGCTAAAATTGGGTGTATGATTATAGGGCACGTTGGCTTTTTCAAGCCACTACAGACTTATCCATTATGGAGGGTTTGATCATGAAAGATTTCAATTTTGTCTCATTTATTATGCTGCTTACGCCAGTGATTATGGCGTTTTTCCTGTTGTTTTATGTCTTTGCTGCCTAGTGATATTTAGGGCTGGAGGGCCAGTTCATTCAGCCAATGCATGATGTCTGTGGCATTGTCTGACAACCCTTTATAGGCCTGGATGTCAGGTGACATGGTGGTGAGGCTATTGCTGAGCTGTTGCAGCTGTTGCCGGTCGAGACTTGTGATGTCATACAGGTAAGTCCGGATCAGGAAAATAAAGGCGCGGACGTCCGGCAGGCCGACCGTGACCTGTCGTTCGACGCGTAGATAGAGTTGAGGATCGTTGCTGTTAAAGCAGCGGCCATGCCAGTCTTGTGTGTGCTGGTCAGCCACGTTTTGTGCTGGTGCCTGGGGGTGATGGTTGAGGCGGGTATCGGTGGCCAGTCCCCAGGTAAAACGCTCAAAGGGCCCCTTGCGAACGAGTGTTTCAATCAGTGCCTCAGATTGCCGGTTAATTCGATCCATGCCGGGTACCGGGGCATGGGCGCTGATAAAATCCTGGCCGACCTTGTCGGTGGCCGCCCAGTGGTTGGGCAGGCACAGGTGCAGCCAGCTGATGTAGTTGTTGTTTTGCCGATATTCACAGATGGCCAGGTCCTCCTGTATCTGGCAGCCCAGGGCATCCAGGGCATTGATATAGGCGGGTTCAACCCCCGGCGATGTCGTTGTTACCTGTGTCAGTTTTAATGCCTGATCAAAATAGAGGATCTCACCACTGAGCAGACAGTCCAGACGTGCAGTTTGGCCGTCGTTAACAAGCTTGAATTGCTGTGGCCAGGTCTGACTGAGGTAGCCGAGCAGAAAGGCGGTGACACGGCTGCTGGCCGCACTAGACAAGTCCCTGGAGCACACATATTTGTCCAGTTGTTCCTGTCGGGCACGGATTTTTTCTGCTCGATAGTGCGGCCAGAAACGGTCGATCTGTATCAGTCGCTGGCCCCGGTCTTTATGGCTATTTTCCGGCTGCAACCTGCGCAGCCCGGCATTAAATTCAAAGGCTTTGTTATTTAACGGGATATACCGTAGTGGTTGTTCGAGCTGATCCATTGATTCGCTATGGTTGGTTTACCCGGGCTGCTATTGTTTGATAGGCGACATATTAGCAGTAGCTGGGGTGATTGATACGTTATTGCGACAATCTCCATGGGTTTTTTTAGTTACAATGCTGTTATGAAAAAACATCAGAGCAGGCGTCGTTGGTTGACCGAGCATTTTAATGACCCTTATGTCAAACAGGCTCAGAAGCAGGGTTATCGGTCACGGGCAGTGTACAAATTGCTGGAGATCAATGAGCGTGACCGGATATTGCGACCGGGGATGGTGGTTGTGGACCTCGGAGCAGCTCCGGGAGGTTGGTCGCAGATTGCGGTTAAACAGGTTGGCGCCAAAGGCCGTGTGATCGCAACGGATATCCTGGACATGGAATCCCTGGCTGGCGTCGAATTTGTTCAAGGTGACTTTCGCGAAGATCGTGTATTTCAGGATTTACTCGATCGTATCGGTAGTTCCGGCGCAGACCTTGTTATTTCGGATATGGCCCCCAATATCAGTGGTATGGGCGCGGTGGATCAGCCGCGGGCGATGTATCTAGTCGAGCTGGCCGTTGACCTGGCACAAAATGTGCTGTCATCTGGTGGAGACCTGTTGCTGAAGGTTTTTCAGGGTGAGGGTTTTGATGAATTGATCAGGGGCTTGCGAGGAGCATATGCTAAGGTCCTGATCAGAAAACCCAAGGCGTCTCGGCCCCGATCACGCGAGGTATATGTGCTGGCGCGGGGCTTGAAGGCGGAATAATGACGCCCGGAGACCGGTTGTGCCCGCCCAGGGTATGGAAATGAACATTGACATTACTTTGTTAACTATAGAATTATAGAGTTACCTGAAACGGAGCTACGCTGTGAGCAGTGACTCCCGAGCTTGCACCGGGGGACGACGTTTGGCGTTTATGAGGATACGATTTTGAACGATATGGCCAAAAACATCATCTTGTGGGTGGTGATCGCAGTAGTGCTGATCTCCGTATTTAACAGTTTTGGTCCGCCCAAAACGGGCGCACACCAGTTGTCTTATTCAGAATTTATAGAAAATGTACGCCTGGGCGGGGTTCGTGACGTTGTTATCGAGGGCCGTACTATTCATGGTGTAACCCAGAGTGGTGATAAGTTTACCACCTATAGTCCGGGTGATCCGGGGCTGGTCGGTGATCTACTCGAAAATAAGGTCGTGATCCAGGCACGGCCGCAGCAGCAGCAGTCGGTGCTTATGCAGATATTTATTTCCTGGTTTCCAATGTTGTTGCTGATCGGGGTGTGGATATTTTTTATGCGCCAGATGCAGGGTGGTGGCGGTGGCCGCGGTGCCATGTCATTTGGCAAGAGCCGGGCGCGGATGTTGACCGAGGATCAGGTCAAGGTCACGTTTGCTGATGTCGCCGGTGTCGAGGAAGCCAAGGAAGAAGTGGGTGAACTGGTCGAATTCCTGCGTGACCCGAGCAAGTTCCAGAAGCTGGGTGGTAAAATTCCGCGCGGTGTCTTAATGATAGGTTCACCCGGTACCGGTAAAACCCTGTTGGCCAAGGCTATTGCCGGTGAGGCCAAGGTGCCGTTTTTTACTATATCGGGTTCTGACTTCGTCGAGATGTTTGTGGGTGTGGGCGCCTCACGTGTCCGTGACATGTTTGAACAGGCCAAGAAACACGCGCCCTGTATCATTTTTATCGATGAGATCGATGCCGTCGGCCGTCATCGTGGCGCTGGATTGGGTGGCGGTCATGATGAGCGTGAGCAGACACTGAACCAGTTGCTGGTTGAGATGGACGGTTTTGAAGGTAATGAGGGTGTCATTGTTATGGCAGCCACCAACCGACCCGATGTGCTGGATCCGGCGCTGTTGCGTCCGGGTCGTTTTGACCGTCAGGTGGTTGTGCCATTGCCGGATATTCGCGGTCGTGAACAGATACTGAAGGTGCATATGCGCAAGGTGCCGATTGGTGATGATGTGAATGCCAATGTCATCGCCCGTGGTACGCCGGGTTTCTCCGGCGCTGATTTGGCCAATCTTGTCAACGAAGCGGCCTTGTTTGCGGCCCGCGCCAATAAGCGTGTTGTGACGATGGAAGACTTCGAGAAGGCCAAGGACAAGGTTATGATGGGGGCTGAACGGCGCTCGATGGTGATGAGTGATGATGAGAAGAAACTGACGGCCTACCATGAGGCCGGTCATGCCATCGTGGGTCGCCTGGTGCCGGCCCATGATCCGGTTCACAAGGTCACTATTATTCCTCGCGGCAGGGCCCTGGGTGTCACGATGTTTTTGCCTGAAGAGGACCGCCATAGCTATAGTAAACAAAGGCTTGAGAGTCAAATTTCAAGTATGTTTGGAGGCAGAATCGCTGAGGAATTGATCTTTGGTCCCGAGGCCGTTACAACAGGGGCCTCCAATGATATCCAGCGCGCTACCGAAATTGCCCGTAGCATGGTGACCAAGTGGGGCTTATCCGACAAGCTCGGGCCGCTGACCTATGGTGAAGATGATGGTGAGGTCTTTCTGGGGCATTCGGTGACACAGCACAAAAATGTCTCCGATGAAACGGCGCATACGATCGATAAGGAAATTCGCGCCTTTATCGATCGCAATTACCAGCGTGCCGAGCAGTTGCTGAAAGATAATATCGATAAATTGCACAACATGGCTGATGCCCTGATCAAGTATGAAACTATCGATAGTGATCAGATTAACGATATCATGAACGATAGAGACCCGCGTCCACCACGTGACTGGGGGCAGAGTAGCGGCCATGATTCTGGTGGGGGTAACGCCGCATCGGCATCGAAGGATGACGGTTCCGCCGATAGTACGATTGGCGGTCCGGCGGGGCAGCACTGATACTATTGCGCAGGGATTGTCTGGCATGACGGTTCTGGTTTGATGATCCTGGATTGTGGCGGTCGTCTACTGGATCTGAATCAGCCCGGTGTGATGGGTATACTGAATATCACCCCCGATTCCTTTTCGGATGGGGGTGATTTTTTTTGCCTTGATACTGCCCTGGCTCAGGCCCGTGATATGGTTGCTGCCGGTGCGGCTATCATCGACATTGGTGGAGAGTCTACCCGGCCAGGGGCGGCGACTGTTGCTGCCGATGAGGAAATTCGCCGTGTTGTGCCAGTGATTGAGGCCATTCATGCCGAGTGTAAGGTACCTGTTTCCATTGACACGAGTAAGGCGGTGGTTATGCGCGCTGCGGTCAAGGCCGGCGCGGGTATGATCAATGATGTCAGGGCCCTGCAGGATCAGGACGCCTTGGCAACAGCAGCCGAGTTGGGTGTGCCTGTCTGCTTGATGCATATGCAGGGGCAGCCACGCACGATGCAGCAGACGCCGCAATATGAAGATGTGGTCGCCGAGGTAAAGGCTTTTTTGTTGCAGCGGGTAGCGGCCTGTGAACAGGCAGGGATTGATCGTCAGCGTTTATTACTCGATCCGGGTTTTGGTTTTGGTAAGGGTCTGAATCACAACCTGAGGCTTTTGCAGGGGCTGGGCGAGATTGTGGCTACCGAATTACCCGTTGTGACAGGAGTGTCACGTAAGTCTATGATTGGACAGGTTCTTGGTCATGAGGTTGATCAGCGTTTATACGGTAGTCTGGCGCTGGCGGCGCTGGCCATATGGCAGGGTAGCCTGATTATCAGGGCGCATGATGTAGCAGCGACAATAGATGTGGTTAAGATGATTGATGCAGTACGTAAGGTGGTATAACAAGGGAGTGGTTATTCTGTGAGTAGGGCAAAACGACGTTATTTTGGCACAGATGGTATTCGCGGTCGTGTAGGTGAAGCGCCGATTACGCCCGAGTTTGTACTCAAGCTGGGCTGGGCAGCGGGCCGGGTGCTGGCCCAGGGTAAGCACGGCAAGGTGCTGATTGGCAAAGATACGCGAATTTCCGGTTATATGTTCGAGTCGGCGCTGCAGGCCGGATTGTCTGCGGCAGGGGTGGATGTCCGCTTGCTGGGACCGATGCCGACACCGGCCATTGCCTACCTGACCCGAACCCTGCATGCCCAGGCCGGTATTGTCATCAGCGCCTCGCATAATCCGTATTATGATAATGGCATCAAATTTTTTGGTGCCGATGGCACCAAATTACCCGATGCGGTGGAGTTGGCCATTGAGGCCGAGCTGGATCAGGAGCTGGTCACCGTGGATTCTGATCGTCTGGGTAAGGCCGAACGTATTGCCGATGCGCCGGGCCGTTATATCGAATTTTGCAAGAGTACAATCCCCGGTGCCATGGAGTTGCGTGGTTTAAAGATGGTTGTCGATTGTGCTCATGGGGCGACCTATCATGTGGCGCCCAGTGTTTTTACAGAGCTGGGGGCCGAAGTGATTCGTATTGGTACGGCTCCGGATGGACTGAATATCAATCAGGGCTGTGGCTCTACTGCGCCTGAGGTCTTGCAGGCGGCTGTGCTTGAACATGGGGCTGATGTTGGTGTTGCCCTTGATGGTGATGGTGACCGGGTCATTATGGTTGATCATCGGGGTGAACTGGTCGATGGTGATGAGCTGCTGTTTATCGTTGCCCGCTCGCGACGCCAGTATGATGCCTATCAGGGCGGTGTAGTGGGTACCTTGATGAGTAATCTTGGGCTGGAGCAGGCGCTTAATGGTCTGGGCATCGAATTTAAACGTGCCGCTGTTGGTGACCGGTATGTGCTCGCCATGCTCAAGCAACAGGGCTGGATGCTGGGGGGGGAGTCATCAGGGCATATCCTGTGTTTGGACAGGATTAGCACTGGCGATGGTATTGTTGCAGCATTGCAGGTGTTGGCGACAATGGTGGCATCAAATTACCCGCTTAATGAGCTGAAAACGGGCATGAGTAAATTCCCCCAGTGTATGATTAATGTACCGTTCGCAGGGAGTTTTGATGCCGATGCCGATCGGGTTCAGCGGGCCGTTGAGGAGGTTGAGTTGACCCTGGGTAATGCCGGTCGGGTCTTGTTGCGGCCATCGGGAACCGAGCCCGTTGTCCGGGTAATGGTTGAAGGCCAGGATGCCCGGCAGGTCAAGGAGTTGGCAGGCCAATTGGCAGGCCGGATCGCTGACAGCCCGTAGTTTTATTAACGTCTTTTCCCGCCCTACAAAACACCCGAACCAGTACATTCTGTCGATTTTTCATTGCTTTATTGATTGTGGAACGGTAAGCTTTAGCGCTTTCTCAGACTAGCCAACACCTTGTGGGAGATAATATAGATGCGTCAGCCGATGGTTGCCGGAAACTGGAAAATGAATGGTTCCAGAGCCAGTATCAAAGAATTGATGAGCGGGATTCATGCCGGCCTGGGTAGTATCAATAATACTGAGGTTGTGGTTTGTCCTCCTTCTATATACATTGAATCGGTGGCTGCTATGGTTGAGGCCACAGTGGTTGGTCTGGGGGCGCAGGATCTATGTGACGAAGCTGGACCGGGTGCTTTTACGGGCGAGATAGCAGCGGCTATGGTGGCTGACTGTGGCTGTCAGTTTGTTATTGTGGGTCATTCCGAGCGCCGTAGTCTTTATGGCGAGTCAGACCAGATTGTGGCGAAAAAATTTGCAGTTGCCCGTGCGGCGGGTTTGAAGCCAATCCTCTGTGTGGGTGAGTTGCTGGAGGAGCGCGAGGCCGGTCAGACTGAAGCCGTTGTTGCTCGCCAGCTCGATGCTGTTTTTAATGCCGAGGCCGGTGTGAGTGCCCTGGCGGATGCGGTGATTGCCTATGAACCGGTATGGGCCATTGGCACGGGCAAGACGGCATCACCGGAACAGGCTCAGGATGTTCATGCGTTTATCCGACAGCGCATTGCCGCTCAGGATGAGACGATTGCAGAAAATGTCCAGATTCTTTATGGCGGCAGCGTCAAGGCAGGTAACGCCGTTGAGTTGTTTTCGATGGCTGATATTGATGGTGGGCTGATTGGTGGTGCATCGTTACAGGCCGAAGAGTTTCTGGCGATTTGCCGGGCCGGTGGCTGACGGAGATATTAAGGATGCAACTACAGACGATTATTGTGATTGTTCACG
>Ga0316187_10003833_pt1 | contig 13050 bp, 12 predicted proteins | sample CroRivburrow1_MG_FD_204927 | JGI IMG/M metagenome (GOLD analysis project Ga0316187, IMG submission 204927) | Coastal sediment microbial communities from Maine, United States - Cross River worm burrow 1 | ecosystem: Environmental > Aquatic > Marine > Coastal > Sediment | place: USA: Maine...
CGTACGCGGTTTGACCACCGGCGGCAAGGTGCCGGGCGGCATGCTGTCGATCGCCGATTGGATCTTGGTGTGGACCCGAACCGCGGCCTGGTCAGGATCGGTGCCGACCAGGAACCGGACGATGATGAGCCCGCCCGAAGGATTCGATATGGAGTAGATGTATTCGACGTTTTCGATCTCGTAGAGAAGTTTTTCGAGCGGCGTGATGACCCGATGCTCGACCTCTTCGGCGGTGGCGCCGGGGAAGCCGACCATGACGTCGATCATCGGCACCTTGATCTGCGGCTCTTCCTCGGATGGCGTCACGATGATCGCGAAGAGGCCGAGCAAGAGCGATGCGACGACGATCAGCGGCGTCAGCTTGGAGTCGAGAAACGACTGCCCGATACGCCCCGCCATACCGAGCTTGCGGCGGGTCATTTTCAGCCGCAGGGCTTCGCGGTGTGCCTTCTCGATTTCGAGGTTGGACGGTGTTTCGTCCCCCATCGGCGTGTTGGGGTTGCCGGGGCTCATGGGGAAAGCTCCAGGGGGGTGCCATCGGCAACCGGTCCAGGCGCATTGACGACCACGGAATCGCCGGCGTCGAGTCCTGAGAGGATCTCGATCCGATCGTCACTGAGGGCGCTGCCGGTGGTCACGGCGCGTGTCCGGGCACTGCCGTCTGCAGCGCGGACGATCACCAACTCGAGACCGCCGCGACGATGCACGGCGCCGGTCGGAACAACGATCCGGTCGGTGGTGTCACCGCTGATCGTTGCCCGGCCGCTGAAGCCTGACGGCACATCTGTTTGGCCCAGGCCGGCCTTGACGATGAAGATGTGGGTTGATGGATCAGCCGAGGGCTCGATCTCCCGGATTTCGCCGGCAATCGTGCCGAGGTCCGGGCGTGCGTCGAGCCGCACCTCGATGGGATCACCTACGGTGACCCGGCCGATGTCGTTCTCACGAACGCTGAGCCACATCTGCTGTCCTTCGAGGCTCTCGACCCGGACGAGGGGACGGCCGGGGGCGGCGAGATCGCCGACCTCAACCAGGGTCTCGACCACCCGGGCGGCAAAGGGCGCGCGTACTGTGGACTCATCAGCCAAGGATGAGGCGGAACTTACCGCACCTTCGGCCTGCTCGACCGCGCCCCGAGCCTGTTCATACTGCATCTTCGCCATGTCGAGCTCGAGCTCTGAAGCCGCGTTGTCGGCGTGGAGCGCCTCGAAGCGCTTGTAGTTTCGCTCGGCCATCGCCAGCGCCGCTTTCGCCTGGGCAAGGGCGCCTCGAGCCTGGCCGAGCTGACCTGCGGAGGTCTCCGGCTGGATCTCGAGCAGGACCTGGTTTTTGGCGACCGTGTTACCGGCTCGGACATTGAGCTTGACCACCGGGCCCATCACACGGCTCGATATCGCGGACTGACGAGCAGGGTGGACGACACCCCGGACCTCGATCGGATGGGCCTCAGTGACCCGTTCAACCTCCGCCACTTCGACGCTGAGGGGCCTCAGATCGGCCTCGGCGGTTTTCGGTTCGTCGTGACCACAGGCGGTCAGACCGAGGGCCATCATGGCCAGGAATACGATGGATATGAACCTTCGCGCCTTCATTTGGAGTCCTCCGTAGAAATCAAAGTCGCTCCGGACACGTACCGGAGACGGTTGGTGTCGAGGGCGACGTCATAACGTGCGACCATCTCGCGCATCTCGGCCTCGCGAAGACCGGTTTCGGCATCGAGCAGGTCAACCATCTTGTCCAGGCCCTGTTTGAATCGGCTCTCCCGGACCCGTACCGCCTCGGTGGCCGCGGCCAGCGAGCTTTTGGCTGTGGAGTGGCGAGTTTCTGCGGTTGCCCTGTTCTGCCAGGCCTGCTGTACCTCGAGTCTCACTCCCTGTTCAAAGCGCCGAATGTCGGCTTCGAAGGAGGCGGTCTCGTGGCGTGCGGCAGCGCGGGCTGCGGTGTTAGAGCCCCCACCCAGGAGATTGATCCTGGCGACCGCCATCACCGATCCGCTGTGGCCGTTGGAACCAAAGAGCGTGTCGTCATAGAGAGAGTAGTTACCCAGCACGGCGACCTCGGGGAAGTAGCCCGGACGCGTTGCCTTCTCTTCGAGCCGACCCGCCTCGAGCTTGCGTCGTGCGGCTGCAAGATCTCGACGATCTTCGACCGCGGCGGTGATCCAATCGTTCAAGTCACCAACCACGGGCAACGCCGGCGCGAGAGGCGCGAGCTCTCGCGGTACAGTCTGGTCCGCGCCCATCTGGAAGTTGAGTGCGGCCTCGGCCAGCCGCGCGCCGTTGGTGGCCCGGGTCAGGAGCTCGTCCATCTCGGACAGGTAAACCCTTGCCTGGAGAACGTCGGCATCGAGAATCACGCCTTCGGCTGCGTATTTCTCCGCCAGTCTGACGTGCTCGGCCGTAGTCGACCTCGCCTTTTCGAGTAGGGCCTGGTGCTCCCGCGCCTTTGCGAGGTTGACGTAGGCGGTGATTGTTTCGAAGACGACCTTCTCCTGTGTATGGGCGAGGAAATAGTCCTCGGCGGTGGCCATCGCTTCGGCCTGACCGACCCTCGCGGAGAGCTTGCCGCCGGTGTAGATCGGAAGCTCGAAATCGATTGTCGTGATGAAGGTCGACAGTGGGTCCGGGTTGTTGGGATCCGAGAGGAAGAACTCCTCCATATCGAATCTGCCCTGGTTGAGAGTGAGCGCGAAGACCTCGGCCGGGTTGTTGGTGTAGGCGAAACTCTCGCTGAGGCCGATCTTCGGTAGCCGATGGCTCTTACCACCGTCGAATCGTTTCGTAGCCGCTGCGGCACGTTCCCGTGCGGCTATGACTTCTGGGTTATTGACCAATGCGGCGTTCACCGCAGCGTCAATATTGAGCTCCTGGGCGCCGACGGTGGTGGCAGCGATCACCAGAACCAATATGAGAGGGTACGTGCGCATGTGCATCCTCCATCAATCATCACTTCATAACCATTTAGGAATATACATAAATTCTCGATTCTGTCAAGAGGTTATCAGCCACGGAGCGGCGATGTTTTGAGACTTGATCAGACGAAAAAACGTCGGGGTTCGGTAGCCAAGGTAGAGGCCCTTGGAACCGAGGGTCACGCCAAGGGGGCATTCGAAATGTAATGCCAGATCCGGGGCTCACGCTAAGGGGGCTGTAGAGATGTAACGCGAGATCTGAACCTGAACGCTAGCAGAACCACAGAGGCACAGAGATACACAGAGAAGAACACAGAGGTTTTTCATAGGTGGCCCTGAGTGATTTGGATTCCCGCGTCGTAGAACCGCGCTGATTGACTGAGCGCCACACGAACGGTTCTCTCTGTGGTTCGCTCTGTGCTCTCTGTGACTCTGTGGTTTTTCCCTCGCTGAACGCTAAATCGGGACCCGGATCTCCGGGTTGGTGCCGTCGTGCTCAGAGGCGAATTCCCGCAGGGTCAGTCGAGCTGTCGTGCCCTCGCCGGCCCCTTCGCTGTCGAGTTTGAGAGTGCCGTCCATGAGCTCAGCGAGACGCCGTGAGATGGTCAGGCCGAGGCCGGTGCCGCCCTGTTGGCGGGTCGTGGACCCGTCGACCTGGTAGAACGAAGAGAAGACCTTCTCGAGATCCTCCCTGGCCATCCCCATCCCCGTGTCCTCGACGGTGAAGACAATCAGGTTGTCTTCCTCCTTGCAAGCAACGGTGATGGAACCGCCGCGGTCGGTGAACTTCATCGCATTGGAGAGAAGGTTTGTGAGGACCTGCGACGTGCGGTCCGGGTCGCCCCAGATAACGAGCTGTCGATCCGCACCCTCGATATTGAATTTGAGGCCCTTGCTCTTCATCTGGTGTTTGAAAAGGGTCTGAACGTCATCGAGAATGGCGCGCACCGGCACCGGCGCGAAGTGAATCTCCAGACGACCCGCCTCGATCTTGGCGAGGTCGAGCACGTCGTTGATGATGTTGAGCAGGCTCTCCGCCGACTCGTGAGCGATGGTAAGGAACTCTCGCTGTTTCTCGGGATCCTTGACTGCACCGTCCATGATCAGGCGGAGGAAACCGAGGATTGCGGTCAGCGGGGTGCGGAGTTCATGTGAGGTGTTGGCGAGGAACTCGGACTTCAGACGTGATGCTTCGAAGGCTACGGACCGCTGTTCATCGAGCTCACGAACGAGCAGTGACAGTGAAACGGCGCCGCCGAGCAGGAAACCGACCTGGGTGAGAAGATCGACATCGTCGATGGTGAGATCGAGGGCGGTGCTCGAAGTGGTGAGGAGCACACCGGCGGAGCGGCCGGCCGCAGTCAGCGGCAGATAGTTGAGGTGCCGGATCTCGTGCTCAGTTGAAAGCCAGTCGGCGAGTTCTTGCGGCAATGCGGCTGAGGCCGAAACGGTCTGAGGAAAACCCTCGACGTATGAGGTCCAGCAAGGATGGTCGCCCGCCATGATCGGGCTGAAGCGATCTTTTTCGAATGCCTCGACCCCGGGTCCGGTGCCGGTTTCGAGGCGGATGCCGCTGCCGTCCGACAACGGTCGATACAGCAGCAGCGAACGCAGGGGCAAAAGCCCGCGGCCCATCTCGAGAAAGTGGTCGAGGATTTTCTGTTCCTCGACCTCGCCCGCCATTGTCTGAGCGAGATTGGAGAGAAAGGCGAGACGGGTCTGCCGGGCCTCGGCAGCCTTCTGCGCCAAGTGGAGATCGGTGACGTCGATGGCCACCACCTGGATCAGGGTTTCGTTGACCACCGGATCCACCACCGGCTGCATCTGGGTATTCAGCCAGTGGACATTGCCCTCGGCGTCCTGGACCCGAATGAGCTCCTCCCAGATCCCCCGTCCTCCTTCGAGAACCGTGGGGATCGCCGAGTAGACCTGTGGCCGGTGGGCGGCGTGGACCCGGTCCAGCCAGGTTGAGCCGTGGTCGGTTTCGCCGGGGTTTTGCGGACCGGAAAACAGGTTGCTCGCGGCGCGGTTGGCGTAGCGGACCTGCCGTTCACGATCGACCGACATCACCAGGACGGGCAGGGTGTTGAGAAGTATTTCCATTCTGTGTCGGAGCCGCTTTGCGTGATCGGAAAGGGCTGTCTGCGATTCGAGCAGATTGACATTCTCGAAGACCGCTCCGACCGTAGGCGTTGCGAGACCGAAGCCAAGCAAAATGTAGCCCCACATGAAGGGAGAGTCGTAGATCTGGCGCGACCATGCGAGATTCATGTGCGCGATGGCACTCAGGAGGAACGCGACGCTGAGCCACACCTCGCGTGGTTGCCGCTGCTCGCGACCACCCAGCATCGGAACCACCCCTGCAAGGAGAAAGACCGCTGCCAGCGCCGCCTCGAGAGGACCGATGCCGGTCACCAGACCGTGGTCACTCAGATAGGCGAAGACCGCCCACACCGCGACCGCGAATAGCACCGCCGCGGACGTGCGAAGGGCGCGGCGCCCAGAACCGTGCTCCCTTCCACCACGGAATGTAAAGAGGAGAACTGCTGCTGCCAGGGTTTGGGAGACGACCCACGAAAAACCGACAAAAGCGTCAGCCAGGTCTTTTGATGCCAGGAGTGATTCGAGCGCGAGCAGCAGCATGAAATGGCACGCGATCGGTAAGAATACGTTCCGCACGTGGCGGTCAAACGAGTCGCCGAGAAGTCGCCACCGAATGTGAAAGAACCAGGTTGCGAGGGATGCCAGAAAGGCGTTGAAACCGGCGATGAGGAGGTACTCGGTTCGATTACCCTGCCAATCGACGACGTTCTGGATGACGGCGACCGCCAACCCGGCCACCACCGCTACCATCACCGCTACCAGGCGGGCGCGCGGACCGGCGCTCTCGGTGGCGACAAAGACCCTGCTCGGCTTCATGGTTTTTCGTCCACGATTGAACTTGCGATGGGCACGTCAAAAGTATAGCGCTGAACGAGATGCATTCTTGGTTCATTGCGATTTTTTGCTCGATCGAGGTGCCTCAAGACCAGGCTCCACCGGTATACTCTCGCAGCGGAATACACCAGCAAGGGAAACGTTGACTGAATGGGAGGACTCTCTTCATGAAACGTCTGATTTTGATATTCGGTATGATTTGTGTGCTGGGTGCGATACCCGTCATCGCTCAGGAAACCGCGGCCGAAGGGGAAGAAGAAGAGCCCAAGTGGGTTGGCTCGCTCGGCCTTGCCTGGGTCGCAACCAGCGGTAACACCGACACGTCGTCCATCGGTCTGGACTTTGGCCTCGAGAGCAAACCGGCCCCCTGGGGATTCACTTTTGCAGCGCGTGGAAACCGCGCCGAGGACCAGGGTGTGCAGACGGCCGAGAACTATCTCGTATCCGGTCGAGCCGTGCGCAAGCTTGCCAACCGTTGGGACGTCTACGGTGGCCTGGCGTGGGCGAAAGATCCATTCGCGGGATTCGACTCACAATCCATTGCCTCGGCGGGTGCGATCTATACCGCGGTTGAAAGCGAGCGCCATTTCTTGTCCTTTGACATGGGTCTCGCCTACACCTGGGAGAGTCGGGTTCCGCCAAACGAAGACGTAGATTTTGCCGGCGGTCTCTTTGGTCTTTCCTGGGAGTGGAAACTCGGAGCAAACTCGAAGCTCGTTGAACGATTGGTGTTTCTCCCGAACTTTGACACCTCGTCCGACTGGAGGCTAACTTCGTTGACTGCTATCGAGGCCGCTGTCAACGATTGGCTGGCCTTGCGCTTCGGTTACGACATTCGCCACCGCAACCAGCCGATCGGTGACGCGGACAGCACCGATACGACCTCGACAGCGTCGGTTGTCTTCAACTTCTGACGGCTCCGGGACGCCCGGACCAACTGATTGAAAAGGAGGAGTGATGTTCAAGGAATTCAAAGAGTTTGCCATGCGTGGCAACGTCGTCGACATGGCAGTCGGCATCATCATCGGCGGCGCTTTCGGGACCATCGTCAAGAGCCTCGTCAGCGATGTCATCATGCCGCCGATCGGCCTGCTGCTCGGTGGGGTGGATTTCTCCAACCTCTTCGTCGTTGCCAGCGAGGGTTCGCCGGCCGGCCCATACGCGGCGCTCGCCGATGCCCAGGCGGCAGGCGCGGTGACCGTCAACTACGGCCTCTTCATCAACAGCGTCGTCAGCTTCCTGATCGTGGCTTTCGCAGTCTTCTTCGTCATCAAATCGCTGAACGCGATGAAGCGGAAAGAAGAGGAGCCGGCAGCCGAACCGACCACCAAGGACTGCAGCTTCTGCGCTAGCGAAATTCCGATCAAAGCGACCCGCTGCCCGCACTGCACCTCAGAGCTCGCGGGCGCCTGAGCCGTCTCCACAAAGGAACCAACTATGGAACAGATGCAACAGCTGCTCGACTCGGCCTGGGATATGGTCGTCAACAACTACCTTGAGGTGATCGCCGCAGCCGTCATTCTCGTTGTTGGGCGCGCGATCGCCGGTTGGGCCCGCCGGCTGACGCGGAAGGGCTTGGAGCGCGGTGAGGTGGACCCGACCCTGGTGCCGTTCGTGGCCAAGGTGGTCTATTACGGTGTGATGGCGGTGGTCCTCATCGCCGCCCTCAACCGGCTCGGTGTGGCCACCACGTCCGTGGTGGCAATCTTTGGCGCCGCCAGTCTGGCAGTCGGTCTCGCGATGCAAGGGACCCTTTCGAATTTCGCCTCAGGCGTGATGCTTTTGATCTTCAGACCTTTCGACCTGGGTGACTATGTGGATGCAGGTGGAATCAACGGTACCGTTATGGAGATCGGCATCTTCGCCACCACGCTGAAAAGCCCCGACAACATCAGAATCACGGTGCCCAACTCGCAGATTTATGGATCGACGATCTCCAACTTCAACGGCTATGAAACCCGTCGCGTCGATATGGTCATGGGTATCTCGTACGACGACAACATCCAAACGGCGATGGACACGATTCAGAGGATTGTCATCGCGGACGAGCGGGTGCTGGCCGATCCGGCGCCGCAAATCGCGGTCTCCAATCTCGGCGATTCGTCGGTCGACATCGTTGTTCGACCTTGGTGCAGCGCGGCCGACTACTGGGCCCTTCGCTTCGACCTCAACCGCAGCCTCAAAGAAGGCCTCGAGGCCGCCGGCTGCTCGATTCCGTATCCACAGCGGGATGTGCACATGTATTCGGTTGCGATCTGATCGTCCGCTGTTTGAGTCACTCACCGGAGCCCTCATGGGCTCCTTTTTTCATCTGCGTACCAATGCAAGTTAAGAGTAAAGAGTTAAGAGTAAAGGGGGGTGGGGTGGGCTTAACCCTTAACTCTTAACCCTTAACTTTCTTTCAGGGCGTTCACTCAGCGGTGGCTAAGATCGCCCGATAATCCTCCAACACCTCACTCGCATGCGTCTTCGGATCGACATCCGGGTACGCCACCAACACCGTTCCATCCGCCCCAACGAGATAGGAGACCCGTTTGGCGAGCGGGATCAGGGCCCGCCCGGCGCCAACAGACTTCGCCAGTTTGTGGTCGCGATCGCTGAGCAGGCGGAACGGCAATGCGTTCTTTTCGGCGAAGAGCCGGTTCTTTCCCGGAGAATCATAAGAAACGCCGAACACCGCGATGCCGAGTTCCTGAAGCTCGTTCCAGCTGTCCCGCAGCTGGTTGGCTTCCAACGTTCAACCAGGGGTGCTGGCCTTGGGATAGAAGAAGAGCAGGTACGGGCGGCCCTCGAGCTCGGCACTCGACACCGTGGTGCCGTCGTGGGCCTCGAGCTCGAAATCTACGAAAGGCTCTCCAACGGGAATCATCTCTCTTCCTCCAGCGTGTCCGACCGTGGCGAATATCGACAGCAGGGACAGCGTGATCAATGTCTGGATCTTCATCGTACCGGAGCAACCCCCGGCTGGGACGTTGGTATTCCACAACCTGCATCGTCTTGACCGGGCCTGTGGGGAGGGTTAGCCTCGATGAGTACGCTGAACTCCGAGGAGGAAGAGCCATGGCTGGCAAGGCTGAAATCGTGGACCGGGTTGCTGAACTCACCGGATACCCCAAGACCCAGGTGGCGATGACCTACGATCTTCTCTTCGAGCTCGTGAGCGAGGCGTTGGCGGAAAATGACAAGGTGACGGTCCCCAACTTCGGCACCTTCCAGATATCGGAACGGCCGGCGCGGGCCGGCAGGAACCCGGCCACTGGTGAGGCGATAACGATTTCTGCCTCGAGAAGCGTCCGTTTCAAAGTTTCCAAGAACCTCAAAGCGATGCTCTAGGGCGTTTGACGCTCGCGGTGGGGGTTTTTCCGTTCTCAAATGTCGTAAGCGCTTTGGGCCCTTTCACAAGTAAAGGGTGAAGAGTTAAGAGTTAAGGCCGCCACAATTCATCCCACCTTCACCCTTTACTCTTAACCCTTAACTCCCTCGCAACTGCTTGGCTGTGGTTCAACCCGTCTGTGGCCGCGGCAACCTATTGAGGCACTAGCCGCCGGCTGAGTAACTCGGTCAGCTGTTCCTCGAGTGACATCGCGGCGAGTTCTTCGTCGCTGATTTTTTGAGGTCCGAACCGAACCAGGTTCTGTTGCGCGAGATCCAGACTTCCTTGGATGGTCGAAGCGACCAGCTCAAGAGGAAGGCCGTTCTGAGCCTTCATGCGGACCGCGACCCCGGTGTTGCGTTCCGCACCCGGCATGGTGCCACGCATGATCCACGCCTGCTGCTGGTTGAATTGATACATCATGCGACCCATGGGGTCGTTCCATTCGGCGAGCCGGGCCTTGGTGCGGGCGTCCTGGTTCGGCGTCCACTTGAATCCGTCGAGATCGAGAGAGAACTCCACCTCGCCAGCGGTGCCGATCACCGCGGTCAGCATCGCGATCAGAATCATGAGGGTTCTTCGATTCAACATACTCATTGCAACTATAGCCCGACCTGTTCGCTCAGCCCGGGTTACACTTTTCTTGTGATCATACGAATAGCGGGCCGTCACGGTTTATTTCTGGTAGCCCTTGCGGTGGCCGGCAGTCTTTGGGCCGCCACCGCGCCGGCAGACGTCGATATCGTCGACTACGAGATCGACGTCGTTCTCGACCCTGAAACCCACCGCCTCGAGGGCGTCGAGAAGATCCGTTGGACCAACCGCACCGACGCGGCCACGGACGAGCTCTACTTCCACCTCTACCTCAACGCCTTTTCCGGCTCGCGGACCACCTTCATGCGAGAGCTCCAGTGGCGGTCTCTGCGCAACCGGACCGAAGGGGAAGGGGATTGGGGATGGATCCAGATCGGACGGCTGACCCTCGATGACGGCAGCGACCTCCTGCCGGTGATGGAGTTCGTGCGACCGGACGACGACAACCCGGATGACTTCACCGTCGTTCGGGTGGCGCTGCCGAGAGTCGTGGAACCAGGCGGCGTGGTCGAGCTCGAGCTCGAATTTGAAGCCCAACTGCCGTGGATCATCGCTCGCACTGGTTTCGTGGGGGATTTTCACCTCGTCGGCCAGTGGTTTCCGAAGCTCGCGGTCTTCGAGGGCGAGCGCGGTTGGAACAGTCACCAATTCCACGCCTCATCGGAGTTCTTCGCTGACTTCGGCAGCTACCTCGTCAGGATGACCATCCCCGAGAACTGGGTCATCGGCGCCACCGGAATCGAGGTGCGAAGCGGCATGCCGGATGCAGGTCAACGAACCGTCACCTACCGCGCCGAGCGGGTCCACGATTTCGCCTGGTGCACGGCGCCTCCCGAGCTGATGGAGGTGGTCGAAACCGATTTCGAGCCCGGGCGCGATGTCCCGATGCCGTGGTTGAACCGGGCGCGCGACCTGCTCGATCTGGGCGCTGCCGATCTCGAGCTGCCACCCATGCGGCTGCGTCTCATCGTGCCGCGGGAGCAGAAAAAGATGGTGCCGCGGATGGTGCGCGCCGCCCGTTTGTCGGTCGCATGGTTCGGGCTCTTCTACGGCGCCTACCCCTATCCCCAGCTCACCATTGTTTCGCCGCCGGTCGGCGCAGAGGAGGCCGGCGGGATGGAGTACCCGAACTTCATCGCCACCGGGGCCGACCGCCTCGATGCCTACCCTCCCTTTTCGTGGTCGTCGGACATCGAGGCGGTGACGGTTCACGAGTACGGCCACCAGTACTTCCAGGGTCTGCTCGCGTCGAACGAGTTCGAGGAGGCGTGGTTGGACGAAGGTGTCACGAGCTACGCCGAGATCTCGTGTATGACCGCGATCGCCGCCGACAATCTGGTGCCGGAGATTGCCGCCTTCGATTTCTGGGGCAGCGAGAGGCTGTCACTCGCCTTCCCGAGCCTGCCGGTGACCGTGGGTAAGAAGGCATGGGAGTACCGCCACCGCTGGGCCTATTTCCTTGCCTCCTACACAAAGATGGCGCTTGCGCTGCGCACAATCGAGGGCCTCATCGGGCCCGAGGCGATGGCCAGGGGCATGCGGACCTATTTCGAACGCTTCCGCTTCCGACACCCGGCGGGGGGTGATCTGGTGGAGGTCTTGAGCGAGACCTCCGGCTGGGACCTCGGCCCATTCTTCGACCAGGCCGTCTTTGGAGATGCCGTGCCCGATTGGTCGGTGCTCTCCGTGCGCCACCGGCGGCCGCGGCCGGCCGATGGCTTTGGCTGGGATGGTGAAAATTGGAGTGAAGTCGACGAGGACCAAACTACCGACGAGGCAGCCGACGAATCATGGCTCGTGAATCTTCAGCTCGCTCGCCGCGGGGATTTCATCGGGCCCGTCGATGTCGAGCTGAGGTGGTCCGACGGCACTGTCGAGCGGAGGACCTGGGACAGCCAGACGCGCTGGGTGCGGTGGCGACTCGAGGGCTCGAGCCGTCTCGAGCAGGTTGTGGTCGATCCCGATGTGACCTGGGTGCTCGAGACCAACCGCGCCGACAACTACTGGCGGGACCAGGTGGCCGCCATGGACCATCCGCTGTGGTGGGTCCGTGAAGCCATCAGGTTGGCGGGCCACATATTCCTGAGGTTCAGTTGAGCATGGCCTCGCCGTCAGTTGTCAGCGGCTTTCGCCTCGCCATTCGTCTCCACAGGCTGGTGGCGGCGGTGTGGCTGGTGTGGGTGGTGATCTTCGTGCCCGCACTGCTGGTCGTACAGGCGGCCACGGGGCCGGACCGGGTCAATAGACCGGCCGGCGGTTTCGGCGAGAGCGAAGACCTCCTGATTTTTTTCGAGATCATGCGCCCGGTCGCGATTCCTCTCGCCATCGCTCTCGTTTTCGGTTGCCTTCTCTTGGTTGCATGGTGTATCGAATGGCACGCAGGGGCGGTGCGTTGGTGGCTGAACCCTGATACGGACGCGCCAGTTCTCGCGCAGATCCTGGGTCACGGGCTCCCCGTGTGGTGGCGTTTCGCACGGCTCACTCTGCTCGCTCTGGTCCTACAGGTGGCCGGAGCGGCCTCTCCGTGGCTTCCCTTACTCGCCGACGTCGAGCACCGGTTCGTGCTGCCGTTGCTCATCTTCGGATCCGTCGTGACCGTCGTGGCGACAATCCTCGTCTGGCTCGCCGCTTTCCGGGGGGGGTGGTTGCTCGGCGAACCGGGTCGGCGCTCGGCCATGGCGGCGTGGGTCCGTGGCCTGTGGGCGGTCCTGCGACAGCCGCTGCGATCGTTGCTGCCGCTCCTCATCTGGGGCCTGCCCGGGTTCGTGCTGCTGGTGCTTCCGCTGATCTACGCAGGACCCGCGCCAACTCTATTTTTTCTCGCCTCCTGGCTCCTCGGTGCGTTCTGTTTGGTGGCGTTCTTCGTGTCCTACGCACCAACGAAGCCGAAGCCCGCACGGCCGGTCTCGCCGCTCGAACCGCCGGGACCGTTCACCACCACCCGCTTCCCAACGCTCCTGCGCGACGAGTAGGACCACCACAGAGTCACAGAGACACAGAGTAAATCACAGAGGTTTTTCTTTAGTTGGCGCTGGGTGACCGGCGGATTCCGCGTCAATGATTCGCGTTGAATTCCCGAGCGCCACACGAATGACCTTCTCTGTGTTGCGCTCTGTGCCCTCTGTGCCTCTGTGGTTGTGCCTATTTCCCATCCTTGAGGCGTTTCGGGCCGGCGGCGAGAACTTCCGGTGTGCAGCCGTCGGCGTAGAGCTTGAAATTCTCGATATAGCGCGCG
>Ga0316187_10003835_pt1 | contig 13049 bp, 8 predicted proteins | sample CroRivburrow1_MG_FD_204927 | JGI IMG/M metagenome (GOLD analysis project Ga0316187, IMG submission 204927) | Coastal sediment microbial communities from Maine, United States - Cross River worm burrow 1 | ecosystem: Environmental > Aquatic > Marine > Coastal > Sediment | place: USA: Maine...
CTTTTGCAATAACATTACCTTTTAGAACATTAACAGGGGCATCTTCCTGTAACAGCTTTTTTATTTTTTCACGCACGGGACCACAGGTATCTAACTGATCACCTATTTGACTTAATGATTTGTTTTTACTTTGTGTTATTAATTGCTTAATGGGAACAATAGCTTCCAAAGAATTTTTTAGCTGTACCGTTTCCCTGGGATTTACTTTTCCGGTCGCAACTTTGGAAATCAGCCGTTCAAGATCAGCAATATGTTTAATCCCATATTGCAGTTTTTGCAGTGAACCTTCATTCTCGATGAGATAAGAAATTACCTCATGCCTGCCTCTTATTTTTTCAATATTTTTAAGGGGAAGTGCCAACCAGCGCTTTAACATCCTGCCTCCCATTGGAGAAATCGTCTTATCAATAACGTCTATAAGAGTAACCGCGTTTTCATTGTGTGAAGTGTACAATTCCAGGTTATTAATGGTAAACCTGTCCATCCATATATATTCTTCTTCTGCTACTCTTTGTATCTTACTGATATGCTTCAATTGACTGTGCCGGGTATCAGATAGATAATGCATAATGACTCCTGAGGCAATTATGCCATACTTCAGCTGAGCTACGCCAAAACCTTTTAAAGTAGCTGTTTTAAAATGGTTGGTAAGCGTTTCAAAAGCGTAATCTTCCTGAAAGATCCAGTCTTCCATAAAGAAGGTATGGAAACGCGTTCCAAAAGCTTCTGTAAAATCTGTCTTGTGCGTTTTGGAAACCAGCACTTCATTGGGAGAGAAATTTTGCAGCAATTTGTCTATTTGTTCCAGATTACCTTCTGCAGTTAGGAATTCACCCGTAGAGATATCAAGAAAGGAAACACCATGTATATTTTTTCCAAAATGGACCGCACAGAGAAAATTATTGGATTTAGCACTTAGAATATCATCGTTTAATGCTACTCCCGGGGTAACCAACTCGGTAACCCCGCGTTTAACTATGGTCTTGGTTAATTTAGGATCTTCTAATTGATCACAAATGGCAACCCGCTGCCCTGCCTTAACCAGTTTAGGGAGATAGGTGTTAAGGGAATGATGCGGAAAACCTGCCAGTTCTGTCTTTTCACCCCCGTTGTTTCTATGTGTAAGCACGATCCCTAAAATTCCTGCCGCTTTTACTGCATCCGCCCCAAAAGTTTCGTAAAAATCACCCACCCTGAATAGCAGAAGTGCATCAGGATATTTGGTCTTGATGGTATTGTACTGCCTCATCAGAGGCGTTTCTTTCTTTATTTTATTGGAATTGGCCAAAGTAGTTTATTCTCCTATTTTTGTCAACTGGAGAGTAAACGAAAATACTATTTTTCCCAGGGATTGTCACACCTTGTTGATATTTTCGGATAACTTAGTTTAGCTTAGTTTAAAGAAGAGCTTTATCGATAGATTTAACTCACCAAAAGCAAAAATTAAATCAAAAATAAGCATTAGGAAATCTCAGTCAGTTTATGCGAAAACTAAAAAACATTGAATTAGACCGCTTGGATATTGATCAGTTCAAAAGCGCTTCAAAAACACCCCTGGTTCTTATTTTGGACAACATTAGGAGTTTAAACAATATTGGCTCAGTCTTCAGAACCGCAGATGCTTTCCGGATTGAAAAGATTTATTTATGTGGTATAACTGCTGTTCCTCCACACAAGGATATTCACAAAACAGCTTTGGGAGCTACTGAGAGTGTGGTCTGGGAGTATAAAAAGAGCACTGTAGATTTAATTGCAGAACTTCAGAAAGACTATTTGTGCCTGGCGGTAGAACAAACAGAAAATGCCACTCCCCTTAATCACTTTATTCCTAAAACTTCAACCAAATACGCTCTGGTTTTTGGTAATGAAGTAAAAGGGGTTTCACAGGAAGTAGTGGATAGCTGTCAGGGTGTTTTGGAAATACCTCAGTTTGGAACTAAGCATTCTTTAAATATATCTGTAAGTGTCGGGGTAGTTGTATGGGACCTTTGGTCCAAACTTCAACTTCTTTCAAAAAATAAATAAATTTTATTGGGTTTTTCGGCCTGTAACTGCCTGAAAATAAAAACCCTGACAAAAATGTCAGGGTTTTGGATATATAGTTTGAGTTAGTTAGTTTCTCATAAATTGTGGTGCAATAAAGTAATTCCCTTTCAACTATGCAAGGATTTTGCCAAATATATGTTAAAAAAATTATTGCGTTCTACTTAAAAATCGGTCTCAAATAAAGGCCTTAATCTTTAAGTACCTGCTCCAGAATTTTATCTAGTATTAATTCGTAATCTGCTTTATTATCCACAAAATCCAGATCAGCGATATCTATTATCAAACTTTGGCGATGAGGAAAACCCTTTAAAAAATCAAAATAACCCCGATTAATTTTCTCCAGATATTCTCTATTTATTCCTTGTTCATAATCACGTCCCCTTTTTTTAATATTTTCTAACAAGCGGTCGGTACTTTGGTAAAGGAAGATATAGATATCAGGTTTTTTTACTTCTTTGTACATAAAATTGAACATTTTACGATAGAGCTTAAATTCTTCTTTTTGAAGGGTTATTTGAGCAAAAATCAGCGATTTGTAGATATCATAATCACTTACCATAAAATTCTTAAAAAGATCGAACTGGGTGGTGTCATCTGTAAATTGCTGGTATCTGTCTGCCAAAAAAGACATTTCCAATGGAAAGGCATACCTGCTTTGATCATTGTAGAACTTGGGCAAAAACGGATTATCCGCGAAACGTTCCAATACGAGTTTGGCATTATGATCGCCAGCTATTTTCCTGGCCAGGGTGGTCTTTCCTGCACCAATATTACCCTCAATTGCCACCAAATGAAGTTGAGATAGGAGTAACTCCCTGCTGGCATATAATTTATAATTGGTTTGAATTAGGTTATTCTTGTCCTTACATTCCTGCAATAAATTTCTGGTATCCTTGCCTAATACAGGGTGATAGAATTGGGGTGCAATATCTGCCAGTGGTTTCAGGACAAATCGTCTCAAATGCATTTGAGGATGCGGCACGGTAAGCTCATCTGTTTTAATTATTTCGGAACCATAATACAACAGATCTATATCAATATTTCTGGATTGATAGCCCTCTTCCGTAACCCGTTTCCTGCCCATTTCCTGCTCAACTTTCAGGATAAAATGTAAAACTTCCACAGCTGTGTATTGAGTTTCGAGAGACAAACATGCATTCATAAAGTCCTCTCCTTCAAATCCCCAGGAAGGACTCTTATAAACTCCGGATATTTCAAGAATTTTTCCCAGCTCTTTTTTTAAAAGGAGGACGGCCCGCTGCAAATTGAAAAGTTTGTTTCCAAGGTTGCTTCCAAGCGAAAGATATATAGTTTTAGCTTCCTTCATATTGTGTAAACAAAGGTAAGCCAGATGATAAATAAATTACAATAAAGGCACTCTATTTATTAAGTGCTAATTACTTCTTTTACTTAAGTTGAATTATGATTACCTAAAAAATAACTTAATTACATCATCCTAAGTTTGGTTATCTTTGGTATCTATTAATTAGAGAATTGTATGAAATTTTTAAGAAACCTCCTTGCCGCAATCGTCGGCACTTTGATAGCATTTGGTATCATGTTCTTCATGTTCGTCTTTTTTATAAGTCTTGTTAATACTGAAGAAACCGTAACCGTTAAGAAGAATTCCGTTTTGGAATTACAAATGAAATACCCCATCAATGACTATACGGGGAATAGTGAAGGGGATCCTTTTGACATTCTTTTTGATAAGTCGCAGGGCTTGGATCAAATTCTCCATGCAATAAAAGTGGCCAAAGAGGATGATAATATTAAGGGGATCAGCATTAATAACAATTATATTACTGCTGGAATTTCCACAACTCAGGCCATAAGGAAAGCCTTGTCGGATTTTAAGGAAAGTGGAAAATTTATATATGCCTACGGGGATTATTATCTTCAAAAAGATTACTATCTGGCCAGTGTTGCAGATAGTGTTTTTCTAAACCCTGTTGGTGCAATGGATTTTAAAGGACTTTCTGCAGAAGTCTTATATTTTAAGGAATTGCAGGAAAAGACTGGAGTAAAAATGGAAGTAATAAGGCATGGTAAATACAAGAGTGCGGTTGAGCCTTTTTTATCCAATGAAATGAGTGAGGCCAACAGAACTCAAATCAAGGAACTTATGGGCTCAATTTGGGGTTCAATTGTTTCTGAAATTGCAGTGGATAGATCAATTACTGAGGAAAACATAAATATTATAGCAGATACTCTGGGGGGCAGAAAACCAGAATATGCTAAAGCTTCTGGATTGCTAGATGACATAGTTTATTTCGACGAATATGAAAACCGTTTAAAACAGGCCTTAGGTATTGGCAAGGAGGATAAACTCAATTCTATCTCACTGGAAGATTATACAAAGATTTCCCGTAAAAAGAAATTGCACAATGGCAAAGATAAAATAGCGGTCATTTTTGCACAGGGGAATATACTCTATGGAGAAGGAGGCCCAAATGTTATTGGGCAGGGAATTATAAATAAGGCTATTATTAAAGCCAGAGATGATAAATCGGTCAAGGCAATTGTTATGCGCGTAAATTCTCCAGGAGGGAGCGCAATTGTATCAGACATTATTTGGCGCGAAATTGAGAAGGCAAAGGAGAAAAAACCAGTAGTCGTATCAATGGGAGATGTTGCAGCCTCAGGAGGTTACTATATTTCAGCTGGCGCTGATAAAATATTTGCTGAACCCACCACCATTACCGGATCTATTGGGGTCTTTGGAACCATTCCAAACATTAGTGAACTGGCAGGAAATATCGGAATTAATGCGGAACAGGTGGGAACCAATAAGAATTCTGTTGATTATTCTTTGTTTGAACCTATGACTGATGAATTTAGAGGTTTTGTAAAAGAAGGGATAGAAACGATTTACCAGACTTTTCTAAGTAAAGTATCTGAGGGTCGGAATATAACAATCGCCCAGGCAGATAGTCTTGCCCAGGGGAGAGTTTGGAGTGGCACCGAAGCCAAAAAATTAGGACTGGTAGATGAATTGGGAGGTCTTGAAGATGCAATAGAAGCGGCAGCCTTACTGGCCAATGTGGATTCCTACTCCATTAAAAAATATCCGAAGTATAAAACTAGTTTGGAAAGATTTATGGAAGATTTTGGAGGTGCAAGTATTCTTAATAAAGAACATTTGATCCGGGAAGAAATTGGTGCTGAAGCTTACCGTGTTTTTAAGGAAGTCAAATCGGTAATGGAGCAAAAAGGAATTCAGGCGCGCTTGCCGTTTACCTTAACGATTAAATAGCTTAATGACTCCCAAAAGCAGAAAAGAAGCATATCGTATTTATATATACCTGGGGGCACTTTTTATTACTTCCCTGGTAGTTTCCAATTTAATTTTCCAAAAATTCTTTTTTTGGTACCCTTTTGGAGATGTAACTGTTTTTGGAGCACCTTTATTTGAAATTTCTGTTGGGGTACTACCTTATCCTATCACCTTTTTAATAACGGACCTTATATCAGAAATATATGGAAGAAAAAAAGCAAATCAGATTGTTACGACTGGTATTTTTGCTTCCTTTTTTTCCATGGGAATCATCCTGGTTTCCAATTTGGTTCCGGCAATTCCTTCCTCACCCGTGGGGGATGAAGTTTTTAGTAGTGTTTTCGCATTGTCCCCCTTAGCTGTTCTGGCTTCAATGCTGGCCTATCTATGTGCACAGTATGTGGACATTGCTATCTATCATTTTTGGAAACGTTTAACAAAAGGTAAATATTTATGGCTTCGTAACAATTTTTCTACTTTCTTATCGCAGATTATTGACACCACAACTGTGGTGGGACTTCTTTGCATCTTTGGAGTAATTCCCTGGAAGATGTTTCAGGGGTTGATTATTAGTGGTGTTATTTTTAAGATTTTTATCGCTTTTCTGGACACCCCTTTTCTTTATTTGTTCGTATATATCTTCCGAAAGCGATTTAATCTGGCCGTGGGTGAAGAAATAGACCTTGATACCTAGTACAGATTAGTTGAATTGAATCTAAAGTTTGTCCTGTCGATTGACCTGCTTTTTTATTTTTTATCTTTTCGATAAAAGGTATACTAATACTCGCTTTTTTAAGTTTTAATCGGACTGAGCTCCAATATATTATGAAAAAGAAAATTTTAAAAATTACCGGCCTGCTTCTGTTACTCGTTCTGGGTATCCTGATCGCTGTGCCGTTTTTCCTCGAGGCTAAGATTGGCGACCTGATTAAAAACAATGTTAATAAGAACATTAACGCGACTTTGGATTTTTCCGAAGTTAATCTGAGTCTGCTACGGAGCTTTCCCAAGGCCGAACTTAGAATTCAGGATTTGTATTTGTTAACCAAAGATCCGTTTGAAGGTGACACCCTCTTTAAGTCGAAATCTATCTCTTTAGAAATGGGTATTAAAGAACTATTAAAAGGGGCCGGGGAACCAATAACAATAAATACCCTGATTCTTGACAAAGCAGTTTTAAAGCTCAAAACAGATAAGCAGCAAAATGCAAATTACGAGATAGCCAAAGAGAGGGGGACAAAGTCTGAAATTGATACAGAAGCCGGTGGTTTTACTTTTAGTCTTGAGTCTTTTCAGTTGATGAATTCTGCAATAATCTATGAAGATTTAAGTTCAGGAGTACTCCTGGAGATGACAGACATTGAACACACAGGCAAAGGAGATCTTTCTTTGGAATTGAGTGAATTAGAAACACAAACCAGTGCTCTTGTATCATTTGAATTAGACAGTACCCGCTATCTGGATAACACAAAGGTTAACCTGGATGCGTTAATAGGCGTTGATCTTAAAACGAATACCTATTCCTTTTTAAAGAACGAGGGCTTTATAAACCAACTTCCTCTGGTGTTTGAGGGATTTGTCAGGAATTTTGAAGAAAAACAGGAAGTGGCCATTAAATTTAAAACTCCCTCATCTGAGTTTGATAATTTTTTAGCAGTTATTCCTGAAATTTATTCCCAAAATATAAAGGATGTCCAAACCACAGGAATTTTCAATATAGCCGGAGAGCTAGCCGGTATTATAGATGATGAACATATCCCGGAATTTAATATTCAGATTGATGCCAGGGATGCTTCTGTTAAGTATCCAGATTTGCCAAAGGCCATAAAGAACATCAATATGGATCTTAGTATTAAAAATACTTCAGGTCTTGCTGAGGATACTTATATTGATATTACAAAGGCATCCTTCGCGATTGAAAATGATCGTTTTGAATTAAGCTCAAAGCTTACAGAATTATTAGGCAATACCAAAGTTCGTTCGCATATAGTATGCAATATGAATCTTGCTAATATTTCTAAGGCATACCCCATGCCCGAGGCGGTAGATTTAAAAGGTCTGCTCAATGCCGATATAAATACCTCTTTTGATATGGAATCCATTGAAAAAAAGCGGTATGAAAATACAGTGCTAAACGGTCATTTAAAGGTAAATGAACTAAGATACAATTCTAATAATTTATCTGGTCCTCTTACAATTCATGAGGCAAGTATGGAATTTTCCCCGGCAAGGGTCCTACTCAACAATATGAATGGACAGCTTGGAAAAACGGATTTTAAAATTGACGGAATCATTAAAAACCTGCTGGGTTTTTTGTTTAACGATGAGAAAGTGACAGGTAGTTTTAAAATGAATTCTGACGTTTTTGATTTGGGCGATTTTATGTCACAGGAAGATGTTGCGAAATCGGGAAGTGATAAATCCGAATTAAGGCAGGAAAGCACTGAGCTTAAAACAGAAAAAATACAAATCCCGGCATTCCTTGATTGCACTATTGATGCCCGGGCAAATTCCGTTGTTTATGACAACCTAATTTTGAGAAATGTAAAAGGGCAATTAAAAATTGTTGACCAACAGGCAATCCTTTCCAATTTCCAATCGTCCTTATACAATGGAACCCTTAATTTAAATGGGTATACAAGTACAAAAGGCGAAACACCCAGTTTTTCAATGGAACTGGATATGGGCAGTTTAAATTTAGAAGAGACCTTTAAATCTGTCGAGCTTTTTAGGGTATTGGCTCCTATGGCTGCTGCTCTGGAAGGGAAACTTAATTCCGTTATAAAAATATCAGGAAACCTGAAGGATGATTTTACTCCAGATCTAAAAACAATTACCGGGAATGTACTTGCTGAAGCATTAGCAGTGAAATTGAATCCTGAAAACGCCAAAATTTTAAACAGCTTAAATTCCCAGCTAAATTTTATTGAAGCGGACAAATTTAATTTAAAGACCTTAAAAACTGCTCTTTCATTCAAAGATGGGATTGTAAATGTTAAACCATTTACGATAAAATATGAGGACATTGCCATTACCGTCGATGGTAGCCATTCATTTGATAAAAAGTTGAATTATAATTTAAATTTTGAGGTCCCCCGAAAGTACTTGGGTAAACAGGTTAATTCACTTATTGCACAGATTGATGAAAAAGAACTGGATAATTTAACGCTCCCGGTAAAGGCAACTGTTGGAGGCTTTTATGACGCACCGGAAATAAATACAGACCTAACTACAGGAGTAAAGGACCTAACTTCAAGATTAATAGCTGTGCAAAAGCAAAAATTGATTAATAAGGGTACTGAGAAAGCAGGAGAATTACTTGGAGGCCTTTTATCGGCAAATGATACTAAAAAGGATTCTTTGAGTGATAAGAGCGCAGAAAATGTAAAATTAAATGATGTATTGGGTGATGTGCTGTCAAACAATACAAAAAACAAAGATACAACCACCACAACTAAGGACTCGTTGGCAAAAGAAGATCCCCTGACTACAACTGCAAAAGGGATTTTAGGTGGAATTTTGGGTGGAAAGAAAAAAAATTCAAATAATTCAAAGAAACAGGAGGATACAATTAACTAACACCGAGAGAAACATACAAACCTTCATTACCCCTAATATTGAACACCGTATTATCCTCAAAAATTAAATATTGTCCCTTTATTCCTTTTAAGACACCCTTAAACTCTCTGGTTTTTTCGAGATTAAGGCTTTTCACTTTTTCCGGATATTGCAGAACTGGAAACTCCATATGGGTTTCCTGATTGTTTTCTATATAATATGTAGCAGCTTCTTCGGGGATGTATTTACTTAACTTGTTTCGCCATTGAATTAAATCTACGTCTTCAATTGTATTTGTGAGCATTTTACGCCAATTGGTTTTATCGCTGACATGTTCTTTTAAGGCCAGTTCTGTTATACCGGCCAAATAGCGATTGGGAACCTCAACAATTTCGATGGCTTCATGTGCACCCTGATCGATCCATCTTGTAGGGATCTGCGATTTCCGTGTAACACCCACCTTAACATTACTGGAATTTGCCAGGTAAACTATATGAGGTTGTAATTGCACCTTTTTTTCATATTCCAAATCCCGGTCTTCTTTGTTTAAATGTGCCAAACTAAGTTCTGGTCTCATTATCCAGTCACCCGCGGCAGGAGTTTCAAAAAAACAATTTTGACAATAACCTTGCCTGAAAATTGGCCTGTCTTCATTACAATTCAGGCACTGGTATTTTATAAAATTGAACTGTAATTCTTTGTCCAACACCTGATTGACATTTAAAAAGTCGTCATTAAATATCAAATAATACTGAATGGGTTGCCCCATTTCAGATTGCATCTTACGCAATACACCTTCGTAACCCATGAATGGCGATTTTTGTTAAAAATTCATTTGAAAATACTAACTTTAGCAGTTAGGTTTAAACCGCTAAAGATACCCAAAAATGCCAATACCTTTATTTAATTCCATTGCTTCATGGCTTTTAAAAAAGCGCTATCACCAGATAGAACTTTTTCTTAAGTACCCTGGTGAAGTACAGGAGGAAGTATTGTTTCAATTATTGGGAATAGCTGAAGATACAAAGATTGGCAGGGAGCATGAATTTGATTCAATTAAAAGCTATAAGACTTTTGCTGAGCGTATTCCTATTGTTTCCTATGAAGAAATAGAACCTTTGATAGAGCGCACCAGAAGAGGAGAACAAAACATCTTTTGGCCAACTACCATAAAGTGGTTTGCAAAAAGTAGCGGGACAACAAATGCTAAAAGTAAATTTATTCCCGTAAGTGCTGAGGCATTAGAAGATTGCCATTATAAATCAGGGAAGGATTTATTATGCCTTTATTTAAACAATAATGAGAATTCTCAGTTATTTTCAGGTAAAAGTCTTCGCTTAGGAGGTAGCAAGGAGTTATACGAAGATAACGGTACATTTTTTGGCGATCTTTCTGCCATTTTAATAGATAATATGCCATTTTGGGCAGAATTGAGCAGTACACCGAGCAGTAGGGTCTCTCTTATGAGTGAATGGGAAACTAAAATGAATGCTATTATAAAGGAAAGCATACATGAAAATGTCACTAGTTTGGCTGGTGTTCCATCCTGGATGTTAGTTCTGTTAAATCAAGTATTGGAAAAAACAGGTAAGCAGGACTTGTTTGAAATATGGGAAAACCTTGAAGTATATTTCCACGGCGGAGTGAATTTTAATCCATATCTGGAACAGTACCATAATCTGCTCCCAAAGAAGAGTTTTAATTATTATGAGATTTACAATGCGTCTGAAGGATTTTTTGCCATTCAGGACAGGAATAATGCAGATGATTTATTATTAATGCTTGATTATGGGATTTTTTATGAGTTCATTCCTATGGAAACTTATGGAAGTCTGGATCAAAAAGTAATTCCATTATGGGAAGTGGAGGTTCATAAGAATTATGCCATTATAATTACTACCAATTCCGGACTTTGGCGTTATAAAATAGGGGATACTGTTCGTTTTACTTCTACCAATCCTTACAGGATAAAGATTACAGGAAGGACCAAACACCATATTAACGCTTTTGGAGAAGAACTCATTATAGAAAATGCCGAAGAGGCTCTTAGAAATAGTTGTCAAAAAACCGGCGCGGAAATAATGGATTATACGGCAGCTCCTATTTTTATGTCACGTAATGAAAAAGGGGCGCATGAATGGATTATTGAATTCAGAAAGGCTCCTGAGGAAATTGAATATTTTACAGAAGTATTGGATAATGCCCTTAAATCTATAAATTCTGATTATGAGGCCAAGAGATATAACAGCATGACTTTAAAAATGCCCAAAGTTCATATGGCCAGAAAAAACCTTTTCTACGACTGGTTAAAGTCTAAAGGAAAATTAGGTGGCCAACATAAGATCCCCCGATTGTCTAATGACAGGGTCTATGTAGACGAATTACTCGAAATGAACAAATAGGAATTACACATAAACCTACCGGTTCTCACTTCAGACTGTTGTTTATAATGCTAGTATATCGATGAAATGCATCCAGTGAACAAAAAAATAGTGGAAATGGACAAATAATGATGATTTTGCCGCTCTAAACTTAACCAGCTTATTATTAAACTTTACTTTTATGGCAGAACGATTGGTTGTTTTATCCGACATGTGGGGCGCTAAAAAGGGCATATGGATTACTTCGTATCTTGGCTATTTGCAACAATATTTTGATATTGTTTTTTATGATATCCGTCAACTTTCCGATATAAATCCTAAAAGTGATACAGTTGAACATGTCTGCGAAGCTCTTAATAATGGAGGCATGAATACGGCATTGGCTCAGCTTCTAAGGAAAGAAAGTGAAGAAAGCCATTACCTCACTTTTTGTGCAGGTGGCACTATTGCCTGGAATGCCGGTTTATCTGGGTTGCCAATAAAATCATTAACGGCAATCTCTCCAATGAATATTCATTTACTAAAAGAACAACCAGACTGTAAGATCAATTTACTTTATGGGGAATATCACGAGGATAAGCCAACACCGGAGTGGTTGTCAGAAATGGATGTGAATATGGAGATTATGCCTAAATTCGGCAGAGAATTATATAGCGACGACAAAGTAATCCAAAAAGTATGTATGGATTTGTTGGATGCCTTGTTAAAAAATACGATGAGTTTTAAGAAACGGCCTTTAGTTTCTTAATGGTTTCATAAGATAATTTATTCTCTGCATAAGGTTTGGTTACCTTAAATTCTGTTTCATCGCTGCTGGGCATTTCAAACATTGCATCTGTAAAAACAGCTTCGCATAAGGATCTTAATCCTCTTGCTCCTAACTTATATTCAATAGCCTTTTCAACGAGGTAATCCAATGCCTGTTCAGTAATATTAAAACTAATGCCATCCATGGCAAATAATTTTTCATACTGTTTAATAATGGCATTTTTGGGTTCTGTTAATATAGCTCTTAATGTTTTTTCATCAAGAGGATTCATATGCGTTAGCACAGGTAACCTTCCAATTATTTCAGGAATAAGCCCAAATTCTTTTAAATCTCTTGGTATTATATATTGAAGTACATTGGTATTATCCAAACTTTCTTCTTTTTTTGCAGCGCTATAACCAATGGCCTGCATATTCAATCGTTTGGTTATAATCCGCTCTATTCCATCAAAAGCGCCCCCTGCGATAAACAGAATATTTTCAGTATTCACTTCTATAAATTTTTGATCGGGATGTTTTCTCCCACCTTTTGGTGGTACATTTACCATGGTTCCCTCCAATAATTTCAGTAATCCTTGTTGTACACCTTCTCCGGAAACGTCACGTGTAATAGAAGGATTGTCGCTCTTACGAGCTATTTTATCAAGCTCATCAATAAAAACAATACCTCTCTCGGCCTTTTCTAAATTGTAATCTGCTGCCTGCAAAAGCCGGGTTAGGATACTTTCCACATCTTCGCCTACATATCCGGCCTCCGTTAATACGGTAGCATCCACGATAGCTAGTGGTACATTAAGCATTCTGGCAATAGTTTTAGCCATCAATGTTTTGCCCGTCCCGGTTTGGCCCACCATGACAATATTACTTTTCTGAATCTCTATATCGTCATCTTTAGAATGAGGCTGTAATAGCCTTTTATAGTGATTATAGACCGCCACGGATAATACCCTCTTTGTGCGTTCCTGACCAATGACGTATGTATCCAGGAAATCTTTTATCTCAACAGGTTTTTTTAAGAT
>Ga0316187_10003842_pt1 | contig 13044 bp, 13 predicted proteins | sample CroRivburrow1_MG_FD_204927 | JGI IMG/M metagenome (GOLD analysis project Ga0316187, IMG submission 204927) | Coastal sediment microbial communities from Maine, United States - Cross River worm burrow 1 | ecosystem: Environmental > Aquatic > Marine > Coastal > Sediment | place: USA: Maine...
TCATCGACGGCGCTCAGGCAGCGAGATTCACGTCGTTCCTGGCGAAGGTATTGGCCGACGTCAGGCGCCTTTTGCTGTAGGAGCAAGTCTGCTGACCTCCTCCATCCGATGAACCAACACGAGATACTGCCTTGCCCAAAACAATAGAAATCAAGGTACCCGACATCGGTGATTTCGCCGAAGTCGAAGTCATCGAGGTGCTCGTCTCCACGGGCGACCAGGTAGAAAGGGAAGATCCCCTGATCACCCTGGAGAGCGACAAGGCCACCATGGACGTCCCCAGCACCGACGACGGTACAATCAAGGAGTTAACTGTTCAGGTCGGTGACAAGGTGTCGGAGGGCGACACGATTGCAATTCTGGAATCCGGGGACGGCGGTGGCGCGGGTGCGGAACCGGCTTCCGCGGAGCCGCCGCGGGCGAAACCGGAACGAGGACCGAAGCAGATCGACCTGGGGTTCGAACAGCTGGCCACTGCCGACGTCACACCTTCACCGGCGCGTTCCAGCATCGGCGCCGGCGCCGACAAGCACGCCGAGGTGGTTGTGCTGGGTGCCGGACCCGGCGGATATACGGCGGCCTTCAGGGCTGCGGATCTTGGCAAGAAAACCATACTGATCGAGCGCTACCCAACCCTGGGCGGAGTGTGTCTCAATGTCGGATGCATCCCTTCCAAAGCGCTGCTGCACACTGCGGCGGTGATCGAGGAAACACGGGGCATGGCGGAACACGGCCTTTCGTTCGGCGACCCCAGGATAGATCTGGATAAACTCAGGGACTGGAAAGACAGCGTTGTAGGTAAACTGACCAAAGGTCTCGCGGGTCTGGCCAAACAGAGGAAAGTCGAAGTAGTCCAAGGCTGGGCAAGCTTCGCCGGCCCTAACGAACTCGTGGTCGACACCGACGACGGGGAAGTCACGGTGGCATTCGACCAGGCCATCATCGCGGCGGGTTCTCAGAGCATGTCCCTGCCGGGATTCCCGGAACACCCATGCATCATCGACTCCACCGGTGCGCTGGCGCTCAGGGATATTCCGGAGCGCATGCTGATCGTGGGGGGAGGCATCATCGGTCTGGAGATGGCGACGGTATACAGCGCGCTGGGGAGCAATATCACCGTCGTGGAACTCACACCCGGTCTTCTGCCCGGTGTCGATCCCGACCTGGTCAAGCCCCTGCAGAGGCGGATCGGCAAGAACTACCAGAACATATATCTCGATACCAGGGTGACTTCTCTGGATCCGCACGACGACGGAGTGGACGTAACGTTCGAAGGAAAGAAAGCTCCCGACTCCGACACCTTCGACACCGTGCTGATGGCAGTCGGCCGCAAGCCCAACGGGCACGAAATCGGTGCCGACCTTGCGGGTGTGCACGTCAGTGAGAGAGGGTTCATCGAAGTGGATTCCCAGCAGCGTACCAACGTGGGCCACATCTTCGCCATCGGCGATATCGTGGGCCAGCCCATGCTGGCGCACAAGGCAACCCACGAGGGCAAGGTGGCGGCGGAAGTCTGTGCCGGGATGAAGAGCCACTTTGACGCCCGGGTCATTCCGAACGTGGCCTACACCGATCCCGAAGTTGCATGGGTTGGGGTAACCGAGACCGAGGCCAAGACCAGGGGATTGGACTACGGCAAAGGCGTGTTCCCGTGGGCTGCAAGCGGTCGGGCGCTCGGATTGGGGCGCGACGAAGGACTGACAAAACTGCTCTTCGACAACGCCTCGAAGCGCGTCATCGGCGCCGGCATCGTGGGGCCACACGCTGGCGACCTGATCGCAGAGGCGGCGCTGGCGATCGAGATGGGCTGCGAGGCGGAAGATATCGGCCTCACCGTCCACCCGCACCCGACGCTCTCCGAGACCATTGCGTTCTCCGCCGAGGCCTACGAGGGAACGATCACCGACCTGTACATCCCGAAACGGAAGTAGTTCTGCGGTCGCGGGGAAGTGGCCCGGGTAGTCGCCACAATCTCGGGGCACGGCTTCGGCCACCTGTCCATATCTGCACCGGTGCTCAATCAGCTGGGGCGCACCTGCCCGGGTCTGGAGCTGACGGTTCTCAGCGGGCTGTCCAGAGAACGGATAAGTACGCGTGTGCAGGTCCCGTTTGTGCATGGTCACACGGACTGGGACTTCGGCGTGTCGAACCTTCCGGATCTGTCGGTTGCAATCGGAGACACCGCGGACCGCTACCGGCAAATTCACGCCAACTGGACATCGAGCGTGCAGGATTGCGCGGACCGGCTCGAGGCGCTGGGATGCGACCTGCTGTTTTCCAACGTGTCCTATCTCAGCCTGTTCGTGGCTCACCGCCTGGGGGTGCCATCTATTGCGCTTTCCCCACTCAACTGGGCGGATATTTACCTCTATTTCCTGTCGGGGACGCCGGGATTCGACAGAATCCACGACCAGATGGCCCGAGCCTACGCGTCGGCCGGAGTATTCCTCGTTCCAACCCCATCCATGCCGATGGATCCGCGCCTCGCTACCCGCCGCATCGGCCCGGTTGCGGAAATCGGCAGGGACCGCAAATCGGAAATCCAGAGGATGCTGGGAGTGGACCCGTCCTGCCGCCTGATCCTGGTTGCCATGGGGGGCCATGCCCTGCGGCTCACCGCCAGTTGGCCCGCGCGGGACGACATGATCTGGCTGATTCCACGGAACTGGATGACGGATCACCAAAATACGGCGCCAATCGAGGACCTGGAGGTACCCTTTCTCGACCTGCTGGCAAGCTCCGATCTGCTCATCACCAAACCGGGATACGGCAGCTTTACGGAAGCGGCGTGCGCGGGGAAGCCCGTGTTGTACGTTCTCCGCCCGGACTGGCCGGAAGAGCGCTATCTCATTGACTGGCTAAATAAACACTGCAGATGCAGGCCCCTGGACCCCGCGCGACTTCGCAGCGGTCGATTCGTCGATGACGTCATTAGCCTGCTGGATTCTCCTCAGGCCGCGCGCCCACCGAAGCCGACGGGCACTGCAGATGCGGTTGCCGCGATAAGCCGGTTACTGGCTCGCCCCTGACGCTGACAGGCGACCCGCAATTTTTTCACAGGGGTCTACCCGGCCGTGAGTTTCTCTTTGAGCGCAGCCACCTCCGACTCCAGCCGACTGATCCTTTCCGCCAGTTCAGACAGAATCAGCCTTTCGGTAGCGCGGACCGACTTATCCGTCTCGGCCTGCGACGTATGGGCCTCGACATCGATGGGACCGCAGAACAGATGCATGTACTCCGAATCCTTTCGGCCCGGCATACGCGGCAGCTTCACCACGAGTGGGCCCCCCTCCCAGTTGACCAGACTGTTGAGCGCATCGACCACCGCGGAATTGTCCTCGAAAGCATGCAGGCGGCCGCTTCGCGCCCGGAGTTCTCCCGGCGTCTGTGAGCCGCGCAGCAACAACAGGCAGATAATGGCGAACTGCGCATGATCGAACTTGTATGTGCTGAACGTGGAGTTGCAGAAGCGCTGCTTGTACTTTTCCACTCCGCTTTTGAAATTCTCCTCGATGTGCAGCAGATGTTTATCCTTCAGTTCACGGGCGACGTGCTGCACTTTGCCCTGATCAAGCGACATCACCGGATCTCGTGAGGATTTCTGATTGCATGCGTTGGTCAGGGCATTCGGCGTCAAAGGATACTGGTCCGGAGTAACGAGGGACTTCTCCATCAGGCAGCCAATGATGCGGGCTTCAATGTCGGTAAAGGTTGGCAGCACGGTTATTCACTCAGGTATCAATCAGGGCCGATTCTACCGCATATCCGCTTTGGGGCCGGGTTTATGCGGTTCGTGGCGTTAACCCCCACTCAAGGCCCGTCGTCCCTGACGCCGGACAACGCACCCAGATACGCCTCACGTTCGAGCAGCCAGGAGGTCGCGCAGCCGAAGACCAGGCCCCAGAACGGCGCTCCGAGGCCGAATATCGGGACATCCGCAAGAGTGACCAGAAAGGTTATCAGCGCACCCAGGGAGCACACACCTCCGAACGCGGTCGTCATCGAAGACTGAAGGACGCGGAGCATGGCAAGACCCGCCAGGGTGGCGATGAAGGCCGGCGGCGAGGCCAGCATCAGGTTAGTGAACAGCGGAGCGAACAATCCGAACAGGATACCCAGAACGGCGACGAAAATGCCCGCAGTGTATTGACGGTGACGCTCTCCGGACGCTGAAATCAGTGCGTTGACCGGACCGGTCAGGCAGGTCGAAACCGTCCCGATCACGGATGTCAGCAACGAAACGCCGCCACAGGCGACCGTGATTGCATTGATCGGTGGATCGTGCCGGGCGGCCTTCAGGATCGCGATCCCCTGCCCGTTCTGCACCACGATCACCGTAATCATCAACGGCACCACCAGTTCCACCATCGCAGCGACGGAGAATTCGGGGCGGACGAAGACCGGGAGCGCAAGACCAACCGGGAGATCGCCTGCGGGTTCGAATCCACCGGTGAGGAAAATACCCACTACACCTGTAATCAATGCGCCAATCAGCGGCGGCAGCAGTTTCCCGAGCGGGACGACGGCACTCAGCAGCAGAAATACCGCACACATTGGAGCCGCGATTACGAAGCCGTCGCGCAACGCGAATACGAGATCGAGGCCAAACTGCAGGAACACACCGGCCACCATGGCCATGACGATGGGCATTGGAACGACATTCATGGCGCGGCGCACCCAGCCGCTGAATCCCAGCAGCAACATCAGAATCCCGGTGGCAATATAGGCGGCGACGACCTCCGCGAAGCTCAGATGCGCGAATGCAGCGCCGACCAGCACCGCCCCGGGGATTGTCCAGAAGAACACCAGCGGCTTGCGATATGTGATGCAGAAAACGAGGCTCAATATGGAATTGAAAAAGAAGGCACCGAAGATCCAGGACGACAACTGTGCGTGGTCGAGCCCGCCGCGACTGCCCACGGTGAGAATGATGGCTACCGGTCCGGATGCCGCGAAGATAAACCCGATCAACCCGTTGATGCCGTAGATCAGTCCGAAATCGCGCAGGATCTCGTGCAGTGTCGGCAGCGGTCGATGAAAACTCTCGAGTGACATTCGAAGATCCGGGTTCAGGTCCAGAGGGAAGACTGCATGGCGACAATCATACCGCCTCGCCCGGTTCTGGCATATGGGGAGTTAATAGCACGCCGGGATCGAATCCGCAGTACGGTATAGTGCCGACCAGACCTCCACCCGGGAATACCGGAATGCAGAACAACAAGCCGATGCTCAGCCGGGGCGACGTCGCTATCTTGTCCACCAACCTTCTCTGGGGAACGTACTGGATACCGCTCAGGCAGATGACGGCAGCCGGCGGCGGCGACACCGAAGCGACCCTGTGGGGCTACCTCGCCGCCGGGGCCTTGATGCTGCCGGTTTTGATCCTGCGCTGGCGATCGATCGTATCCATGCCGGGTACCGCGAAGGCCGGGGTTATGGTGTTCGCGACCTGCCTTGCACTCTATTCGGAATCCCTCACCCGGGGACAGGTTGCACGTGTGCTCCTCCTCTTCTACCTGACACCGATCTGGAGCATGATCTTCGCCCACTACCTGCTCGCCGTTCCGATCACCGCAGTACGCGGAATCGCAATTGCCCTCGGCCTCGCTGGCGCCGTCGCCATGCTGGGGCTGGATGGCGGCACCCCGCTGCCAAGAGAATCCGCGGAGTGGATGGGGTTGCTGGCCGGAATTCTCTGGGGGCTTGCCGCAACGCTGTTCAACCTTTCCCAGCGTCGCACTCCGGGCGGAACCACGGAGACGCAAAATACGGTCCTGCTGCTGCTCATGCTTCCGGCGGCGATCTATATGGCCACGTTGATTCCGGGCGAGGCTGCCAAGGCGGTCGCTTTTTCGGCTCCGGAGGGCTCGGCGGCCTACTGGGCGGTCGCCTTCGCAATCATCTGGGCCATCCCCGTGACGTGGCTGACGCTATACGGGGCAAGCCGCATCGATCCCGCGCGGCTGGGGATCTTCCTGCTGCTGGATGTGGCGATCGGCGCAGGGACCGCCTCGCTCCTGGCCGGAGAACCCTTCGGCGCGCCGGAGGCCGTGGGGGCCACGCTGATCGTTTCCGCCGCCTTGCTGGAAGCGTGGAGCTATCGGGCCGAAGCACATTCCACCTGATGCTCAACAACCATCGGCAGCGTAAAAGCATTGTTTAGTTTCCGCAGATCGGGGTAGGAAGTAGCGCCCAGTTCTAGTAACATTGCGCCCCGTTTGGACTCCTCCCGGTAAATCAGCATGACGATACCCAGATTTTTGGTATGGACCGCATTGGTCATATCTTCGATGTTAATCAGTGCCTGCGGCGGCGGATCGAGCAGCGGGGGATCTTCGGCCGCTGGGAACGGTGGTGCTACGGTAAATGCCTCGGATGAAATATTTCTGAACGCCTTTACGGATTTCATCTGTTCTCCAGGCTGGCAAGACAGGAACGGCGCTCTCGGGCGCGCGGCTTATTCCGGTGACGGCACCTGCGAAACGCCGTTCCCCGGAGAATCCGGAGTCTATGGTGTGTTTCTCCAGGCCCAGACCGAAGCCGACGGCAGCTCGCCCTACTCGGTCTCCATCAATGACACCGTCGTTGCGCAAGGGCTGATGCCTTACGCCTACGGCACTCCGCAGTGTGGCTGTACATTCGACGAATGCCCGGATCGAATCGTAAACCTGGTCGTCGGCATTTACGAGATCAATACCGGAGACATCATTCGCTACTATGGAGACGACGTGTATCCCTGCGGAGAACACGGATCCTATGCCAAGTGGCAGGGATTGATTTTCGAGCGCAAATAGTTATCAGACAACGATCTTAAAACAAGAGGCTGCGGATCCGTTGTCTGATTTCGTCCAGCCGCACCATCAGTATCCTGAGTTGATCCGCATCGAGCACATCTTTGAGCTTGCCCCGGGTCTCGCTGCGGAGTTCGGCATATTCCGCCGCGAACGCCTCGAATGAAGTGCCCGATCCGCTGACGACACCACTCAGCAGGGCACCCAGCTTTTCCACATGTTGACGAAGTACAGGCTTCAACTTCTCTGTCTGATCCTCACGCAATTCCAGGGTAGCCGCCAACCGCTCTACCAATGAGTTCCGAATGGCCTCCAGCGCCTCCTCATTCAGACTGGCAAGGAATGCGTCGAATGCCTCCCACTGATCAGAGTCGAGCACCTGTTTCAGCGCCGACCGGGCCTCGGCCGCCAGTGGAGCGAGATCCCGGGAAAGCGACTCGAAATCCACAAAACCTTCCACTGCCCAGGTCTCAAGGGTGTTGTTCAGTGAGTCTGCAATCGTCACTGCAACGGGTCTCATTTCGGCGAGCTGCTCAGCCGTCAGCGAGAGTCGCTGTTCCAGATACACAAGCAGCTTCTCTGCCTCGAATCTGAATCCATCGGCCAGCTTGTGCGCAACGGCCTGCTTCAGGATCTCACCGGCCATGGCAAGCACCACCACCGCCCCGAGACCCGCAGGTGTTTTTCCTTCGTCGCCGCCGACGTCAGTCAGTTCTATGGCCGGCAGGGTTCCAGAACGGAAAGTGCCATCGCTTCTGCGAACATAGAAAGTTACACCCTCGATGACGAGCTTTTTCACAAATATGCGGGGCGACTCTTTCTCCGCTTCCACATCTTCTTCCGTCCCGCTTGTCCGGGGCTCCTGTCCGGAATTTGTGCTTTCAATATTCTTTCTGACGTTTTGCGCGATCTCCCCGATATTGGTTCCGCCCTCCGCGTTAAATTCCAGGATCAGGACCGGCGAATCGATCAGGAGTTCGTCGAGTGCGATCGACGGCCCCGTCAACGTTTTGAACAATCCGACATTTAGCCGCAGCTGATGCAGATCGAACGCGTTTACCGTCAGGTAGCCATCCGGATTGGCGACCGATAGCCCGGTTATCTCACCCGAGACCGCACCGAACTTGACCTTCACCTTTTGTACGTCGACGGGGACCCCGGTCAGATCGGTTCCCACGCTCTCAATCGTCTCATCGATCCGTGAATTCAGCTTGCCGCACGCGGCAACAGCTGTAGCCAGCACTACAATTGCAGCGATTCTCAGGGCTTTTTTCAACGATTTCTCCATCTCGGGCTGATCAGATGATTGCCCGCCGCACTCCACCCGGATTCAAAAGTGTCATTGCGGGTCTATCCGGCATTCATCCCCTGTATTTATCCCCATGATGCGGGCGGCACTGTCCTGGTTCGCGGCGATCTCTACCAACCCGATGGAGTTCACGTACCAGAACAACTCTCCGGTGTCCGCCTCGCTGAAGACCCGAGCATATCCAAGTTCCCGACCGCCAGCACTCAACCGGTCGCCGGTCGATACACTGTCACCGGATATTCCGGTGAGCGCATTGCCGTAGTGGTCGATGTAGATGACGCGTTCGAGATTGTCGGGCCAGTCCGGCAGTTCAGGTTCGATGGGTTCATGCTCGGGAGTAACGCCGGTCGCCAGCATCGCTGCGACCGGAGCAAACAGGTCGCGGCCGTGAAATGAATCGGACACGCCTTCCAGGTGCCACAATATCCTGTACGCGCTGCTCTCGCGGGCGCTCAGAATCACGCGGGAGAGCAGGCCGTTGTCAGGACCCACGAACCACTTGCCGTCCGCTTCCACCATCAATGGCGCCCGCGGCCCGCCGACGCCCGGATCCACCACCGCCATCAATACGTCGCCCTGCAGGAATCGTTTTTGCAGTGCACCCAGGAGGTACGCCCCTGCCTGGACGTCAAACGCCGGTGCAGTATGGAGCAGATCTATAACGGGGATGCCTGGCGCCTGTTCCGCAAAAACCCTGTGGACCTGGCCCACATACATGTCATCGACGCCGAAGTCCGAGAATAATGCAATCACAGGCAGGTCGTCCTTTTCAGATCAGTTGAGCTGGCAGGCATGTTCCCCATCCCCGCCTGCCTGCATCTGATCGAGCATGACCTCGGCCTTGACGTAGGTCCTGGAGTCGTCGACATCGAGCCAGAAACGACCGCCGATGTCATTGGTCAGCGCGAGGCCTGATTCCGCAAGTATCCGGATACCCCCCGAAAGACTCGCTTCCCCGTCCCGATGCAAGCTCTCCTCGAGGGCACCGAACAATGCAGGCGTACAAAGGAATATCCCGGTATCGAAGGCATTGTATTCCGGGAGGCCCTTACCGATGTCGCGGATGCGGCCGTCCTGTTCCTTCACCCGGGTAACATCATCGAGATCAACCAGAGAATTCCCCAGATTGGGATCAGTCGCGAGGATCACGCCATCGGCGGGCACGCCGCGCGCGATCAATTCCCGCACGATATCCGGATCGAACAGGTGGTCGGACATCAACAGCAGGAACGGCTCCCGGAGCACCGCCCTGGCCTGAAGTACGGAAACACCGTTGGGTTCGCGCCACTGCTCGTTGACGATATGGTGCAGATCGAGCTCTTTCTCATCGGAAAAACGATCGAGATGGGCCCTGAGCATCGGTCCGCGATAGCCGCTGACGACATAAAATTCATCGGCACCGCCACTGTAGGCGGCACCGATGACGCGGTTGATCAGGGGCGTCCCGTTTATCGGGACGAGGGGCTTGCTTTCAGCTCTTTGCCGCAGCCGGCTCCCCTGCCCGGCCGCGATGATCAGGCATTTCACTCAGTTTCTCTCCCCAGGTGCCGTCAATGAATGCCTCGACCATTCGATAGGCCTCGTCATCGGTGTACTGCCGTGGCGGGTGCTTGCAGAAATATGCAGACGGGGGATGCAGAACCCCCTTGTACCCCCTGTCCAGCGCCAGTTTGCAGCAGCGTATGGCGTCGATGGACACGCCGGCGGAGTTGGGAGAATCCTCGACCGACAAACGCAGCTCGATTTCCATCGGCACGTCGCCGAACATCTTGCCTTCCATGCGCAGGAAGCAGACCTTGTTGTCGTTCTGCCACGGGACGTAGTCGCTGGGCCCGACATGGATGTTGTCGTCGTCGATACGCTGGTGGGCCACCGACTGCACCGCTTCCGTCTTCGACTCCTTCTTGGATTCGAGGCGGCTGCGGTTCAGCATGTTTAGAAAATCCGTATTGCCGCCGGTGTTCAACTGGTAGGTCCTTTCGATCTTCACGCCGCGCTTGCGGAACAGGTCGGTGAGGGTGCGGTGCGTGATGGTGGCCCCAAGCTGTGCCTTGATGTCGTCCCCGATGATCGGCAGTCCGCGCTCCTCGAAACGCGCACTCCAGTCCGGGTCGCTGGCGATGAACACGGGTATGTTGTTGACGAACCCGATACCCGCCTCCAGGGCGCATCCGGCGTAGAAGCGGGTAGCCTCCTCGGAGCCCACGGGAAGGTAGTTCAGCAGCATATCGGCACCCGAGTCCTTCAGCATCCTGACGACCCGTTCCTGATCCGGCTCAACGGCGTCGGCGACGATGAATGTGCGGTCGTCCTTGTAGTCCTGCATGTGTCCGGCCACGCCGTCCAGCACCCGTCCCATGCTGACCTCGACGCCGCAGTCCGGCAGGTCCCCGCAGAACACGGTGGTGCAGTTCGGTTTGGCGAAGATGGCACGATTCACATCCACACCGACCTTGCGCTTGTCCACGTCAAACGCGGCAACCACCTCGATATCCCCCGGCGCGTATCCGCCCAGGTCCCAGTGCATGAGCCCGATGGCCTCGTGCTCCTTGCTGTCCCGGTAGTAGTATAGGCCCTGTACCAGGGAACTGGCGCAGTTGCCGACCCCAACGATTGCAATTTTTATATTGTTCATATGCTCTTCTCTGATGAGAAAACACCCACGGACATCCTGAATGCCGATTCGGATCTACCTGGTGCCGCCTGGTTCCACGTCAGGCTATTATAGTGTGTGTACATGGCCTGTAAAAACAGGAATTACACCCACCCCGTGTGAATTCAGGCAAATATGTGTGTAATTGCCCCCGATTGGGGAAATTTCGTCGTCAAACGACCACGCCGATTCGCAAAGATGTGTATTTCACATTAACAAACATTCGATGGATCAAGCCGGATCTACCTGTCTGTTTCCAGCTTATCGCCGAACTTCCGCGCCAGTACGGCTTCAATTGCCGCTATCACCTCGCCATTCCTGATACGTGTGAATCGCACTTCCAGCATATTGTCTGTGGTCAGATTCCGATCGTAGGTCTGCATTTCGTACCCTCCGTCTTCGGCGATGGTCAGAACAAACACGGTGATCGATCGGCCTTCAATTCGGGCCCAGGCATAGGGTTCGCCCTTCATGGGATCAAGTGGTTCGCGTCCGCCGAAAACGTTTTTCTTCTGGGCAGCGGAGTAAATGTGATCCCGTTCCGTTGCCAGAAAGTCGATACTGTAGATTTTTCGCTTGGGTTTACTGTTCTTGAACGTCGTTGTCGCCCAGCTGATGTTCAATCCATCCTTCACTTTTTGAATCTTGACGCTGAGATCCCGGTTTTTCCTTTTGTCGCCGTCGGGATGGACGTATTGACCCTCGTACTGACCAATAAAAATATCAAATTCTTCCGCATTCGCTGCAGTGACGGGCAGGAGTATTGCGATCCAACACAGAAGTAGTCTTGCATGCATTGTTCAATGCCACCAATTGCTCAGGTCAAACTTAGCCTGACAATATATCAGATTTGGAAATTACGAACCCGGGCCGTTCGCCAGATTCCCGGACAGAAACTCCGGATCCATGCCTGCGCGGACCCTGTGGGCCAGGTTCGTCAAGCGTAACGGAGGTTTCGTTATCCGGCACGATGCCCGCGATTTCACAAGGGGGCGTTGCACCAATGCAGGCAAACCACCGGGATGGTGACCCGATGAACAACCTGTTCCGCAGGAGCGGCGCTCAGCGGTGAACCGGGCACAAAAAAACCGGGTGTTTTGCGAACACCCGGCCGTAACATCTGATTATTGTTTACAACTTAATTGTCAGATTCTTTCTTTGCTGGTTCGGGCGTGCCGTCCGACGGTCCGTCTACGAGTTGTACATAAGCCATCGGGGCCTTGTCGCCGGTCCTCAGGCCGCACTTCAGGATGCGAAGATACCCGCCCGGACGGTCCTTGAACCTTACGCCCAGGTCATCGAACAGCTTGGTCACTGCGGACCGGTCGCGCAGCCTTGAAAAAGCAAGGCGACGGTTGGCCAATGTTGGTGTCTTGCCAAGGGTGATCAGCGGCTCGGCCACTCTGCGCAGTTCCTTGGCTTTGGGCAGGGTGGTTTTTATCTGCTCGTGCTCGATGAGCGACGCCGACATGTTCCGAAACATCGCAGTGCGATGGCTGGAGTTCCTGTTGAGTTTACGGCCAGATTTAAGATGACGCATGATGCTATCCCAGTTGTGTGCTATCCCAGTAACTCGGGCGGCGAATCCGATTCCTTTCTCAGCGCGGCCGGCGGCCATGCCTCGAGCTTCATCCCGAGAGAGAGGCCGCGCTGTGCCAGCACGTCCTTGATTTCGGTAAGAGACTTCTTGCCGAGGTTCGGGGTCTTCAGCAGTTCGACTTCCGTGCGCTGGATCAGGTCGCCGATATAGTAGATGTTTTCGGCCTTCAGACAGTTGGCGCTTCTGACGGTCAGTTCCAGATCATCCACCGGTCGAAGCAGCACAGGATCGACTTCCGGCTCATCCGCCGAAGGTGCGTCCGCACTGGTCTCCTCCAGATTGACGAACACTGCAATCTGTTCGTGGAGGATGGTTGCCGCCCTGCGCACCGCTTCCTCGGGATCGATGGCGCCGTTGGTTTCAATTTCGAGGATCAGCTTGTCCAGGTCGGTGCGCTGTTCAACGCGGGCGTTGTCCACCGAGTAGGACACTTTGTGCACCGGACTGTACGATGCGTCGAGCTGCATCAGCCCGATGCTCTTGTTCTCCTCCGGATCAATGCGTGTCTCCACGGGCCGGTAACCGCGGCCCCGTGTGACGGTCAGCTGCATTTCGATGGAGCCGTCCTTGGAGAGATGGCAAATGACGTGGTCCGGGTTGACCACCTCCACGTCGTGCTCGATCTGGATGTCCGCGGCCGTCACCGGGCCTGAGCCCTTCTTGTTGAGCTTGAGCACAGCACTGTCTCGCG
>Ga0316187_10003844_pt1 | contig 13043 bp, 13 predicted proteins | sample CroRivburrow1_MG_FD_204927 | JGI IMG/M metagenome (GOLD analysis project Ga0316187, IMG submission 204927) | Coastal sediment microbial communities from Maine, United States - Cross River worm burrow 1 | ecosystem: Environmental > Aquatic > Marine > Coastal > Sediment | place: USA: Maine...
GCTGATGTGGGCTCGACCATTTACCGGGCGGGTGACGGAGCGTGGAAGCAGTGGCAGGCGTGGAGTGATGAGATTGGCGGAGATTGGCAGGGACACTCTTCAGAGATCCTGCACAGCCTGCTTGCCGATATCCCTCTGCTGCAGCTGCAGGAGAAGGAGAAGCAGAACATACACAAGCTCAGTTTTTATCTGCCCCTCGGAGAGGATCATCAGCCGGTCATGGCTGAGATAGAGCAGCGCCTGCAGGCTGGGCAGTTCAGGGCGAATCTGATCTGGAGTATTGATGAAGCACAGGATGTCGGGCTTCTGGACATCCTGCCGGCCAGTGCCAACAAGCGGCATGCGATTGAATTCCTGATGCAGCAGTCTGGCTATGACGGCAAGCAGACCATCTTTGCCGGTGATAGCGGTAACGATCTGGATGTGCTGCTCAGTCCGATTCAGGCCGTGCTGGTCGGCAATGCCGACAGTGAGGTGCGTAACGCCGCATTGCAGGCACCGGACCAGCAGAATATCTATCTTGCCCGTGGCGGGTTTCTGAATATGAATGGCTACTACAGCGCCGGTATTCTTGAAGGTGTTGCCCATTATCGGCCTGAATTCATTCCGCTGATCGAAGCTTTGCGGTGATGGAGGGGAAAACGATGCGGCCACTGATTTTCGGAGAGGTTCTGTTTGATCATTTCCCCGATGGTACGGTTGTATTGGGAGGGGCTCCGTTCAATGTTGCCTGGCACCTGCATGCATTCGGCCTGAAGCCGCTGATGATTTCGCGTATCGGCGACGATGAGCTCGGTGGCAAGGTCCAGGAGGCGATGCAGGCCTGGGGTATGGATGGTTCAGGCATGCAGACCGACAGCGCCCACCCGACCGGAACGGTGCAGGTCACCTTCCAGGATGGGGAGCCGGATTATGAGATTGTTGATGGTGTCGCCTATGACTTTATTGATGCCTCGTTATTACCACCGCTGAAGGGGAAATGGCTGCTCTATCACGGTTCGCTGGCACTGCGTCACGAGAGCTCGGCCACTGCCCTGGAGAGCGTTAAAAGCAGCTGCGAAGGCCTGCTCTTTGTCGATGTGAATCTACGGCCTCCATGGTGGCGCAGGGAGCCGGTGCTGGAGATGATCGAGGGTGCCGACTGGTTAAAACTCAATGAACAGGAGCTTGCCAATATCTACCCCGGCGTCGATGGCAACGAAGCGAGGATCCGGATGCTTGCAGAGCTGGTAAGCGAACAGGTTGTGCTCACTGGCGGCGAGGCGGGGGCAGAAGCCATATCATCTGCAGACGCGAGCCGGGTTCCGGTTGTGCCCGAATCACTGTCGCCCGCAGTCGATACGGTGGGTGCAGGCGATGCATTTTGCAGCGTGCTGGTGGCAGGGCGCTTGCTGAACTGGCCGCTGGATGTTTCCATGCACAGGGCGCAGCAGTTTGCCAGCGCTGTTGTCGGTATCAGAGGGGCAACATCACAGGACAGGGATTTTTACCGGCGTTTTACCGATGCCTGGGCCATATAGGAAGTAATCGGATATGTATGAACAAGTCTCACACTCGCTGCTTAATGAAATTCTGCTTAAGCTGAATCCGGAGATCCTGCGTCAGGACGGGATGCGCTATTTTTATACGCGGCTCGGTGCGAATTTCTACGCGATCCACTCCCTGTTCCAGCGGCTCTACGGGGATCGGGATGATTTCAAACAGCAGATGCAGAATCTGGTCGAAACCATGGCCATGCAGTACATCGCCAGGCCGGAGCACCTGAAAAAGCCGGACCTGGACAGAGAGGATGACCATAACTGGTTCCTGAGCCAGCAGTGGGTAGGTATGGCACTCTATAGCGATGGATTTGCAGGAAACCTGCAGGGCCTTAAATCCAAACTCCCTTATCTGCAGGAGCTGGGTATCAATATGCTGCATGTGATGCCTGTGCTTGATTGCCCACCGGGCAAGAGTGATGGCGGTTATGCCGTCCGTGATTTCCGTCGCGTTGATGAGCGGATCGGCACGCTGGAGGATATTGATGCGCTGTCGGAGTCCATGCGTAAACGCGACATGCTACTGACGCTTGATGTGGTGCTTAACCATGCATCCGACGAACACACATGGGCGCAGCAGGCCCGTAGCGGCGATAAAGCCTATCAGGATTATTTCTATGTCTTTGACGACAGGGAAATGCCGGACATGTTTGAAGAGACGATGGTTGAGATTTTTCCGGAAACTTCACCGGGCAACTTCACCTGGAACGAAGAGATGGGCAAATGGGTGATGACCTCGTTCAACAGTTTCCAGTGGGACCTGAACTACAGAAATCCGGCAGTATTTATCGAAATGCTCGATATTATTTTCCACTGGGCCAATCATGGCGCCGATATTGTCCGGCTCGATGCGGTTGCTTTTCTGTGGAAGAAGATCGGCAGCAACTGCCAGAATGAACGGGAAGCCCACCTGATTCTGCAGCTTTTCAAAGACTGCTGCCAGGTGACTGCCCCGGGCGTATTGTTTATTGCCGAGGCCATTGTCGCACCGGTGGAGGTGACAAAATATTTCGGTGAAGATGCGATCAATGCCAAGGAGTGTGAAATTGCATATAACGCCACCTTCATGGCGCTGCTCTGGGATGCGGTGGCAACGAAAAAGACCGAGCTGCTCAACAAAGGTATCAGGAGCCTGCCGGATAAGCTTGAGCGCGCAACCTGGCTGAACTATATCCGCTGCCATGATGACATCGGCCTGGGCTTTGATGACACGGATATCCGTCTGAGTGGTTATGATCCTGCCGCGCACCGCCGTTTTCTCGTCAACTACTTTACCGGTAACTTCGCCGACTCACCGGCCAGGGGTCGTCCTTTCGCCCAGAACGAAAAAACCGGGGATGCGCGAATCTCAGGTTCGCTGGCGTCACTGGCCGGGTTGGAGAGCGCGCTTGAATCCGGTGATGAGGCGGCCATTGAAGCCGCCATCGATATTATCCTGTTGCTGCATAGCATGATTCTCTCCTTTGGAGGCATTCCGCTGCTCTACTACGGCGATGAGATCGGCTCGCTCAATGACTACTCTTATCGGGAGGATGAGCATAAAAGTCAGGACAGCCGCTGGATTCATCGGCCTACCATTAATTGGGCGAGGGCCGAACTGAGAAAACAGCCGGGCAGTGTTGAGCATCGCATATTCTCAGCCCTGAAAAAGTTGATCGCTGTGCGCAAGGAGATTCCTGCATTCGCAGACTTTAACAGTCGTGAGCTGCTGGAGGTTGATAATCCGCACCTGCTGGCTTTTTCCCATTTTGACCATCAGCACGCCACCTCAAAGGTGCTTGTTGTGGGTAATTTTGATGCAACGCCCCAACATCTGGATTTGAAAATGTTGCGCCAGCTGGGTTTCTTTAAACTCGAAGGCGTCAGGGATCTCTGTACCGGAGAGAGCCCGCCGGTGTTCAATGACCAGCTGGCCATTCCGGCCTACGGATTTTACTGGCTGGCTGATACCCATGTATAACCACCAGCCCTGCCAGCGGTTCGCCAAAGGCAGCGCGACAGATGGGATTTCTTTGCTATACTTGTATGACGTTTTCTTATTCGCAGGAGGTCTGACATGAAAAAGGCGCTTATCGGAGTTGCGGCTCTGTTGGTCGTGGTGGTGGCAGGATTGGTTTTCGTGTTTTCCAATCTCGATTCAATTGTGAAAGATGCGATTGTGACCTATGGATCAGAGGCGACGAAGACGACAGTCAGCGTTGCCGATGTGAAACTGGAGCTGGGGGAAGGAAAAGCAACAATCAGCGGCCTGAAAGTGGGGAATCCTGCCGGATTCACCGATCCGAATATCTTTGAGCTGGGTATGATCAGCACAAAAATTGATACCTCTACGATTAACCAGAACCCGATCATTATTGATGAGATCATCATCAAGGCGCCTGCGGTGGTCTATGAGATCAACAAGAGCGGTCTCTCCAATGCGGACGCATTGAAGAAAAATCTCGGGGCCGGATCGGGTGGTGGCGAGGCCAGCGCTTCAGAAGGTGGTGAAGAATTGAAGATGGTGATTCGCAAGCTGGTGGTTGAAGGCACTACGGCCAAGGTGCGCATTGCAGCACTCGGCAACATGGAGCAGAGCGTGAAACTGCCCCGCATCGTGATGACCGATATCGGCAAGAAGAGCGGCGGTGCATCGGCAGCCGAGGTTGCCCAGAAGCTCTCTTCAAAACTGCTCGGCAATGTAACCGGGGCTGTATCCAAGTTGGGCGTGGGTAAATATCTGGGTAAGTCTGCAGACCTGTTTAAGGGCGGTCTGGATAAGGCCGGAGACATTGGCGGAGGCCTGGGTGGTGCTGCCGGTGATGTGGGCGGAAAAGCAGCTGGTGCTGTCAAAGGGCTGTTTGGTAATTAGCAGTTCCGGAGAACAGTCCGCTTAATTCCTGATCAGAATGGTTGCCGCTGCTGCGGTTAAGCTGTAGCAGGCGGCATGTGCTTTTCAGCAACAGCCAGTTTCATTGTCGGAGGATCGTTGACTGCGCTTGGCGTGGTGACCGTGAAGAGGGCGAAAACCAGGGCTGAGCTGCCATTTTCGACGCTTCCGCTGCTGTTCGGAATCCAGCAACTCGTTGAAGGGGTGCTCTGGCTCTCGATCCAGCACGACATGGCACCGCTTAAGACATTCACCACCTACATATTCACAATGTTCTCGCATCTGGTCTGGCCGATCTATGTGCCGTATGCGATTGCTCTGATGGAACCGGCGCAAACGATCAAGCCGTGGCGCAGTAATGCGATGTGGGCCTGCCGTTTCTCCGGTATTGTGGCTGCCGTGCTGCTGCTGGCGCTGGTCGCTACGCAACCGCTCACCGCAGTGGTGGACCAGCATATCATCTATGTCACACCCTTCTTCTACGACTGGCCGATGCTGGTGCTCTATATTGTTGCCACCTGCGTTGTCGCATTTTTCTCCAGCCACACATTGATCCGGATCTTCGGTCTGATGGTGCTGGCCTTCTTCCTTGTCTCCTACTGGTTTTACACCGAGGCGTTCTTCTCGGTCTGGTGCTTCTTTGCCGCCATTATCAGCCTGGTGATCTATATGCATTTCAGGCGTGCGCATCCCGCTGCAGGAGAGGCGGCGCGTTAATTCAAAGGGCGGTTATTGGGACAACAGTTCAACTCTGCTATATTAAAGGTAGCAGGAGTGCTTATGAGCAGCGTCAGTCAGCATCGGTTCCACCACTGCACGGATCACGCCACAGCGTGGTTGTTGTTCGTTGCCGTACTGTTTGCCCTGATCGGCAACATCCCGCTGCTACAGGCCGAAGAGGTCCCCGAAAAGCCCTATACGGAGACGATTGCGGTGCTGCAGGTGGTGTATGAAAGTGAGATCCATGCACGTGATCATTACCTGGCTTTTGCCGATGTGGCCCTGAAAGAGGGCAACACCAATATTGCACATCTGTTCATCGCCATTGCCGATTCTGAAAAAGTGCATGCCGGTAATTTCAGGCGCATCCTGAAGAGCCTCGGGGTTGAGTTGCCGGAAGTCCTCCCGGTTGACATAGAGGTGTCGACCACGAAGGAAAACCTCAAATATGCCACCAAGATCGAGCTCTCAGAGATCGACAGGCAGTACCCCCGATACATCAAGCGCATCAAACCTGAGATGCATGAGGAGGCATTGGAGTATCTCACTTACGCCTGGGAAGCGGAGCAACAGCATCGCGACCTGATTAAGGATATCCGGAGTGGTACCGGCATCTTCTACAGTATGCTGCTGAAGTATTTCAGCTCCAACCCCAGCAGGTATTACGTCAATCAGAACTGTGGCACTACCGTCACGGAACTGCCCGAGGGTGGTTGCCCGATCTGTCACCAGCCATTGGAGACCTTTGTGGAGATTCCCGCTCCTCAGGAGAACCGGGAGAGCTGACCTCATAAATTGCCATGCGGCGCGAAAGCGCCTGGGTTATTTCTATTGTTCGGGGGGACAGGGGATGATTTCAACTATACTCTTTACAGCTATACGCCAATGGCGTACATTCTTCCATGGTTATATTTGAGACCTCCCTGTTTACGCGTCAGATCACGGCACTAATGCATGATGATGCGTATGCAGAGTTTCAAGCGGAGCTGGCGGATCGCCCCGATATGGGGGCCTGCATTCCCGGAAGCGGTGGCATTCGCAAAGTGCGCATTGCCGCCAAAGGGCATGGCAAGCGTGGCGGCGCACGGGTGATCTACTATTGGGCTGTGCCCGATAGTCAGATATTTATGTTGCTGGCGTATGCCAAGAATGAGCAGACCGACCTGACCAGAGATCAGGTCAGGATTTTGAAAGCACTGGTGGAAGAGGAGTTTGGAGATGGATGAGAAGCTTTTTCAGGAGTTGACCGAAAGTATCCGCGAGGCCGGAGCGATCAAACGTGGAAAAAAAGCAGCGTCGCGCAGCTTTGACTTCGAAGATGTTGATGTTCAGGCGGTTCGTGCGAAGACCGGACTTTCCCAGTCGCAGTTTGCAGCGCTGCTGGGAGTAAGCCCGGCAACATTGAAAAACTGGGAGCAGGGGCGCAGGCATCCGACAGGCCCGGCTCGCGCCCTGCTGCGCATTGTCAGTGCCAAGCCCAGGCTGGCTCTGGAAGCGCTTCACGCCGACAGATTGGCCGCCTGACAGCTGATTGCCATGCCGCCTATAGAGGCGTAAGGTCGTTTTTATTGTTCGGGGGGGCAGGGGATGACCGAATATCTACAACGCATGGCGCGTTACAACCAATGGATGAACCGAAAGCTCTGCGAGAAAGTGCAGTTGCTTACCGCTGTCGAAATTGCCAAAGATCGCGACGCCTTCTTCGATTCCATTCTCGGCACACTCAATCACATTCTGGTGGCCGATATGTTCTGGCTGCGCCGTTTTGCAGGCTCCAAACACTGTGCCGAGGTGCTGGCTCCCATCCGTGAGATGGAGATGCCGACAGACCTCCGTGATTTTCTTTATGATGATATTCAGGTGCTTGCCACCAAGCGTGAAGAGCTTGATCAGTTGATACTCTCTTTTTCCGAAACTTGGGATGATGAGATGCTCGGCACCACCATTCGCTACAGAAACATGGCAGGGGAGAAGCATGAGCAGCTGCTAGGCCCGCTGCTTCAACATCTGTTCAATCACCAGACCCATCATCGCGGACAAGTCACCACGCTGCTCTTCCAAGCAGGCATCGACCCCGAAGCCACCGATCTGCTTGTTATGATGATGGAGGAATAAATAATGTGGCTTCGAAATCAGGAGTGAGGATGAAGAAATGATATTTAGGAATCAAAGAAAGGAAGGGTTTGCGTTAGTTTCTTCGATTGAAATAGATGTGCGCTAAATAATTTTAGCTCTTGATGAAAAAATTGAAGTAAATGTTCGGTCGTTAATACCAATTGAAGTATTGGAGAAATGTGTTTTAAGGAAAAAAAAGAAGGTAGAGAAACAACTAATGAGAGTATTGATTTAGAAGGAATATTAAATTATTCAGATATTGGGGATTTAGTATCGTGCCTTCATATTGTTTCAAAGCATATCGATGAGGATACTCAAAAAAGATTTAAGAAAATCGCATCAATCATTAATCCAATAATCCCAGCTAGAAACCGAATCTGTCATTCTAGACCTCTTGAACCAGAAGACTTTCCGTTGATTTGTTCAGAAGCGAAGAAAATCCTAAAGGTGGATTCACGATTTAAGGAAACAACCGAGACATTAAACAATCTCAGAAACCAGCCTGAAATATATGAAGGTATAGAAATCCCAAATTATTGGGAAAAGTTGTCTGAAAGTTGTTTTCATAATCTACCACTTCCAGATTTTGAAGACACCAATTTTATAGGTCGAAAGGATGAACTAAAAAAACTAAAGCGAAACATCTTGGAAGGCCACAGCATTATTTCTGTCACAGGGGAAGGTGGGCTTGGAAAAACTGCAATAGCTCTTAAATTAGCGTATTCAATTTTAGATGAAGACTGCCCTTTTGAAGCCATAGTTTGGGTGTCATTGAAAACTCGAACCTTAATGCCAAATAACATTCAGCCAATAAATGAGGCCATTACAGATGTTAGGGCTATGACAAAGAAGATAGGCGAAGAATTAGGTGTGCCCTCTAATTCTGACCCTTCGGAAGAAATTGTTTCGTATCTTAATGAATTTAAAACCTTGTTGATCATCGATAACCTTGAAACAATCGACCCAAGCAGCGTAATTAATATTTTAGAGAATATACAAGGTGGAACTAGAGTATTAATTACGTCTCGAAAAGGAATAGGGCAACTGGAAAGGGTGTTTCCCCTTAAGCGATTCCCTATTCAAGAGGCAAAAATTCTATTTAAAACTTTTGCTTCCTTGTTAAATCAAACAAATCTACTGAAATTAGATGACAACGATCTGAGTAAAACAATTCACAAATTGTATTACAATCCATTGGCAATTAAATGGTATGTAGGATCAGTGGCTGAAGGTGGTGATAGACTTAAGCTCTTAGAGTCTAAGAATCAAATGGATTTATTAGAGTATTGCTTTAAGAATATTTTTGATGGTTTAAGCCAGCAGGGGAAAAAAATTCTCCAAGTCTTATATTGTGCGCGTAGAAAAATATCTTCTGCAGAATTGCTGTTTTGTGTGGGAGAGGACTTAGATGATATTCCCTCTTATACTTCAGTAATTCGAATTCTTTATAGTTTGAATGTCATCACTAGCAAGGTGGAGGAAGGCTATACGAGCAATAACCTTACTGAGTTTTGTCGCTCTTATATGAAAGAAAATGCCTCTGTAAACGAAAAATCACACAAGTCTATTAGCAAATCACTAGCTCTTATCCGGGAAGCAAAAGAATTTTCAAATAAATATGCAAACAGTAATATATTTAATCCTAAGTGCATTATTACACGTAATCCAGAAGAGGAATTCATATCTTCATTTTTAATTTCAGCGCTAAAAGCAAAGAAAAAAAACAAAATTGGAAACTCATTAGAGTTTTGTGAAAGGGCTATTTCTTATGCGCCGCGATTTGGAGAATCATACAGAATAAAAGCACACATTTTCGAGCAATTGGATCAGTTGGATGATGCTATGGATGCTTTTGAGGCTTTGATGGAAGTTGAGCCTGATAATCCAAGGTATTGTTATATGTTTTCCATTTTTCTAGCTAGTAAATTTAATGATTCAGGTCTTGCAGTTGAGTATGCTAAAAAGGCATATGAGGCTTATTCAAACAAAGGGGGTCTACCAGACAGCGTATTGTTGCAATATGCGTGGCTATTAACTCGGGTAAATAAATTTCCTGAAGCAGAGAATTTGTATGAGACTATTATATTAGGTAAGTTTATAGATCAAAAAAATCGTCGTTCTAGAATGGCTATTAGTCAAGCTACAGAATGTTACCGAAGGGCTGCTGAAGAGCAGAAGGGTATACATGACATAGACAAAATGTTTGATTTCATTGATAGATGTTTGTCTCTCTTAGGTCACAAAAAAAATCAAGGTGACTGGGATGAAAAACTTCAAAAAGTGGCGGATAAGACTAAGCAGAACATTTCATATTATAAACATCTGTTATCAGACGAACAGCTGCAGCAATTACAATCTTCATTAGATGGTATTTATAATGAGGAATTGCCTATAGGTATTTAATTTCCGGGGGAAATTTACTTAATAAGTTTTTGAGGGGGAAAAGGGGCCTTTAAGATTGTTCTGAAATTTTGCTCTTAAGAGCATCAATCAATCAAAATCGTGAAATTCCTGCAGAAATCTTTTCCAGAAAGGCCGTTTTAGGGCTTTCTCATCAATCTCAGCGACGGAATCAAAGTTTACACTCTTCTATCCAATAGTAGGCTATAATTACTTTTACAGCACAAGCGTTGAAAACTGGAGCGAGGTGGATGTTATCTACGATCAACTGATGAAATTGAAAGCCGCCGTCATGCAGATGCTCTGGCCGGAAGATATCGAATCGTTCCCCGGCTGGAAGGTGCTGCTTGCCCGTACCCTGCAGGTCAGCTTTGCCGTAGTGCGTGATTTCCTCGATGGCCAGCTCACCCTGCGGGCGATGAGTCTGGTCTACACCACGCTGCTCTCCCTCGTGCCGCTTCTGGCGCTGACCTTCTCCGTACTCAAAGGCTTCGGTGTGCATAACCAGCTTGAGCCGGTGCTGCTCAACACCATGTCGGCACTCGGTGATAAGGGTGTAGAGATTGCCGGGCAGATTGTCAGCTTTGTCGAAAACATCAAAGTGGGTGTGCTCGGCTCCCTCGGTCTTGGTATGCTGATCTATACCGTTGTCTCACTGCTTTATAAGATTGAGAAATCCTTCAACTATACATGGCATATCACCAAGGCGCGGCCGATGGGGCAGCGCTTCAGTGAATACCTGAGCGTGGTGCTGGTGGGCCCGTTGCTGGTCTTCTCAGCGCTCGGCATGACCGCATCGTTGATGAGTTCTACGGTTGTTCAGGCACTCTCCGGCATACCGGTGCTCGGCTGGGTTGTGGACTCTATCGGCACTCTCGTTCCCTACGCGCTGGTGATTGTCGCCTTTACCTTTGTCTATATCTTCATGCCCAATACCAAGGTGCGCATGGGGGCGGCACTGATCGGCGGCACCGTTGCCGGTATTACCTGGCAGGCTTCGGGCTGGGTATTCGGAAACTTTGTCGTCAATTCCGCCAACTACACCGCTGTCTACTCCGGTTTTGCTGTTCTGATCATGTTCATGATCTGGCTCTTTGTCAGCTGGCTGGTGCTGCTGCTCGGTTCCAGTATCGCCTTCTACTGCCAGCACCCCGAACATCTGGGCAGCCGCCGCGGTCAGCTGCAGCTCAGTGCCGAGCAGACAGAGAAGCTGTCGCTGCTGGTGATGTTCTATATCGGCCGCCACTACTACCGCAACGAAGCAGGCTGGCATCTCGATGATCTGGCCCGCTGGCTGGGTGTGCCGCTGAATGTGGCTGAATTGGTGTTGAACAAACTGCATGATCGCCAGCTGATTCTCACGACCAGTGAAGCGGCGGCACCCTATGTACCTGCCCATGATATGGAGACGTTGCAGGTGAAGCAGATTCTCGATGCCGTGCGTGCAGGTGATGAGGGAAGTGGCGAGATGCCCTGGCGGTTGCCGGCAGAGCCGGTGGTGGAACGGATCGTGCAGGGGGCGGATGATGCTATCAGTCGGGCCATGCATCAGCAGACACTGAAGGAGATGGTTCTTGCCGGGATTGAAGATGAACCGACAGAGAGCGGCAAGGATGAGTCGGAGTCTTTAAGCGCGACGTAAGACTCTGCTTTCAGTGCAGTCAACAACCAATGGGGTCAGACTCGATTGATCAACTTCCAGGGTCAGGTCTTGCAATCACACGCCTCCACAGAAAGTGTTTCTTATTATTGACAAATAGGCATATATGTATATAATGAGCAACACTATGCCAGCAAAAGCACCAAATATTCCGGACGCAGTAGCCGACAAACTTGTCGCACTGGGTCAGCAGATTCGCGATCACCGCAAGGCGATGCGTATCAGTGCAACTGTTGTTGCCGAGGCAGCCGGAATGTCTCGCGTGACGCTGCACCGCATCGAAAACGGCGAACCATCTGTGACGATAGGTGCCTACCTTAATGCCATGGAGGCCTTAGGGGTCGATTTCGATATGATTAAACCTGTAACGGCTGACAATCAGATGAAGGATGAGCGCAACGATATGATCCCGGCACGCATCCATCTGACGGAATATCCGCAATTGAAAAAACTTGCATGGCAGGTGCATGGCACGGATGCCTTGACGCCCATGGAAGCTTTGAGCATCTACGAGCGGAACAGACGTTATATCGATACAGAAGCGCTTGAAACCCATGAGCAGCAACTGATCGATGCACTGCGTCTCGGGCTTGGTGGACTCAATGGAACAGTTTAACCGACCGCACCATCGCCGTATTGCCCGAGTGCTCTACTCTCTTGATGGTTCACTACTCAGAGATCATCACTGCCTGTTTGCTGGAGGCACTGTGATTGCATTGCGATATGGTGAGTACAGGGAATCGGTTGATATCGATTTTCTGGTCTCCGATGTTGCTGGCTATCGAAATCTCCGCCAGTTGCTCAAGAGTCCCGGAGGAATTGCCAACATTGCCCGGGATGGATCTGACCCATGGATTCAGCATCGCGAGATCAGAGCCGATCAATACGGGATAAGAACAGAACTGATTGTGGATGATCAGCCGATGAAATTCGAGATTGTTCTGGAAGGGCGTATTGCGTTGGCATCTCCCAGTACAGGCGATGAAGTGTGCGGTGTTGCTACGTTAACGCCTCTTGATATGGCAACAAGTAAACTGTTGGCGAACTCTGACCGCTGGGCCGATGATGGAGTATTCAGCCGGGATGTGATCGATTTGGCCATGATGGAGCCTCCACTGGCGCTGCTGCGAGAGGCGATTGGTAAAGCCGAAGGGGCTTACGGTCAGGCTATTCGCAGAGATCTTGAGAAGGCAGTCAGACGCTTACAGGAGAGACAAGGTTGGCTTGAACGCTGTATGGAAGTGATGGCCATGGAGATGCCGAAAGCATTGCTTTGGTCTAAACTCAGAGCGCTGCTTCGCGTGCTCAATTAGAAGAGGCAGCCGAATGGCTGCCTTTTTCGTTGGAGTGATTCGGGTCATCCATGACCCTCACCCATTGGAAGGAGGGCCGTCCAAATCGACTATCCTGCCGATTTGTGAAAAGGGCTCTTAATGGCTTCGTATGCTTTACCTACAGTACAAAAATCAAAAAGGTGGTATCCTTACAAAAAATTATTTCAACACAGGGCACTTTCTGTTGAAGGGCTCTTCAAACATCAGTTAAAAGGATGGAAGGTAGAGATAGATGCACGCTTTTGAGGAGATTCACAATCGGGCCGCCAAACGTAAGGGCGGAATGGCCAAGCTGAACAAACTGCTGCCTGCGTTGCCGGATCGCGAGGCAGTAGCAGCACTTCCTGAGCATCGTTTTCTGGCCGAGATGACCCGCTGCATCTTTCAGGCGGGATTTGTCTGGCGGG
>Ga0316187_10003846_pt1 | contig 13040 bp, 13 predicted proteins | sample CroRivburrow1_MG_FD_204927 | JGI IMG/M metagenome (GOLD analysis project Ga0316187, IMG submission 204927) | Coastal sediment microbial communities from Maine, United States - Cross River worm burrow 1 | ecosystem: Environmental > Aquatic > Marine > Coastal > Sediment | place: USA: Maine...
GGATTTATCGTCTGGATGGTCAGTTGGAAATGCAAATCAAGCGGATGAAGCAGTTCAGCAAGGCGCATCCATCGGGTCCATATGAATATCGTATAAATCCGCAGGTCTTTTATCTCAAGTTCGTTAAATGTGATGCCGAACTCGGCAAAAGTGCAATCACCATGCCAATCGATCATTTCGACGTTCTGCGTCACGATCCCAAGTGCAAAGGTAAGCTCGGAGGTCTCAGGATCAGTTACGACACGCTTGATGGGCGGTATCTTCGTCAGATGCCATTTTTCGATCTTATTCGCTCCGGATACATCGGAGCGTACGCGGAAACAACAGCTGCGCTGAAGCAGCTCGTTGATTTGACTTTGCAGAATGGGCGGGGCGTCGTAGCCGCCGTTCAATCGTACAGACAGTATGATAGTTCGGGGGAATAGTCATGCAAGAATTACAGGGCAGTGATTCGTGTCTTCGTTCTTGTCCGGAAAATCTTGTTCCTGCTAGCGGATTTTTGATTCATGATACAGGTCTGAGGGAGGAGGCTGATGAAAAAGACAGTAGGCATTCTTGCTTATGGGTCGCTTATCGCCGACCCCGGTTGGGAGATCGAGGAAGTCCGGGCTGAGACAATCAAAGGTATTGCTACGCCGTTTCACATTGAATATGCGCGTTCGAGCACTGGGCGAGGCGGTGCACCGACGTTTGTGCCGTATAAAGGCGGCGGAGAGGTATTTGCGCAGATCTTCATTGTGGATACATCCGTCGAAAATGCCGCCGATCGGCTTTACCGGCGTGAAATCGATGCTGTTGGAAGCGATCGGAATTACAAACACAGCGAGAATCCTGGACAAAACACCATCATCGTCGATCGACTTGAGGGGCAATTCGGGCTTGATGTCGTTCTTTATACGCGCATTGCTGCCACGATTGATGAACCGAATGCGGTAAAACTCGCCCAGCTTGCTGTCAAGAGTGTTGCCGAAGCCGATCCGGGAAGGGATGGGATTACCTACTTAATGAAAGCAATGGAGGCTGGTATCAATACACCGTTGACTGAGGCGTATGCAGATGAAATTAAACGGATCACTGGATCCAGTGATTTGTCGGATGCGCTCACCAAGGTGAAGTAACCGTGAGCGAGGATGAGGGGAAAGGCGCAAACTCAAACTAAAGGGGGTCTATTTTCAGTGTCAGATACTGGCTCGCAGGCTGCCGATTAAAATCACATCCTCAACGTCTACTAAAAGGACGTGATCCCAGTGTATCTTCGTTATCCAGTCGACTTTCTCAGCGAAAGTTATTTCAAAATAACGACCCCATGATGCCTTTCCTAGACCACTTTCGCGGTTGTCCATCCTGATAAATAATTTCGCATCAATATTCACTATAGAATGACCTAAGTACCGACACAATCACCGGTTTCACGCGCATCCCTGCGCCGGCAAACATAGGGAACTCGGTCGAAAATTGGCTGCGCACGCTATCGCGTCAATTTTCGCGCCTCGCCTGGACAGTTAGCTCCGCTAACGCGCGTTGCGCTGTCGGCTCCGGCCCTCGTTCCAGACCTGTGGTCTTTCAGATCGGCACATCCTTGTGCCTCTGATTCTTTGCTCAACACATACTTTATGCCTCACCGGACGTGTGAGGCGATTTCCCCTATCCCGCCCTTTGATGCCTTCGGCATACCGTTTCTTTTTTTGTTAAAGCGCTGAATTAAATATTTGCAGATTCCATACTTTTGTATTATTGTATCTTTGCAATTTTGCAATATCCATAATATTAATAAGCAAAAGTGCCAGGGGAGGGGACGTTGCCCGCATGAATGAGCAGAGGAAAAATCCTCGGACATGGCAGTTGCTGCGCCTTTCTGGTGGACGGTCCGTGCGCCTGCAGGCAGCCGATCGTGCCTTTTTGACGGACCTGGCTCGGGTCGGGATCATCGATGATTTGTCAGCGTCCCGCTTTCATTACGCCCATCTGAAAAACGGTGCAGCGCGCTCTATTGCCCGCCTTGAAGCGGCGGGTCTCGTGACCTCCTCCTGGGTGCGCGTCAAAGGTGAAAAATTCCTGTGTTGGTCGTTTGCATCACGTGAGATTGCTCGGGCCTGGGGTGGCGTGTTGCCGGTGACGGGGGCGCGACGCTCGGTGTTTCATGAGTTGCTGGTTTCACGGTTGTACTTTGAACTGGATCGTCCGGATGACTTTCGGATTGCGGCTTCGTTTTCATCCAGCGATGTGGCGCTGTGCGGTTCGATGCGACCGGATGCGATGTGTAGTAATGCCGATGGCGAGGTGGTGTTTGTCGAAGCGGATAGTGGCCATTACACGCGGACACAAATCAGGGCCAAGATGGGTCGGTGGCAGGGCTTCAAGCAGATATGGGGGCAGCCGGCGAGGGCATCGGCGCCGGTACTGGCCTCAAGTGATGTTGCTGTGATCCAAATATAGGCATTTAGGTATCGGGATTCAGGGATGGGAGAAGATATGAAACAGCAGCCATTTATGACACGCCTTAATGCTCGGCGGACGGGCCAGGTATCCGTTGATGAGGTGTCTGTGGATGTGATGATTGATTCGGCTGGCTTGCGTGATGTAGATCTTGAGTTACAGCGGGATCTTGATGCGGTGGTATTGCCGCTCGCGCAGCTCGAATCGGATCCTGAGCAGGTGCGCAAGACCTTCGAGGATATTGAAGCGCTGGCTGAGAATATCGCCACTATTGGCCAGCAGCATGCCGTGGTGGTTAAAGAGATTGCGCCGGGCCGTTATCAATTGATTGACGGTGAGCGGCGTTTTCGGGCCTTGAAGCTGTTGCAGCGCAAAGACCCGCAGGGTTTTGGTTCTGTTCGTGCCTGGGTCAATCGCCATGCGTTTATTGATGATGATATCGACAAAAAGATCGTCCAGTTGTCGGCCAATGAACAGCGCAGCGCGGTGCCTGCACTGGAACTGGCCCAGGAATATCGACGCATTATGACGGCCAAGGGCTGGAAGCAGCGTCAGCTCGCAGTGGCCATTGGCAAGAGCGAGGCGACGGTGTCCAAGACGCTTAAATTATTGTCGTTATCCTTTGAGGATCAGCAGCGGCTGGATTCCGGGGCATTATCGGCACGGACGGTGAAGGAGCGCGCTATTCGCAAGGCCGGGACGGTGGCGTTGGATAAATCACGTACGTCAACGGTAGCGGTACCGATGGCCGTGGTCGATACGCTGGCGCAGTTGCTGCGGGTATTGGCTGAGTTACATGATCTGCCTGCGGTTGAATTGCCGGCCAGGCCGACAAAAAAGGCCTTGTTGGCGGTGCTGGAGAATCGTGCGCCGGGAGTGTTGGCTGCCGTGAGGGCCCATGCGTAATCGCCCCGTCCAATTGAGTGAGACCCAGCGGGATCTGTTGACGGTGCTGGCACGGTTGCGTTTTGCGACGGTGTCTCAGCTGGTGTACTGGGTTGCCCCGCTACAACCAACCGTGACCAAGACCCTGAAACGTTTGGAAGGGTATGGATTTGTGGCCGTTGAGCGCAGTTGCCGGCCACATATTTTCTCTGCGACCTCGTTGGGGCTGCGCACCGTGGGCCTGAAGGATGCGGCGAAGAAGGGGTTTATCTCCTGGTCGGTGATGGCCCATCATTGTCATCGCAATGCGGCCGAGATCCGTTTGCGCGAGCATTTCAGGGACTTTACCTTTCAGTCACGGCGCTCGCTGTATGCCATGGGCTTGAGTCCAGCGCACGGTGAACATTATGGTCAGAATGGTCAGGGTGAAGGGGCGCTGGTACTGCTGGATGATTATCTGATGCAGTCTGAGCGAATTGGCCATGCCTGGATCCGACCGCACACGCCCAATACCCGTTATTACGATCTGACCACCGGTTGCGTCAAGCGCTGGCGCGATGTGGCTTCATCGTATGTGCTGGCAGTAACCGATCGCATTCAATATGAGACCCACAAGGCCTATGTCCAAAAGCATCGACTGGATACAGCGCTGCTCTATGTGGAGGGGCTATGGCAGGGATGAAGGCCTTTATCGTGCTGTGCCTGGTGGTGATCTGGCTCGATCTCGTAGTTGCTGCCTGGTTTTTTAATACGGTGGCCTTATCGGTCGCGGCCGTGATCGGGACTGCGCTGCTGTTGGGACTGGGTATTAACGGACGTCGCCGATTACGCCGTTTGCCGGTGGAGACCGGGTGGCGATTGGGCCGGGCCTTTGAATTGTCGAATCCGGAAACGCCGGATCCGGTGATGGATGCGCGGATTCCTTCAAAGACCCTGCGTCTGGGCTTGCTCGCGATCGGCGGGCCGGGGGCGGGCAAGACCGAGAGTGTGTTGTTGGGCTATTTAAAGGCGCTACCTGAGCATGCGCCGGGTTCCGGCGTGGCGATCTTTGAGGGCAAGGGTGATATCGACATCTATAAGAAGTGTGTGGCGATGGGGTGTCGTCCTGATCACTTCTTTTCCACCGAGCTGCCGGGTAGCGATACGATCAATCTGATGGAGGGGGAGACCCACGATGTCGTTGATCGCATGACCCGTTTGTTGATCGGCCATACTCAATCAACGTCGTATTATGCCGATGCCCAGCGCGCCGTGCTGGCGATGGTGATTCCATTGCTGACCGAACTGGATGAGCCGGTCAATCTGCGCGATTTGTATACCGCCCTGTCACATCCTGATGCCGGGATTGAACTGCTGCGTCGGGCCCGTGATGCCCGGCTGGACGCCACGGTGATTACGCTGGCCGAACAATGGTATGGCCAGAAGCCGGAAGTGCGCCAGGCCGAGATTAGAGGATTACTCAATAAACTCTTTATCTTTTGTCACGGTCCCTATGCCGATCGGCTCAATGCCTATCAGCCGGATATTTCGATCAGTGATGCGGTTGAAAATAATCAGCGGCTGTATTTTCATATGCCGTTGTCCGAGTTTTCACGTGATGTTGCGATTGCGATCATCGAGATGTTTGGCGTCGTCGCGCGACGTCGTCAATTGGCCGGGCCGGAACATTTCACCTTGTTTCCGCTGCTGATGGATGACTGGGGCGGATTCTTCTATGACGGTTTTGGTCCGTTTTCCGCCCGCTGTCGTTCGGCCGCAATGCCGCTGTCGTTTTCATTTCAGTCCCTGGCGCAGGTCAAGGCGGTCAGTCAGGTGTTTAGTGATGAGCTCGATGACAATCTGGCCACGAAACTGATCCTGCGGGTACAGGGGGAGGACACCGCAAGCTTTGCCCAGCGCCTGTTGGGTGAGTATGAGGCCTATGAAGTCTCGACCTCACAGCTCAATGAGCGTGATGGGACTGCGCTCGGTGTGGCGCTACGCCATCGTGTCAATGCCCGTGATCTGCGCGAACTGGCCGAAGGGGAGGCCTTTGTCTCAACGCTTTATAAAGAAGGCGAGCGTATGGTCAATCCGCTATGGCGGGTGCGACTGCCCTTGCCGGAGTTTACCGACTGGTCGTCGGTGACGTTACCAGAGGCCCGGCCACATCCGGCCGGACAGGGTTTGCGTCTGTGGCAGCGTTATCTGGGGCCAACAGACGATAAACCGAGGTCTAAGCCTGCGGCGTCGTTTGGTCGTACTGAGACGGTGCCAGTGATGGACGATTTCACGGTGGTCGAGTTATGAGCGGCGCGTCATGACCAGCTGGATTCGACTTTGGCCCCTGGTGCTGATGCCCTATCTGGTGTTGCTTGGCACCGGGCTGTTGCCGGTGAGTACCTTCTTTGGACGCCCCTGGGGCGGGCCAATTGTGCGCGAGTGGTTTTTGAATGAAGGCCTGTTGTCGCTGCTGTCTCCCGCCATGGGTTGGCAATTGGTGCGCTGGTATGAGCAGGCCGAGTTGTGGCAGGAGATCCTGCTGCATGCGCTGATCAGTTTGAATATCTATGTGTTTGTTGTATTGCCTCCGCTGCTGTTACTGGCGATGGGCATCATTCGGTTTAGCGCCTGGTCCATGGCAACGGATCTGGCGCAAAAACGGCGCTATTTTAAGTCGTGATGATGGGAAAGCAGGATCGCAGGGAGCGTTCAAGTGAGGGGCAACAACGCCCATTTTATCGTTATAGAGGAGAAGCATGATGCATTATCGATATCTGACATTTTTTACATTGGCCGCCGTGGTTTTACTGGTATTGCCGGATGTGTCGATGGCGGAGGTTCGGCTACCGACCTGGGCCAATACTGGAAATCTTGAAAGCGATCTGTCCAGCAAGGGTCAGGGTGTGGCCAATGTGATTGCACTGGTGGTCGGCATCCTGGCCGTGATCGGCATGTTGGTCGGTGCGGCGCAGTTTGCCATTCAGCGCGCTGAGCAGGGTAAGCAGTGGCTTGGCGGTGGTGCCGTGGGTCTGGTCGTGGCCGGTTCGGTGTATGGGATTGCCGGTCTGTTTGTATGAGTGCGTATAACGCCCGTTTGCAGCCCAAGGAGATCTTTGGTTTGCCGCTGTATGCGGTCGGTGCAGTGACCGTGCTGTTGCCGATGATAGCGCTGGCGGTGCTGGTACCGGTGTTCCTGTTGAAACTCCTGTTCGGGATGCTGGCGCTGGCTTCCCTCGTGGCAGCCGTGTTTTTTCTGGTGGTGGGCAATGAGCTGCCGTTTCTGCGACTGGTGTGGCTGGCGCGACATGAGGACCGCTCGGTCACGGCCGAGACCTGGACGCTCAATTGAAGACATTCATATGAATAAAAACGCATGAAGAAATACGAACGCCACTATACCTGGTCGCATCCTTTGGGTGAGTCAGTCATTGCCCATAAGGATGGGGCGGTCTCCCTGTTGATCGAATGGGACGGTCTGGACATGGAACTGTGTACCGAGGATGAACGGCAGCAGCAGTGGCTGTCGGTCTATCGGTGGCTGTCCAATCTGGGTCCCGATCTGTGCGCCGAGTTTCATTGGTGGCGCGAGGTCGATGCCGGTCTGGCGCGCGCCTATCTCGATAAGGGGGATCAGATGGTGCGTGGTCAGGCCGTTGCGCAGACCCTGCGACAGGCCCAGGCCGAGCATCTGGCCTGCTATGCGATGAGCAATCGTGTGGGTCTGGTGCTGACGCAATTGCCGCAATCCAGCTGGTTTCGCGGGGCGAAGGCCGCGTTGAAACAACAGGCTCGGTTAGCCCATCGCCTGCTTGAGACCGCGCAGCGTTTTAAACACTGGTTACCGGGCGGACGCATTGCACCGGTGGCGGATTATCTTGCCTGCATTCAGCAAAGCTATGATCGGGAGGGTTGGCAGCGCGGTGCGCGGCTGATGATTGATCCGCACTTTCAGATTGCTGAGACCGTCTTACGCGAGGCCCCGCGCATGGTGGATAAGGCCGTGCAATTAGGAAAAACCACCACCAAGGTATTGTATCTCTATTTATACCCGGATGCCTTGCCGGCCTGGTTTACCGCCTTGGCGCCCCTCGGCGTCGCCATGCATGTATCTCATATCATTAAGCCGGCCGATACCCGCGCAGCGATGCAGCGCAGTGAACGTGAGAGTGATCTATTAGAAGGGACGGTCTCTAAACGCGGCCAGGATTACACGGCCAAGGGCATGACCGATTTGGCCGCTTTTCGGGCACTGGTGGCCGACAATAATCTGGCGATCTTTCATAACAGTTATATTATCCATCTGCACGGCACGACTACGGAGGTGTCTCAAGCCGCTGAGCACATCAAGGATCTGATTGACAAGAGCGGTGGGCAGGTGCGGGATGCCGATTATATCCAGTTGCCGTATTTTAGGGCCGGGCAACCGGGGCAGGGCTATCGCGCGCCGATGTTTCGCCCCGATCATACCTGGCAGGTCGCCGACATGTTGCCGCTGCAGGTCTACCGTCAGGGTGAGGCCAACCCGGAATCCCTGCGCCTGGGCGCGGCTTCACAATTGGTCGGTTTTAGTCTATCGAATCAACCGGTCGCCCACAGTTTTACCGTGGCGATGACCGGGGCCGGCAAGGGCGTCGATAAGGTCGCGACCATTGCCGAGACCTATCCTTTTGGTATTGACTGGTACATCGTCGAGATCGGTAGCAGTTATCAATGGGTGGTCGAGGCCTTTGGCGGCACCTATACCTGCATCGATCCGAGTGAGACGGTCGTTAATCCCTTACCCCCTTTTAGCGTCGTTAATGCAAAGACTGAATTACCACTGGATCCTCAGCTTGTAGGCGGTACGGTGCAGGCGCTGGCTTTTTTGTTGTCAGACGGCGATCTACATCTGGATGTCCACGCCGCGGCCGCGGCCGAGATGACGCTGCAAATGCTGTATGCGGTGCCCGATGCCTTAAAGCCCGCGCCGACGTTGGAAGATTATCTGGGTGAACTCGAGACGGCGGATTATTTTGATAATGAGAAACAGGCTATTGCTGCCAGGCGTATGGCGGAGAACCTGCATTCCTTTTTATCCACGGCCGCAGGGCGTATCTTTACCCGCCCGGAAAACCTGACTCTGTCGACCGGTATCACCGGCGTGGATCTGAAGGCCGTCAGTCAGGCCTCGCCGCACCTGCTCAAGTTTTATCTGGTGTTTCTATCCTTACGCCTGTCTCACATGGCGTTTTACAGTGCCCAGGGGTCGGCGCGGGTGCTGCTCGATGAGATGCATGAATTCGTGCGCGCCTTTCCCGGTGTGGTGGGTAATCTGATCTCGGGCATTGCGCGGATGGGACGTAAGGAAAACGCGGCCATCGATCTGGTCACTCAGGGTATTAGTGAGATCGATATCCTGGAAAAAGAGGTGCTGAACTCGATGCCACTACGCTCGCTCTTGTATCGCAGTGATGAATGGGATTCGATTGCTACGCGTATCAATATGCCTAGGGGGCCGCTCGAGGCCTGGAAGCGTTTTGAGTATCCGATGCATCAACCCTACCGGCCGGCCATGCGCAGTGTGGGGCCGGAGTATTACCAGCTGCATCTGACCTTCCCTGACTTGATCATGGATCTGGCCTCGACGACGCCAGAGGATCTGGTGCTCAAAAAGCGCATTGAGGCGACGATCAGTGATCCGCTACAGCGGCTCCAGGCCCTACAGGCCGCCCGTCAGACGAGGTCTGTCGCATGAGGCGGTTAGTGATCGTGATGGTTTTATTAGCCATCAGTGGGACCGCGCAGGCGATGGCCCTGGGTGATATCAAGATCATTGCTGAGCTGACCAAGCTATACGAGACGATGAACCAGCAGTTGCAGACGCTTAAATCCCAGAACGAGAACATCCAGACGCTCAAGACCCTGTACAAGGATTCGGTGGAGACCTATGACACAGTGGTGAATTTCAGGCTTGAGGATATCGAACGGCGTATTGAGCGTGATTTCGATAACCTGACGGGGCTGGATAACATGGACGGTCTGTCCTTGCGCCAGCGCCTGCGCGTCATTGACCGTGAGCTGGACCGGCGGGTGGATAATGCGCCACCGGCCTCACGGGCCAGTGTGGCGGCCACCGTTAAGCAGCAGCGTGATTTATTGTCACGTTACGAGACGATGATTGCCTTACAAGAGGCCATCGAGGCGAATTTGGCCACCTCGCGTCAGGACATCGATGAGCGCACGGCGGGGCAGATTCAGGCCCAGAATGCGTCGATCCTGTCGCTGCTGAAAGTATTGGAGGCCAAGGCGCAGATCAACAAGGACCTGGCCCAGGTGCAGGATCAGGGGCGGCTGAAGCAGATGCAGTCGGAACGTAATGGTGTCTATGGCGCCATTGGTCAGACCGGCTGGTAAGGGACGACATGGATATCGGACAATTTCTGGAACTGCTCTCGCCGGTCGCCGTTTATGACAGCGGCTATCAACTGGCGCTGTTTGTTGCCAGCGCCATTACGCCATTTTTACTGGCACTCGCCATTGGTATTCGTACACTGGAGACTCAGGTCGATGCGCTGACCAGTGGCACGGGTCGCTGGGGTCGTTTTGTGCGTGACATGGGTATCTGGATCACGGTACTAGCCGTCTATTTTGGCCTGGCCTTGATGATCAATGAGGTCTTCACGTCCCTGTACCGCTCCTTTGCGGCCAAGGGTTCGTTGTCACTGTTGATGGAACAGTTCTCAAGCTTACTCACCGCGATTGAGGCCGCTGGCGAAGAGGAGGGCGGTTTCACCGATAGCCTCGTCAATCTGCTCGGCTCGCCGGTCCTCGGCATTTCCTATTTTGTCTATTACGTGTCGTTGATTCTGGTTGCCTTTGTCGGGATATTCCTGCAGCTCGCTCATGCCATTGCCTATTCTTTTGTCATCAGCTGGGGGCTGGTGGCGATCCCGATGTCGATCACGACCTCGTTTAAATTACTCGGTCCCTGGGCGAAGTTTACCGGCATCGTACTCATCTGGCCGATTATTCATTACATCGCCTTTGCGCTGTTCACGCCGCTGTTTGTGAAGGCCGCGACCTTCTTTGTCGATGGCGATGCGGCCTCGGTTAATTTTGATCAGGCCCAGGTCTATCTGCTCTATACCATCGTTAATTTTATTGCCTGCGCCTTGATCGTGGCGGCCCCGTTTATTGCCCAGACGCTGATCAGTAGTGGCTCGATCACCGGTCTGGTGGCGCCGTTCGCGGCGGCCGGCATGGGCGCGGCGAGCAGTGTCTTGCGCATGGGTAAGGCCCAGACCCTGGCGGGTGGCCAGCAGGTACTGCATCAGGTGCGCCGTAGCGCCAATGAAGGGGTGTTAGGCCGGAGTGTGCAACGGGTCGCTGAGGCGATCGTGCCATCACTGAACGCAGCGCCGCATCCGGCGCGCCAGGCCGGGGGTCCGATGCCGGTGCAACCGCATTCGGTATCCGCGTCGTTTTCCCCATCAACGCAGCCCGCTCAGTCAGGCACGGCACCGGCGTCAACACCCGCTTTTGTGCCGACGGCGCCAGTGATACCAACAACACCCACCGCGTCGTCAAATCAAGCGGTGGATAAAGCCGTGACGGGCGCGGCGGGTGATGAACAAACAGTGCAAAAGCGCCAGGCACGGCGGGGGGCGATACTCGATCGTCTGCATAAAAAGGGCAGCGTTAATCTGAAGGGGCGAAAGACATGAGCAAAACGATTGATCTCATCAATGATGTCGAGATGCCGGTACCGCGGGCACCGAATGAGCTGGTCAAGTTGCACGGGCCGAGCGGTTGGCTGATGCTGCGCTTGCAGCGTTACGCACTGATCGGTTGGCTGGCCTTTTTCCTGCTCGCCATTGTGTTCGTACTGTATATTTTTGCCGGCCGGTTGGCCCCGCAGGCGGTACTGGCCGTCGATGAAGGGGGCCGGTTACTGGGGCAGTTTGATTATATGAGTCCTGAGGCGAGGTCCGATCAGGAGCTTGTCGCCGGTGCAACCTTTTTCCTGGAGCGTTATCTGTCGGTCAACAGTGCGACGGTCTATAACGACTATGCCACGGCGCTGAATATGATGCAGGCCCCGTTACGAGAGGCGAAGATGAACGAGGTCAGGACAACCGGCTATCTGACCCAGATCGACAAGGCCAATAGCCGCTCTTATTTGACCTTTTCTGATGGGGCCAAGGCGCCGCAACTCCTTGAGCGGCGTGGCCTGCAGTCATTGGTGCGCCTGCAGGGCACGATGGTGATCGTCATGACGGAGCAGACCGTTGAGCGGCCCTTTGATGTCACGCTGGAGATGTCGACGGTGGCGCGTAATCGGCTGGCGACGCAGGGTCTGGTGATCGATGCGATTCGGAATAACTGATATGCGCACGCTATATATAGTGACGGCGATCATTACACTGCTGATGTCGACCTCCGCTCAGGCGCTGGCGCCGAAGATCAAGCATGTGACGCTGGAAGACTTCACCACACTGGAGATCGCGCTGGTCCCGGATCTGGGGACGCGTTTTGTGTTTCCGTTCGTACTTGATGAACAGGACAAATATGTCCCGTTCACGCTGACCTTGACCAATCCGATCTTTGAGACCAAGCGCCTGCCGGGGCGTAATACCTTTGTTGTGACCGCACCACCGCCACCCGAGGGTGGGGCTATGCCCACCTATGTCGCCAATCTGTTTGTCAGTGTCGCCGGTCATCACCTGTCGGTGACACTGACGACCACCAACGACTTGTCCAAACATGTCTCGGATATTGTCTTTGATCTGACCGAATCAGCGCGTGAGGACCTGATCCAGCAGGCGGTGGCCCAGCGGATTCAGTCGATTGAAAAGCAATACCAGGACAAGGAGGCCGCGCTGGATCAAAAGGCGGAGGCCCTGATGCTACGTCGTTTAGGTCAATTGGCGATGAGCGGGCCGGTTCGTACGCGGATCCGGGAGGAGCAGACCGTGGAATCAAGCCGTGGTGATCGCTATATCCTGTATATGAAGGATGTCGAGAGCTACGGTAATGTGCATCTGATTCATTATGAGATCACCAATGACGGCCGAGAACCGCTACGCGTCTCGGATGCCGCCTTGTTCATGATGGATGACGGGGGCGGAGAGCGTAAGCTGGTCAGCGCCAATACCATCCTGCCGCGTATTGATCCGGATGAAGCCGGTAAGGGCGTGATCGTCACCCAAAGTGATCAATTGCTGGAGGGACGGCACATCAAGCTGGCTGTCCTGACCGACAATGGCCCGCTGGAGGTGGTCTGGTGAAGGGCTTGCTGATAGCGCTCGTGTTATTGCCGTTAACGGCCATTGCATCGCCACCGCTAACCGCCGATAATCTGCGCCTGATGGCAGGCCAGGCCGAACGGGAAGAGCGGCTGCGGGCCAGTCGTGTCGATCCCAATGATCTGGCCAGTCTATTACCAGGGCAGCTAGTAATTGACGCAACGATGGACAAACAAGCCAGGGAAAAGGAACCAACATTGGCACCCGTATCAACAAAATACACGGCAAGCCCTGCCGTGAAACAATCGACGGCAGTGAATGCCTCGCGACCGTCTACCGCGGTGGCCACAGTCGATCGCGATGTCTATATCCCTCCGCCCCGTCAGGCTACGGGCAAGACCCGGATCATGGCCGATGCGGTACCCGTGGCCAGCCAATCACGTTTTGGCATTCGTATGGGTACCTGGTTACGTGCACGCCTTGAGCGTAATACCACTAGCGCTGATCCGGGTC
>Ga0316187_10003848_pt1 | contig 13039 bp, 7 predicted proteins | sample CroRivburrow1_MG_FD_204927 | JGI IMG/M metagenome (GOLD analysis project Ga0316187, IMG submission 204927) | Coastal sediment microbial communities from Maine, United States - Cross River worm burrow 1 | ecosystem: Environmental > Aquatic > Marine > Coastal > Sediment | place: USA: Maine...
TAGTTCGGACGACGGGCAGTTCGAGCCATTCGCGCCACACGCGGTCCAGAATGGGGGCGAGATCCGCTGCAGGGTGGAGATAGTCGCCGAGCTGACCGGCCATTTGTTCTGCCGGTGCCAAACTGCCCAATTGTTCGGCAGCGGCGGTGTGACGGGCGATTTCCCTCTCAACTCCCTGCAAGCGGTGTCGGAGTTCCCAAAGGGTATGTCCCAGGGATTCTGCTTCCTGTTTGGCGCTGCTGGCTTCGTCACGCAGCCGCGCCCGCTGGTCCGAGAGCTCTCGTCTCCGTGAAGCGAGTTCCTCGGCGATCTGAGAAGCGCCCCGGCTCCGATCGGCCGCCTCGCGGACGGTTCCTCCGAGCTCCTCGTGTCGCTCCTCGAGGCGTTTTCGATCCTGTGCGAGTTGTCCTACTGCATAGGTGAGCCGGTCGCGTTCGCGTTCGAGGTCTCCGAGACGATTTCGGCTGCTGGTCAAAGTAGATATGGTGCGCAGCAGATCCTGGCGCAGCTGAGCGGTTTGCTGTTCCGCTTCGGCCCGGTGGGTGTCGGATTTCAGGTGCGTCTCGTCGGCCTCGGCAACTCCCTTTCGGACTGTCTCGAGTTCCGCTTGGAGAGTCTCGGCCCGTTGGCGTGCCTCGGCGATGCGGTTTTCCAGAGATCCTCGACTCGACCTCAGGGTTGCCGACTCGTTCCGCGTGTGATCGAGGGAAGCGCGGAGATTGTCGAGCAGGTCGGCCGAACGTTCGAGAAAAGCCTCCAGACGCTCTCTTGAGCCCAGCAGCGTCGCCACTTCCTCTCTGGCACTCTCAGTCTCGGATCGGCCCGTCTCGAGTTCCCTTCGAGCTCTTCCCAAGTCGGCGTCAGAACCGGCGAGGGCGGCGGCAGCGGCCGCAACCTCATTTTGAGCCTGGGCGCGACGCTTCTGGATGTCACTGCGCTGTCCGTCCAGCAGGTGGGCATCGATGGTAAAGAGCCGCTGCAGATGGTCCCTGAGCTCGTTCTCGAGCTTCTGATGGCGTTCGGCCTGTTTGGCCTGGCGTTTGATCTGACGCAGTGTCCGCATCACTTCGCCGATCACGTCCTCGAGACGAAGCAGATTCTGCCGGGTGTGCTCGAGCTTGAGCTCTGCTTCGTGCTTGCGCGCCTTGTAGCGCGTGATACCGGCAGCTTCCTCGAGCAAGGCGCGCCGATCGATGGGTCGCGCGGAAAGGACTTGGCCGACGCGGCCCTGTTCGATAATCGAATAGGCGCGGGTGCTCAAACCGACCTCTGCGAGCTCGTCGAAGATGTCTTTCAACCGCACCGAGCGCCCGTTGAGGCGGTAATCTGAAGGACCGGTCTTGAAGACGCGGCGACGGACCTCGAGGCGGCCGTCGGTCTCCTTCCAATGGCCGTCGTCGGACTGGAGGACCAGGGTCACTTCGGCCGCGCCTGACGCCGGTCTCGAGGAGGCGCCGGAAAACACGACGTCTCCCATCTGCTTGAGCCGCATCAGGGAAGGGCTCTGCTCACCCAACACCCAGAGAATCGCATCGACCAGGTTCGACTTGCCGCAGCCGTTGGGGCCGATGATTGCCGACACCTTCCCCGGAAAGGCCAATTCGACCTCGTCCGGAAAGGACTTGAAGCCGGTGAGCTTCACCGAGCGTAAACGGATCCGCGCCATGCGGGCGCAAAGGTAACAGAACTCGCCGCCTCATGGTAGCGATCGCGGTCACTTCGCGTTGAATTCGGCCTTTGTGCTAGGCTTTGCGCCATGAATGGCGAGTTGACACCCGACCGCATGAGGAGCGTTGCAGACGAGTTTCGTGACCGATATAACCCTGGCCGCGTTCGGGGTTTGTTGGTTGCGGGATCCGGTCTCGAACTCGAGATCCCTGGCTGGGGATCTGCCGAAGAAATCGAACTCAAGGAAGTTCTGCCCTTTGCCCTCCACACGTTGATGGGACACCGGCAGACTGTCACGCTATGGCGTCACGACGACGAGAGTCTGATGGTCCTCAACGGCCGCTTCCACCTCTATCAGGGCTATCGACCCGAAGAGGTCGTAGCACCGGTGCGGTTGGCTGCTCTCCTCGGTGCCGAGGTCATGATTGCCACCAACGCCACCGGGTCCCTCAATCCGGAGATCGAACCGGGGTCGATCGTGGTCGTCACGGACCACATCAATCTGCAGGGCTCCAATCCCCTGGTCGGGGTGTGGGGGACGGAGTTTGGCCCCCAGTTTCCGGACATGAGTGAGGCCTACGATCCCGAGCTTCGAGAGCTGGGGCGATCGGCGGCTGAAGAGGCCGGTTTTCCGGTCCACGAGGGAATCTACGTAGCTCTTCTCGGCCCGTCTTTCGAAACCCCGGCGGAGATTCGGATGTTGCGTTCTGCTGGCGGAACTGTGGTCGGGATGTCGACTGTCCCGGAGGTCATCGCGGCTCGCCACATGGGAATGAAGGTCCTCGTGCTTTCCTTCGCCGCCAACCCCGCGGCCGGCCTCGTTGACCGTCCCCTGACCCATGCCGAGGTCCTCGAAGAGGGGGAGAAGGCGGCAGAGAAGCTGGCTGATCTGATGGGTCTGCTGGTGGCGAGAATCTTTTGAAAGGAGTTTTGAGTGTTGAGTTATGAGTTTTGAGTTGAACCCCGCCTACCCAGGTGTTGCGAACGGTTGCGTGGTAACTCAAATCTCAAAACTAAAAACTCAAAACAAAAGGTAGTGATGGCATCGCTCTTTCTGGACGTTTTTGCGGTGGGTCCGATCCAGGCAAACTGCGTGTTGCTTGGAGACGCCGATGCCGGAGAGGTGGTGGTCATCGATCCAGGTGAAGAAGCCGAAAAGATCGCCGACCGGGTGCGCGAGTCGGGCCTCCGCCCGACGATGATCCTCCACACCCACGGTCATCTCGACCACGTGGGAGGCACCGCCGAGTTGGCGCGTCTGATTGGAGGCAACCTGCCGATAGGCCTTCATCCTGACGAGATCGATCTCTATCGCAACGCACCTTCGCAGGCACAGATGTTTGGCCTCGAGGTGGAGGCGCCTCCAGAACCCGATCTGATGTTGCGACACGGCGAAACCGTGGCGGTTGGGGGACTCGAGCTGGGAGTGCGGCACACTCCCGGTCATTCGCCCGGTGGCGTGTGCTTTGTCGTGTCCGGAGCCATCGAGCCGGTGGTCATCGTGGGCGATGTGCTCTTCGCCGGTTCCATCGGCCGTACCGATCTCATGGGTGGTTCCTTCCCGGTGCTCGAACAGTCGATTCGCGAGCGGCTTTACACCCTGCCCGACGACACCCGCGTCGTCTGCGGCCACGGCCCGGACACTACCATCGGCCGGGAGCGGGCATCCAACCCTTTCGTATCTGGCTGATCCAACGAAACGTGGCGTTTCGCTTCGGCGGGCGTGGTGCCACCCTTCGCATTGTTTGCCCTCGTCGTTTCCCGTAGAGGCTTCGCTTTAACGGCAAACAATGCGAAGAGTGGCACCTGTGTCGTCGAAGCCCCAACGCAACGCGCTCCTCAAATGTGGGAACCCTCCTCGCCGAAGCGAGACGTGCCTCCCGCTATTAAAAGCTGTAAGAAATCCCGACCGTGAAATTGATCAGCCCGTAGTCGAAGGTCTCAGTCTCGGAGGGCGCGTCTTCGGTGTTGCTGACCACGAGGCTGGAGTCGATATACCTGATCCCGCCGATCGCCGACCAGGCGCTGCCCCCGAGGGCGATGCCGAGTCCTGCCTTGGCCGACCACGTCGTTTCGTTATCGACCCGGATGCCGAGACTGTCGTCACCTATAGGCATCTCATAGAAAAGATCGTGATACGACATCCTGACGATGCCGGCCCCGATATAGACATCAAAGACCTCGCTACCCGGCGTCAGATGAAAATCGACGTCGAAAATGAGGGCGATGGTGTCCATCGAGTCGGAAAGGACGAGCTCCCCGTAACCGGGGACCTCGCCGCTGATGTCGACATTCGGGCTGGCCTTCATGAATCCGGCTTCGAGGCCCCAACGTTTGCTGAATTGGTACTCCAAGCTGAGCCCGAACCCGAGATCGCTACCACCCGTGACCTCGACGAACTCGGGGTTTCCCGCGGGTACGGTCTCATCGAGGCTTGGATCAAAGCCCGCGGCGAACGCCCGCAGGTGCCATCCGGTATCTGCCGCTAGTGCCGGCGTGGCCATTGATCCGCAAAGTGCGATGACTGCAGAAAAAATGAGTGCTCGTTTCATCCTGTCCTCCCGATTCTGTAGTTCGAGGACCCTCTCGGGGGTTCCTCCGGTTTGCGTTCCACGTTCCATCCGGTAACGCGGATTCGCTTTGAAAACCCCGCAATGTGAAACGTCCGGGCTACGATTCCCGTAGGATTCGACAGGGCATATCGGAGGGTTGGGACTCGCGTAGAATGTTCTGGACCCAATGCTTACAGAAGGAGGCCGAAGGTGACGACAGATCCGAAAACCCGGGTGACGGAGATCATCTCCGGTCTGAGTGGGACCGGAGAGGTCGATCGCGCCACCGCGGAGGATTTGTTTCCGGTCGTCTACGATGAGCTGCGCCGGCTCGCGAAGGGATACATGTTCCGCGAAACTCCCGGCCACACCCTGCAGCCGACCGCACTGGTCCACGAGGCCTACCTCAAGCTGGTCGACCAGACCCGGGCCAATTGGAAGGGCAAGACTCACTTTTTCGCGGTTGGCGCCAGAGTGATGCGCCGTTTGTTGGTGGACCACGCACGCGAACGTGGAGCACAGAAGAGGGGCGCCGGGTGGCAGAGCGTGACCCTTTCGGGGGCCCTCGATCCTCTGGGCGTGGAGGTGCTCGATCGCGAGCAGCTCCTCGACCTCAATGCGGCCCTCGAGCAGCTTGCAGAGATTGACGAGCGTGAGGCAAAGGTCGTGACCCTCCGCTTCTTCGGGGGATTGACGGTGGAGCAGGTCGCCGAGGTGATTGGCGTGTCAAAACGCACTGTCGAAAACGATTGGCGGCACGCCCAGGCGTGGCTCCGCCTCAGGCTGTCGGAGACTGAGTCGTCGTGAGCATCGACCGTCACCGTCGGGCCAAGGAGGTCTTTCTGGCAGCCTGCGAGTTGCCGGGCGACGAACGCGCATCGTATCTCGACGAGGAATGCGCTGGGGACGACGACCTTCGTCGCGAGGTAGACGCCCTGTTGGAGATCGACTGCGCGACAGCGGACTCGGCGGACGACAGACGTCCGCCCGAACGGATCGGCAACTTCCACCTTCTTCAGAAAGTTGGCGAGGGGGGAATGGGCGAGGTGTGGGAGGCCGAGCAGGAGGCCCCGGTTCGGCGCAGGGTGGCGTTCAAACTGATCAAGTGGGGAATGGACACCAAGGAGGTACTGGCCCGATTCGAGTCCGAGCGGCAGGCCCTGGCGCTGATGAACCACCCCAACATCGCCAAGGCCTTCGAGGCGGGCTCGACCGACGAGGGCCGGCCCTTCTTCGCCATGGAGTATGTCAGGGGAGTGCCACTGACGGAGTACTGCGATGCTCAACGGTTGAGCACACAGGAGCGGCTGACGCTCTTCATGCAGGTCTGCGTGGGGGTGCAACACGCCCACCAGAAGGGTGTCATCCATCGCGACATCAAACCGTCGAATATCTTGGTTGCGGTCGAGGACGGCCGTCCGGCTCCCAAGATCATCGACTTCGGGGTTGCCAAGGCCACCTCGCAAAGACTCACCGAGCGTACCCTCTTCACCGAGCTCGGCCAGTGGATCGGCACCCCCGAGTACATGAGCCCGGAGCAGGCGGAGCTCACCGGGCTCGATGTCGACACCCGATCCGATGTCTACTCCCTGGGCGTCGTGCTTTACGAGCTGTTGGCGGGGACGCAACCGTTCGATTCGAAGGAGCTCCGCACGGCTGGGTTCGACGAGATGCGGCGGCGGATTCGCGAGGATGAGCCGCAACGTCCGAGTACTCGGGTCTCGAGCCTCGGTGATGCCTCGCAGACAGCGGCTGAACAACGGCGTACGGACATCCACGGCCTGACCCGCACTCTGCGCGGCGACCTCGACTGGATCGTCATGAAGGCGCTGGAGAAGGATCGGACCCGTCGCTACGGTTCACCGTCCGAACTGGCGGCTGATGTCGAACGATATCTAAGCGATCAGCCGGTCGAGGCGAGCCCGCCAAGCACCGCGTACAGGGTGCGGAAATTTGTCAGCCGCAATCGGTTGGGTGTCATTGCAGGCGCAGCGCTGATTGTGCTGTTGGTCGCCGGTGTCATCGGCACGACCATCGGTTTGCTGAAGGCCCGGCGCGAGGCCGATGCGGTTCGCAGATCGGCAGACGTGTTGGAGGGGATGTTCGAAATCATGGATCCGGCGCGGCCGATGGGACGGGCGCTGACGACGCGACAGATGCTCGACCTCGGGGCCGAGCGGGTCAACGAGGAGCTCGAGGACAAGCCTTTGGTGCAGGCGCGGTTGCTGGCGACCCTCGGAGAGGCATATCTCAATCTCGGTCATTTCGATGAAGCTCTGCCGCTCGTGGAGCGGTCTCTGGCCATTCGTGAACAAGAGCTTGGTGCCGACCATCCAGATGTCGCGGCCACCCTCAACACCCTGGGATGGGTCCAATACTGGCAGGGCGACTTCCGATCCTCTCGGGAGTCATTCAACCGTTCACTGGAAATTCGAGGGGGGACAACGGCGAGGGTCGATTCAGCGGTCGCTGAGAGCATTGCCGATCTCGCCTTTCTCGAATGGCGAATGGGTCAGTTCGACATCGCCCGCGAGCTCTTTGACCGGGCGCTCGAGATCATCGAGGCGGCAGAAGGTCCGTACCACAAGGAAGTCGCCGATGTGCTCTATCAGAAGAGCCTTTTGTTGAATAGCGTCGGTGAGTACAAGGACGCAATTGAAAACCTGAAACGGGCCCTCACGATACGGAATGAGGCTCTGGGGCCCGATCACAGCGACGTCGGATGGATCCAACACGCAATCGGACTCGCACACATGGGTCTTGGCGATCTGGAGACGGGTCGGCCCTACGTGGAGCGTTCCCTCGAGATTTTCGAGAAACAGCTGGGGCGCGATCACTGGTCGGTGGCATTTCCGCTCACCAAGCTGGCGATCTGCGAGTGGGAAAAGGGTGACAACGATGCGGCGCGGGAGTTATTCGAGCGAGCGATAGAGATTCGCCGTCAGTCCCTCTCACCCAACCACCCGGACCAGCTCTACACCCTTTTCCCATTCGGGGAATATCTCCTGGAGATCGGTGAGCTCGATCGAGCAGAAATACTCTTCAAGGAGGCTCTGAGAATCACTGAGGGGGCGCTCGAACCTGATCATCCCGAGAGAGCGTCGAGTCATGCCCATCTGGCGCTGCTGGCGTGGGCGCGGGGAAATTATGAGAGTGCTGTTACGGGTTTCGAGTATGCGTTGACGATTTATCAGGAGAAGGCGAAGCCGGATTCCCGCATCATTGCCGTCAATCGACTGTACCTGGCCTCTTCGGCCGCGCGCCTGGGGAGGGTCGAATATGCCATCGCGACACTCCGGGACGTCCATGGGGCGAGAAAGCTGACACTCGAAGTCCTTGATCACTTTGGTTTTAAGGATCTCCGCGGACACCCGGACTTCGAAGCGCTGGTCGAAGAAGTACGGGCCAATCCGCCGGGCTAGATCCATCCGCGCGACGCTGATTCGATAACACGGGTGAGGGCCAGTGCACGTCTCTAGGCGCTCCCCGTTGGGGCGAGGATGGTGCCACCCTTCGCATTGTCGCCAACGCGCCCCTGGGGGAAGGGCAACAAAGACAATGCGAAGAGTGGCACCTGTGCCGTCGAAGCGGCACGCGCTATCTATGGGCGGTTTCTCTAAGCATCTCACATGAAAAAAGGGGCGGCTGACGCCGCCCCCGTGTGCTGCAGTTTGATTCGCGCTACTGCTGCCAGCTGTCCAGCATCTTCATGTAGTTGGCGCGGGTCAGCTTGGCCGCATCCGGTACCTTGGACAAATTCATCGAGCCCTGCATCTGGCGCAGCGATTCGTACTCGTGCTCGGTGAGCCAGAAATCGATCGCTTCCAGTGTGCGCTTGATGTGCTCGGGTCCGTGGATCAGGAGCGCCGACACCATCTGCACCGAGTGGGCCCCGGCCATTACCGCCTTGATGACGTCAACCGCGTTGTGGGCGCCACCGGTGGCCGCGAGGGATATTTCGACCTGGCTCGAGATGATGGCCAGCCACCTGAGTCGGAGCCGCAGCTCATCAGCGGTCGAAAGCCGAAGGTTGGGCACCACGTCCAGTTCCTCGATGTCGATGTCCGGCTGGTAAAAACGGTTGAAGATGACAATTCCGTCGGCGCCCTTCTCCTGAAGCTGTTTGGCGAGATTGGCGAGAGACGAGAAGAACGGCGACAGCTTGACCGCGATCGGGATCGACACCGATTCCTTGACCCCTCTGACGATGTCCAGCGTCCGCTGCTCGACATCGCTTCCGGGTTCACCGGCATCGGTCGCGAGGTAGTAGGTGTTGAGCTCGAGGGCGTCCGCGCCGGCCTCTTCCATCTTTTTGGCGTAGCGGGTCCAACCGCCCGGCGAGCTGCCGTTGAGCGAGGCGATGATCGGAATCGAGACCGCCTCTTTGGCCTTCCGCAGGTGCTCCAGGTATTGATCGGGGCCGACGTGGTAGCCCTCGGGGTTGGGGATATAGGACGAGGCCTCGGCGAAACCCGCCCCGGCCGACTCCATTTCCATCTGCGCCGTCGCGGCAGCCATGATCTCCTCTTCGAAGAGAGATGGCATGACGATCGCGGCTGCTCCTGCATCTTCGAGAAGGCGGATGGTATCGATACTGGCGCCAAGGGGGCAGGAACCGCTGACGATCGGGTTCGCGAGCTCGAGTCCGAGATAGGTGGTTTTGAGGTCCATTGCTCCCTCCCTCAATTCGTTTCGCTGTCGGCGTCAGAGCCGTAGTGCAGGTTTGCGAGCTGCTGATACATATCGTACTTGGCCTGGACGACGCGCTGGGCTTCTTCGAGCAGTCTCTTCGACCGCTCGGGGTTGGTTTTCATGAGCATCCGGAATCGGGTCTCGGAGAGCGCCCACTCCTGGAAGGAGATCTTCGGCGCGCGCGAATCGAGCTTGAGCGGGTTTTCGCCCATTGCCGTCCGCCTGGGGTCGAAGCGGTACATCGGCCACGCGCCGCACTCCACCACCGCCTTCTGATGATCGAGGCCGTCGGACAGGTTGTAGCCGTGGGCGATGCAGTGAGAGTAGGCGATGATGATCGAGGGACCATCGTAGGACTCGGCCTCGAGGAAGGCGCGCACGGTCTGGCTGTCCTTGGCGCCGAAGGCCACCGAGGCCACGTAGACGTGACCGTAGGCCATCGCCATCATGCCGAGATCCTTAGAGGGGATCTCCTTGCCCGCCATCGCGAACTTGGCCGTCGCGCCAAGCGGCGTCGCCTTCGAAGCCTGGCCGCCGGTGTTGGAGTAGACGCCGGTGTCGAGAACCAAAAGATTGACGTTTCTGCCGATTCCCAGGGTATGGTCGAGACCACCGTAGCCGATATCGTAGGCCCAGCCGTCGCCGCCGACCGCCCACACGCTCTTTCTCACCAGGTGGTCGGCGATATGGGCGAGGGTCTTCGCGTCGGGGCCGTCGATGCTCGCGAGTTTCTTGCGCAAGGTCTCCACCCGCTCGCGTTGCGCGGTGATGCCTTCTTCGCTGAGCTGGTCGGCAACGAGAATCTCGTCCACGAGTCCTTCGCCAACCTTGGGCGCCAGCCCTTTGAGCATCCGCCGAGCTGCTTTTGTGGTCTGGTCGATGGCGAGGCGGAAGCCAAGGGAAAATTCGGCAGCGTCCTCGAAGAGCGAGTTGTTCCACGCCGGTCCGCGCCCGTTTCTATCTTGGGCGTAGGGTGTGGTCGGGAGATTACCGCCATAGATCGATGAGCAACCGGTAGCGTTGCCGACCAACAGTCGGTCACCGAAGAGCTGAGTGAGGAGCTTGACGTAGGGCGTCTCGCCGCAGCCCTCGCAGGCTCCGGAGTACTCGAAGAGGGGCTGGAAGAACTGCGAGCCCTTGACGTCGATCTTGACCTTTGTTCGGTCGACCTCGGGCAGATCGAGGAAGAACGCGTAGTTCTCGCGCTCCTGTTCGCGCAACGGCATCTGCGTCGCCATGTTGAGCGATTTGTGTTTGGGGTTCGACTTGTCCTTGGCCGGGCAGACCCGCACGCAGAGTTCGCAGCCGGTGCAATCTTCGGGCGCCACCTGGATGGTGTATTTGGAGTCGGGGAAGTCCTTCGCCTTGTAGTCGACCGCCTTGAAGGTCTCGGGCGAGCCGTCGAGAGCAGCCGGCTCATAGACTTTGGCCCGGATCGCGGCGTGGGGGCAGACCATGACGCATTTGTTGCACTGGATGCAAAGCCCCTCGTCCCACACCGGGATGTCGATCGCGATGTTGCGTTTCTCCCACTGGGTGGTGGCGGTCGGCCAGGTTCCGTCGGGCGGAAACGCGGACACCGGCAGGAGATCGCCCTTGCCCTCGAGCATCAGGGCCGTGACCTTCTTGACCAGGTCTGGCGCTTCGTCGGAAACCGTCGGTGGGCGGGTGGCGGTGGCGGTGACCGAGTCCGGCACCTTCACTTCGTGGAGATTGGCCAGCGTGCCGTCAACCGCGTTGTAATTGAGCTGGACGATTTCGTCACCCTTGGCGCCGTAGGTCTTTTTGATCGCGCCCTTGATCTTTTCGATCGCCTCGTCGCGGGGCAGGATGCCCGAGATGGCGAAGAAGCAGGTCTGCATGATGGTGTTGGTGCGGCGCCCCATACCGGTCTCTCGGGCCACCTCGGTGGCGTCGATGCAGTAGACCTTGAGGTCGAGATCGATGATCGCCTGCTGTACCTCGCGCGGGAACTTACCCCAGACGGCGTCGGCGCTGAAGGGCGAGTTGACGAGGAAGGTGGCGCCCTTCTCGGCGTAAGCCAACATGTCGAGCTTCTCGATGAAGACCCACTGGTGGCATGCGACAAACTTGGCCTTGCGAATCAGGTACGAGGAGCGGATCTGGTCCGGCCCGAAGCGGAGGTGCGAGACCGTAACCGCACCGGCCTTCTTCGAGTCGTAGACGAAGTAGCCCTGGGCGAAGTTGTCCGTCTCTTCGCCGATGATTTTGATCGAATTTTTGTTGGCGCCGACCGTGCCGTCGGAGCCGAGGCCGTAGAAGAGGCCGCGGAAGACGTCGTCACCGGCGATGGTGAAGTCATCGTCCATCGGCAGCGAGGTCTGGCTGATGTCGTCGACAATGCCGATCGTGAAGTGATTTCTGGGGGCATCGGCCGCCAGGTTGTCAAAGATCGACTTGACCATCGTGTCGTTGAATTCCTTCGACGACAGACCGTATCGGCCGCCGACAACCACCGGCTCGGCCTCGAACGGGCTCGCGCCCACGGTCCGTGCTTCGTGGAGGGCGGTGATGACGTCGAGATAGAGCGGGTCGCCGAGGGATCCGGGCTCCTTGGTGCGATCCATGACCGCGATCTTTTTGACCGTATTCGGCAGCGCCGCGATGAAATGACTGGCGGAGAATGGGCGATAGAGCCGGACCTTGAGGACACCGACCTTTTCGTCTTTGGCGTTGAGCCAGTTCACCATCTCGTGAACAGCCTCGGCGCCCGAACCCATGATGATCACAACCCGCTCAGCTTCCGGGTCACCTACGTAGTCGAAGAGCTTGTACTCGCGTCCGATCCGTTTGCCGAAGGCTTCCATCGCGTCGACGACGTGGCCGGCACAGGCTTCGTAGAAGGGGTTGATCGCTTCGCGAGCCTGGAAGAAGGTATCCGGGTTCTGCGAAGTACCGCGAACGACCGGCCGGTCCGGGGACAGGGCGCGATCGCGGTGGGCGCGAATCAGGTCGTCGTCGATAAGGTCTTTCAGGTCCTCGTCCTCGAGGTACTCGATTTTCGAAACCTCATGTGACGTACGGAAGCCGTCGAAGAAATGGACAAAGGGAATACGGCTGGCGAGCGTGGCCATCTGCGAAATGCACGCCATGTCGTGCGCTTCCTGGACCGATCCCGAGGCGATCAGGCCCCAGCCGGTCTGGCGCACGGCGTTGATGTCCGAATGGTCACCGAAGATCGACAGGGCGTGGGTGGCCAGGGTGCGCGCCGAAACATGGAAGACCGCCGAGGTCAGCTCGCCGGCAATCTTGTACATGCTCGGGATCATCAGAAGCAACCCCTGGGAGGCGGTAAATGTGGTGGTCAGGGCGCCGGCCTGCAGCGAGCCGTGCACGGCTGCCGATGCACCCCCTTCGGACTGCATTTCGATGACATCGGGGACCACTCCCCAGATGTTCGTCTTTTCCTGGGCCGACCACTCGTCGGCAAACTCACCCATATTCGATGAGGGGGTGATGGGGTAGATGGCGCACACTTCGTTGATCCGGTGTGCGACCGAGGCCGTGGCTTCGTTGCCGTCAATCATCACGGTTCGACGCTTTGACATGGATAACCTCCGCGGTCCTCGCCCGTGGCGCGGGCGGTTCGGTGCTGTGGTGTGGGTGTCACGCAAAATCGATCACGTGAACAAATTCACAACGCGTAGGATAACCCTGTTGTTCGCTGGTGGCAAGGCCTGTATTGCGTCGATAAAGGCGGCTTTGGCGGTGCTTGCAGATTTCCTGCCGTAGCAGGCATCTGGTGGGATACGCAGGTTATCTGTTGGTTTTGGGTTCGCGCAGTTTGCCGATCCACACGTTGAGCGGGTTTGTGCGCGAGAGAAAGGAGAACATGAGCGCCTTGCGGCGGCCGATTTCCCTGAAAATCTTGTTGATCCGTTTGTTCGAAGGCTGCAGCCGGAGCCCAGCTTCGAGGTTCTTCACCGCGTTCTTACGGTCATCCCGTTCCAGATAGACAAGGGCGAGGTTGATCCGGTGCTCGGGATCCATGAAGTTGGCTTTGACCGATACGTTGCAGTACTTGACAGCGTCTGCGTACTTGCGCCGAACCATCGCCACACAGAGCCCGTAGTAGGAGAAGGCCGATGCGGCGAAACGCTTGTCCT
>Ga0316187_10003850_pt1 | contig 13039 bp, 10 predicted proteins | sample CroRivburrow1_MG_FD_204927 | JGI IMG/M metagenome (GOLD analysis project Ga0316187, IMG submission 204927) | Coastal sediment microbial communities from Maine, United States - Cross River worm burrow 1 | ecosystem: Environmental > Aquatic > Marine > Coastal > Sediment | place: USA: Maine...
CAGATCCTCCGAGCCGGACATGATATTCATCGCCGCCAGGTTGACCGAGGTAATGCCGGAACCGCAGAAGCGGTCCAGGGTGACGCCGCTGGAGCGGATGTCATAGCCCGCTTCCAGGGCCGCCATGCGGGCCAGGTCACCGCTCTGGCGTCCGCGCTGGGAACTGGTGCCGAAAATAATATCGCCCACCTCGGCGGTATTGAGGTCGTTGCGCTCGGCGATGGCCTTGAGCACCGTGGCACCCAGGTGCTGCGGGTGCTGGTCAGCCAGAGAGCCCTTGCCTTTTTTGCCGATACCGCGAGGGGTGCGACAGGCGTCGATAATCCATGCTTCATTCATGTTCGAGCTCCTCTATTTGCCTTTCCAGTTGGGCGCGCGTTTTTCGGCGAAGGCAGTGGCGCCCTCGATGGCGTCTTCGCTGGTGAAAATGGGCATCACCACTTCCTGTTGTTTCTGCCACATTTCCTCACTGGACCAGTCGGCGGATTCGGTCACTACCTGCTTGCTGATGCGCACGGCCAGAGGGCCATTGGCACAGATGGCGGCTGCCAGCTCTTTCGCCGCTTCCAGCGCGGTACCCGCGGGGACCACGCGGTTGATCAGGCCCATACGTTCCGCGCGCTCCGCGGTGATAAAGTCCCCGGTCAGCGCCAGTTCCATTGCCAGCCGCGAGGGTATCTGGCGCGGCAGGCGTATCAGGCCACCGGCTGCGGCGGCGAGACCGCGCTTCACTTCGGGAATACCAAATTTGGCGTTGTCGGCGGCGACGATCAGGTCGCAGGTGATCATCAGCTCCAGGCCGCCCGCCAGGGCGAAGCCTTCCACTGCGGCGATCAAAGGTTTCTGTGGTGGTTTTTCGGTGACACCAGCGAAGCCACGGCCTTCCACCATGGGCAGCTCCCCGGTAACAAAAGCCTTGAGGTCCATGCCGGAGCAGAAGGTACCGCCGGCGCCGGTGAGAATGGCAACGCGAATGTCGTCGTTGCTGTCCAGTTCATCCATGGCGGCGGCAACGCCCACGGCCAGCGCCTTGTTGGCGGCGTTTTTTGCCTTGGGGCGATTCAGGGTGACGGTCATGATGCCGTCAGCGACTTCTACCAGTACTTCGTCAGACATTTTGTTACTCCTTATAGTTTACTGCTGGCCCGGGCGTAGTCCGGGGCGTATAAAAATCTAGTCGATCAACTGTTCAGCCATCAGCGCCAGTGGCACCACGGCCTCACCGCGGGAGTCCGCCTCGGTGCTGGAGGCGGTGCCGATCTCGGCGCGCTTGACGATGCCCTGGAGTATGGCGGCCAGGCGGAACAGGGAAAACACGATATAGAAGTTCCAGTTGTCGATGCCATCACGGCCGGTGCGCTCGCAATAGCGCGCAATGTATTCCTCGTCACTGGGAATGCCGTAGGCGGCGCGGTCTACGCCGCCAAGACCCTTGATGCCGTCGCTGTCCCTGGGCAGCATCCACGCCATGCACTGGTTGGCCAGGTCCGCCAGGGGGTGTCCCAGGGTGGACAGCTCCCAGTCCAGCAGCGCAATCACCCGTGGCTCGGTGGGGTGGAACATCATGTTATCCAGGCGATAGTCGCCGTGCACCAGGCTGACCGTGCCATCGTCTTGCGGCATATTCGCTACCAGCCAGGTCATCAGTTTTTCCATCGCCGGAATATGTTGGGTCTCGGAGGCGCGGTACTGTTTGGTCCAGCGGCCCAGCTGGCGCTCGAAGTAATTGCCCGGCCTGCCGTAATCAGTCAGGCCCACTGCATCAATATCGACATTGTGCAGCGCAGCCATGGTCTGGTTCATGGCGTCGTAGACAGCGCTGCGCTCGGCGTTATCCGCCGCTTCCGGGAGCATCGGGTCCCAGATTATCCGGCCCTCCATATACTCCATTACGTAGAACATGGAGCCTATAACGCTTTCGTCTTCACACAGGACATAGGTGCGCGGTACCGGCACATCGGTATCTCGCAGGGCGCTGATGACACGAAATTCGCGATCTACGGCGTGGGCTGATTTCAGTAGTTCGCCCGGTGGCTTGCGCCGCAGCACATACTGCTCGCCGCCTGCGCTCAACTTGAAGGTAGGATTTGATTGTCCACCGGCGAATTTCTCTGCTGAGAGCGGGCCGGTGAAGCCCGGGATATGTGCGGCGAGGTAATCGCTCAGTGCCTCGATGTCGAGTTGTTGAGTGCTCATAATGCCTGTTCTTTTGTCGTTGTGTGTTTAGTTCGACCCGGCAGAGTTTGTGTGCTGTGGACACCGCCAACAATGACTGGTCGAAACAAATAAATGTACAGCAAATGACAGGCCCCCGGAAACATTTGAGTCCGGGGATGGGTATCGTTATGCTCTGCCACAAACCGGAGATGGAAAGTAGCGTGATTGAGCCGATAGGGCAACAGCAACGGCAGCAGGTGGCTCAGGCAACCGAGGAGTTTATCTGCCTGGCGGAGCAATTTTACCAGCGCCGCTTCGAGCGCATTCCGGTGCTGTTTGACCTGCGCGGCAGGGCTGCCGGTATGTTCAAGGTGCTGGGTAATGAGCGTTGTATCCGCTATAACCCCTGGATATTTGCCAAGTACTACAAGGAAAACCTGGCGGATACGGTGCCTCACGAGGTGGCGCATTATATCGTGCACGAGGTCTATGGCATGCGAAGAGTGCGTCCACACGGTGAGCAATGGCGCTCCCTGATGGGCTGTTTTGGCGCCAGCGAGGAGGTCACTTTCAATCTGGACCTTGCGGGTATTCCCCAGCGCAGCCAGCGCACCCATCCCTATCGGTGCGACTGTCGTACTCACGAGGTGTCCACCACCCGCCATAACCGGGTGCTTAAGGGCGCGGGTCGCTACCACTGCCGCTACTGTGACGGCCAACTGGTTTACGCGCCCTAGCCACCAGGGCTTAACTCCACACCACTGAAACTATGCGCCGGGTCATCCGGTGGGGTCTGCTCGATCACGGCCCTGTCAGCGGCCAGGCCCTGCTCGTTAATCAGGAAGGTCTTGACCGCCACTGCCCTGGCTTCAGCCAGTTCGGCCAGGGCATTGTCCGGCAGTGCCACAGTTTGCACCACCGCGGTAAACTTTTGCGTCATCGGGATAGTCTCTGCCGCTGCACTCTCGCCCAGCGCCTGGTAACGCTGATCGATGTCTTTTTCCCACGCGGCGCTTTTGCTGCGCAGGTCCTCTTCCGCCAGTCCCGCAGCGAGCATGGCTTGTTCCAGTTCGCTCTGTTGCAGGCTGAAGCGGTCAGCTTGCAGGTTGAGCCTGCCGCTGATCACCATTTTCAAGGCGGGACGCTGCTGCAGGGCTTCCGTCAGAGTGGTGAGGCGGGCTTTGCCGTTGTCGTCCAGTGTTGATGAACCAATGGCAAAATTTATCCGCTGCAGATCTTCGTCACTGCCGACCAGGTTGGCCAGCAAGGTGAATGGCGCGGTCACTATTTTGGTTATCACGTTCATGAACGCGCCGGCTATCACGCTGCTGATATCGAACTCGGGGTCGTCGACATTGCCGCTGACGGGGACTTCCATGCTGATGACCCCATTGCTGTCGGTAAGCAGCGCCAGGGCGAGTTCCAGTGGCAGGTCCACAGCCTGTTCGCTATCTATCTTCTCACCCAGCTTGAGCTGGTCGATGACGACATCATTGTTGCCGTCCAGGCGCGAATCCTTCATGGCGTACTGCAGCTTCAAAGTGAGTAAGCCGCGCTCAATAGCATAGCCGGCATAGTTGGCAGAGTAGGGCGTCAACAGGGCCAGGTCGACACCGGTAAAATTAAGTGCCAGGTCTATGGCCGGTGGTTCATCGAGCGGCGCGGCAGTACCTTTCAAGGTCACTGGCGCATAACCATCAACCGACCCGGCCATGTCAACCTGCGTCTGTGCCCCGGGCGCATTGCTGATACCCAGCACCTCGCCATTGAGATCGCCGATTACAGTGCGAAACTGGATTGGCAGGGATTCATCCATGAAGTCTATCGCGCTGTCACTCACCACGATCTGTGGAATGCTTATGGACCAGGGCTTGCCCTCTTGCAGTTCATCCGCGACTTCCTGGGCCGCGTCGCCCACTTCCTCCTGCCAGACCTTCGACATGTTAATCGAGCCGTCCTTCTGGATATGAATGCGACCCTCATACTGATTGATGAAAATCTTCTGCAGCGCCAGGGTGTGTGCATCGACATCTACCGCCAGTTCCTCCCAGCGCACGGTATCCCAATTGGTTAATGCTTCTTCCGCATCCTGGACCCGGCCGGCAAAGTCAGTAATTTCTCCGCCGTTGAGTATGGTCGCGGGTGCAAAGGCCGTCAGCGTAACTTCACCATCGGTTGCCAGGTGGCCATCGGTAAGTTTGGCTTTCAGCGCGGCCGGAAAATTGGGGTTGAACCAGGTCAGGGGCAGCTCTGTCAGGTGGTAGGAGAGGGTGCCATTGCCGCTGCCCAGATCCAGGGCGCCGGTGATGCCAGCTGTTACCTGTTCGTTGATCGAGAGGCTGAGGTTCATGCTGGTATCGCCTGACAGCGGCCAGTTGATGCGGCCCAGTGAGGCCTCCAGCGGAGCCACCTCCAGTAGCGGTGGGTCGGTGAATTCGGTGCGGAATCGAATGCTGCTGTTCACCAGCTTGGCACCGTTGATCTGCGCGGTCCAGCCGCTGTCATCCAGGTCTTCCGTATCCACCGACGGAATGTCTTCTTGCGGCAGGTCGTGCACCGCGAACAGGTCGACCAGACTGACCTGCTCGCCTTCCATCCACCCAGCCACGGCGAGACCGTCGATGGTGATATCGGTGATGGTGGCATGCTGGTTCTTACTGTCTACCGAGACCCCGGAGATTGCCATCGAGTCGAGTGCAACCGAGGTGTCGGGGAGATCCACCCCAGCCAGGGGTTGTATGTCTATGCTGCCGATTTCAACCAGACCCTCCGTTATGCTGTAACTGAGTTCCTCTTTCCAGTCGACCCGGTAGTCACCTTCAATGCCGAAGCGCCCGTTGATCAGGTCAAAATTCAACCACTGCCTGGCGATACGCCAGAAATTTCGCAGCTGTACCTGGGACAGGGACAGGAAACCCTCGCTGTAGCCTCCTGGAATGGACACGACGCCGTCCCAGTGGAATCTACCGCCACCCTCACCGGTAGCCTCGAGATTATAAGGGCGGCCTTCCACCGCGATCGTTGAGAGGCCATCGACCTCGATTTTAACCCCGTTGAAAAAGGTGCTGTAGGGCTCCTCGGGTACGTCGTTGCTGGCTCGGATTTCCTCTGCCTGCAGTGACAGGTGGTGCACGGTCAGGCCCGGAATGCCTCCCTCGGTCTCCTCCTCGGCCTCGGGCTCTGCCTGTTCTTCAGGCAACAGGTCGGAGAAGTTGAATTGCTCCTCGCCCACTTGTCTGGCGTGTACATACAGGCCGTCGATTGACAGTTCATCGAAGACCCACCCTTCATGCCACAGGCTGGCCAGGGAGAGGTTTACCATGGCGTTTTTCAGACCTACAAAACGCTCACCATTTATCTCCGGCAGCTCGGCCTCACGCACCTCAAGTGCCAGTGTGAAAGGATTGAACAGGATGATTTCAGTCTGCAGCTCCCTGCCCGGATACTGTTTTACGTACCAGGAGGGGAAAAAATTGAGGGCTGGCATGATAACCAGTAGAGCAATGGCGAGGTAGGCGACATAGACTATCGCCAGCCAACGTAGAACGGTCCGCACTAGAGATTCCTGTTATTTCAGATCCAGAGACAAATATAGTCGACAGCGGAGGTGCTGCCTAGGACACCCCGGAGATTTATGCGAATCAGGGCTGGACGAAATCGGTTACCTCCAGATTGAACCCCGACAGGGCATTGAAATGCACCGGCGCGGACATCAGGCGCATTTTGCCCACACCCAGGCGCTTCAGGATCTGTGAGCCGGTGCCAATCAAACGGTAATTTTGCGCCCCGCCTGTCGCCGAGGGCGCCGGCTGCGGAAAGCGCAGCACTTCTTCCAGGCTCTGTTGTGTGCTCACCGGCTGGTTCAGCATCACTACCACACCGTGGTCTTCTCTTGCGATGTATTCCATTGCCAGGCGATAAGACCAGCCTGGCTCGCTCTCCTGCAGGCGTGTGCCCAGTAGATCGCGCAGTGTATTGACCTCCTGTACCCGCACCAGTGTATCGCGATCCTCGCTTATCTCACCGCGGGACAGGGCGTAGTGCACGGTGTCATCGACCAGGTCCAGGAAGGTGTGCAGTTCGAACTCGCCATATTCCGTGGTCACCGTTTTGCTGTTGCGCAATTCCACCGATTGCTCATGCAGCGCCCGGTACTCGATCAGGTCGGCAATGGTGCCCATGTGCAGGTCGTGTTTTGCGGCAAACTCTTCCAGTTGCGGGCGCCGTGCCATGGTGCCGTCTTCGTTCATGATCTCCACGATCAGTGCTGCAGGTTCAAAACCCGCCATGCGCGCCAGATCCACTCCCGCCTCGGTGTGCCCGGCACGGCGCAGCACGCCTCCGGGCTTGGCAACCAGTGGAAATATGTGGCCCGGTTGGGCAATATCCGCCGGCTTGGCACCCGGGGACACCGCCTGCAATACGGTGTGGGCGCGCTGTATCGAACTGATGCCCGGGCCCCTGCGTTCCGCCGCGTCGATGGAGACGGTGAAATTGGTTTCGTGCTGGGAGCGGTTGTCGCGCACCATCAGTGGCAGCTGCAACTGCCGGGCGCGCTCCTCGGTGATAGGCATACAGATCAGGCCGCAAGCCTCGCTGGAGAAAAATGTAATGATCTCCGGCGTTACCGCTTCCGCAGCGACAATCAGGTCGCCTTCATTTTCCCGATCCTCGTCATCCATGAGGATGACCATTTTTCCGGCGCGGATTTCATCGAGGATATCCGGAACGCTGCTAAGAGCCATATTGACTGCCTTTGGAAAGCAGGTGCGGATAGGTCCGCACCGCTTGATTAGATGAGTTCGATACCAACCGCAGTGGCTTCGCCGCCGCCGATACACAGTGCCGCGACGCCGCGTTGCATGCCGTATTTTTTCAGCGCGTACATCAGCGTCACGATAATACGCGAACCAGTGGACCCAATGGGATGGCCCTGGGCGCAGGCGCCGCCGTGCACGTTAACCTTGCTGTGGTCCAGTCCCAAATCCTGCATCGCCAGCATGGTCACCATGGCGAAGGCCTCGTTGATCTCGAACAGGTCCACATCGCCCTGGGCCCAGCCGGTCTTTTCGAACAGCTTTTTCATTGCACCAATGGGGGCGATGGTAAATTCTTCCGGTGCCTGGCTGTGGCGCGCATGGGCCACGATGCGGGCCATGGGCTTCAGGCGGCGGGCCTGGGCCTCTGCATCGCTCATCAGCAGCAACGCGCTGGCCCCGTCGGAGATGGAACTGGAGTTGGCCGGCGTAATAGTACCGTCCTTGGCGAAAGCCGGGCGCAGCTGGGGTATTTTGTCGACGTTGGCCTTGTGCGGCTGCTCGTCGTCCACTACCACCGTTTCACCGCTGCGGGTCTTTACCGTGACCGGGGCTGTTTCAGCTTTCAGGGACCCGTCGTCGATGGCCCGCTTGGCGCGGCTCAGGGATTCGATGGCAAAGGCATCCATCTGCTCACGGGTGATGCCGCGCTCGTCGGCGGTTTCCTGGGCGAAGGTGCCCATGGCGCGACCGGTGTAGGCATCTTCCAGGCCATCATAAAACATGTGGTCGTACATCGTGGTATGGCCCAGGCGCACGCCTTTGCGGGCACCCGGTAACAGGTGTGGGGCGTTGGACATGCTCTCCAGTCCACCGGCGAGCACGATTTTGTTGGTGCCGGCGACAATGCTGTCATAACCGAAAATGGTGGCTTGCATGCCGGAGCCACAGGCCTTGTTCACGGTTACCGCTCCGGTGGATTTTGGGATGCCTGCGCCTATCGCCGCCTGGCGCGCGGGACATTGCTTGAGGCCCGCGGGCAGTACACAGCCCATGAACACCTCGTCGATATCCGCCGGATCGATACCGCTGCGCTGCACTGCGGCGGCGATGGCGGTGGCGGCAAGTTCCGGCGCCGGGACGGAGGAGAGACTGCCCTGCAGCCCACCCATGGGTGTACGGGCGCCATCGACGATAACTACAGAATCCTTGCTCATGGCTTGGCTCCATTGCTGCAATGTACGGGAAATGGCAGTTGTTAAAGCCGTGACATTCCCCGTTGGAAAAGGGCGCCAATTTAGCCACAGACAGGGTTTTTTCTCAAGTTGGCGGGCGGCTGTCCGGATCGAACAATTTACCGCGCACGGCCTCGCGATAGCGCAGCGGGCTCATGCCGCTGTGGCGACGAAACAGCTGTGAAAAGTAGGACACGTCCTGCAATCCCACCTGCCAGGCGACCTCGCTGATGCTGAGGTTGCTGTGGCGCAGCAGCTCCTTGGCAGCGGCAACGCGCAGGCTCTGCAGATAGGCCAGGGGGCTGAGCCCTGTGGCCCGTTTGAAACGCCGGTTCAGGGTGCGTCCGCTGAGGCTCATTTTGTTAGCCAGTTGCGGCATGCTGATACTGTTTTGCAGGTTATCCTGTAACCACTGCTGTGCCTGGACGACGGTTTCATCCGGGTGAGAACTGTCCGCCTCCTTCTGGTAAGCCGCTGCGCCGAAGGAACGGCGGATCTCCGGGGAGAACTGGTTTTCTATGGCCCGGGCGATGCGGCTGCCGAACCACTCCTCCACGATGTGCACCATGAGGTCGGCGATCGAGTTAACACTACCTACGCAATAAATATTGTCACTCTGGGTAATCAGGTGCCGTGTTTTGAGCAGCACGTCGGGGTAGCGCCGGGAGAACTGCTCGAAGTAATTCCAGTGGGTGGTGGCGGGGCGGCCCTGCAACAGGCCCGCCTCCGCCAGTAAAAAACTGCCGGTGCCGACGCTGCAGATACGGGCGCCGCTGGCTGCGGTGTCCCGCAGTAGTCCGGTAAACAAATTTGCCTGGCGCACTGTCGGCAGCGGGTTGCGCCATATCGCCGGTACCAGTAGCAGATCCAGCGTGGGTAGCTCCGAGTAGGCCAGGTCGGGTTTGAGCGTCACCCCGGAGGCCAGCCGCAGCATTTTACGATCCGGGCCTGCCAGCAGGAAGCGAACCTGTTCGCGCCCCCGGTTGTGCACGCTGGCCATCTGGCTGGCAGCCCGCAGGATCTCCATGGGCAGGGTGACACTGGTGGCCAGGGCGTCGGGGTAGAGCAGGGAGGCTACGCTGTACACGGCGTTACCAGTTGTGGGCAGGGATGGCAAAAATACCACAATATATGACTAATTAGACATGTAAAAATGCCCGGCCGATCCCTAGAATGATTGCTGGTTTTTTTGAATTTCAGGGATGGCCTTAATGGGCAGGCAGCGGTTACCGGTAGTCGTGGGTTTTGGTGGCATTAACGGCGCGGGGCGGGCCTCCGGGCACCACGCCTTCGGGCGCATGGTGCATTCAGCGCTGCCGCAGGCGCAACGGCAGCGTACCCTGGCGTCTCTGGCCACCTTGATGGGCCTGGAAGGGGCGGCGGGTAACGAGCAGTACATCCTTGATCATACTCTGGTGCGACGGGTGGAAAAGAACCACTTTGACGTCGACGCGGTAAGCTGGAACCAGCGTTTTCCCACCGAGAGCAATGGCCACCCGGTGAATTTCGATATCGCCCGCAAACACCTGCCGGAAATTATTCCCCCGGACTGGGTGGTAACCTCCACCTCAGTCACCCACGCCAATGTGCAAATCGTCGGTCAGCAGGATTTCCTGTTGCCCACCCACCGGGAGTTCGAGGTCAAGGCCGCGGGCCAATTGCCGACCGGCTTTGACCCGGGCACCCTGTATCCCTCGCGTAATCACCCTCGCGGTTTGCAGATGACCGTGTATGCCGCCTCTGACGCCCTGGGCAGCCTGGGCCTGGACTGGGACACGGTGTGCAGCCATGTGGCTGTGGACCAGATCAGCGTCTACGCGGGCAGCGCCATGGGGCAGCTGGACAACGCCGGTGCGGGGGGCATGATGAAAGCCCGTTACCTGGGCCAGCGGGTTACCTCCAAGTACTGCCCCCTGAGCCTGGCGGAAATGCCCGCCGATTTTATCAATGCCTATGTGCTCGGTAGCCTGGGTGCCACCGGTGCCAGCCTGGGTGCCTGCGCATCGTTCCTGTACAACCTGCGCCTGGGCATTGACGATATCCGCAGCGGTCGCGCCCGCGTCGCCATGGTGGGTTGTGCCGAGGCACCGGTCAACCCAGAGGTCATGGAGGGCTACGCCGCGATGGGCGCGTTGGCCAATGACAAAGGGCTGCGCCAACTGGATGGCCTGGATGATTCCCAGGCACCGGATCAGCGTCGCGCCTGCAGGCCCTTTGCCGATAACTGCGGTTTTACCATCGCCGAGTCTGCGCAGATGGTGGTGCTGTTCGATGACGAACTGGCGATGCAACTGGGAGCGACGGTGTTTGGAGCGGCAAGCAATGTATTCGTCAATGCTGATGGGCACAAGAAGTCCATCTCCGGCCCCGGTGTCGGCAATTACATTACCATGGCCAAAGCCGTGGCGGCTGCCCGGGCGATCGTCGGGGAGGAGGGCGTGCGTCACGGTGGGCTGATGCAGGCTCACGGTACCGGCACGCCGCAAAACCGTATCACCGAGGCCAGGATCATGAGCCGCACGGCCCGGGCTTTCGGTATCGAGGGCTGGGCGGTGGCGGCGATGAAGTGTTACCTGGGCCACTCGCTCGGTTCTGCCTCCGGAGACCAGGTGACCGGGACTCTCGGCGTGTGGCACCACGGTGTGATCCCGGGGATCACTACGATCAACGGCATTGCGGATGATGTCTGCCAGGATAACCTCGCTTTCAGTATCGAACACCGTGAAGTGGATCCGGAGCAACAGAAATACGCCATCATCAATTCCAAGGGCTTTGGCGGCAATAACGCGTCCGCCACCATGCTCAGTCCCGCGGTAACCCGGAAAATGCTGCAGGCGCGCTACAGCGCCAGCGAATGGTCCGCCTGGGAGCGCGCCAATGAGGCGGTGCGCGAGCAGCAGCAGGCCTACGACGATGAGATGATCGCGGGCACCCGTGCGCCAGTCTACAAGTTCGATCACGGCGTATTGCTCGATGACGACGTGGAAGTCGGACCCCATGGCATGCTGGTGGGCGGCCAGCCGGTAAAGCTGGACCTGCAGTCGCCCTACGACGATATGCGTATCGACTAGGCCTGCCGCCTCGTGACAGCTTCAAGCCCGGTTACCCTGCGTATCCCCAATCTGTCTGTACCCCTGCAAATGCACATCCATGGGGAACAGGATCAGTTTGTGTCCCGGCGTATCCGTGAGGACGGCATCTGGGAGCCTTACGAAACCTCGCTGTTGCTGAGTATGCTGCGTCCGGGTGACGTGTTTGTCGATGTCGGTGCCAATATCGGCTATTTTTCTATACTGGCAGCCAGTGTGATAGGTGAAGGGGGTGCTGTATTCGCGTTTGAACCCGACCCGGACAATTTCAGCCTGCTGCGGCGCAATATCGATTTGAATGGGCAGCAGGCGAGTATTGTTGCGGTGCAGGCTGCCCTGGCGGCTGACGCAGGGACGGGTGAGTTGTTCCTCAGCGAGGATAACCTGGGGGATCACCAGATCTATGCCACCGGCGATGACCGCCGCAGTCTCCCGATTACCCTGGTCAATGGCAGTGACTACCTGGGCCACAGGCTGTCGCGCATGGATCTGCTCAAGATCGACACCCAGGGATCCGAGTACCAGGTCATAGCAGGTTTATTGCCGCTGTTAGTGGCCCTGCCAACGCCGCCACGCATCCTCATCGAACTGACTCCCCTGTCCCTGCGACAGGCACGCGCCAGTGGCAGGGCGCTGGTGGAACTGTTGGGTGAGCTGCAATTACCTTTGTGGATTGTCGATCACGTAGAGCATCGTCTGGTAGAGAGCGATGTGGGGGAACTGGCCCAGTGGTGTGATGACGTGGATGCGGTGCCCGGTGATATGGGCTTCATGAATATCCTGGTAGGTTGCGCGCCCTGAACCGGATGGCCATTCATTCGCCATATTTACTGCTATCATAGCCGTTCCCGTTTTTCCGGTAGACCCCATGAGTGATGTCCTGAGCTTTTTGCAAAACCGAAATTCGTCTCCCAGGCTGACAGAACCAGCTCCGTCGGCTGATGAGCTGCAGGGCATCTTCCAGGCGGCCATGCGCGCGCCGGATCACGCCTGGTTGCGACCCTGGCGTTTCATAACGATTTCAGGTGATCGCCGCGAAGCCCTGGGGCAGGTGCTGGAACAGTGCCTGATGTTGCGCCAGCCCGACGCGGAGGAGACGGCCCGTGCCAAGGCGCGCGGTGCACCGCTGCGCGCTCCGCTGCTGGTGGTCGTGGTGGCGCGCTTGTCGGAGCATCCCAAGGTTCCGGCGATAGAACAGCGGCTGTCCGCCGGTTGCGCGGCGCAGGGTATCCTGCTGGCGGCTGAGGCCTGCGGTTACGCCGGCGTCTGGCGCACCGGTGACGCGGCTTTTGATCGCAACGTCATGTCCGCACTGGGTTTGCAGGATCACGAGGAAATCATCGGTTTCGTCTACCTGGGTAGCCGTGACGGCAGGGTTAAGCCGGTCCCGGAATTGGCTACTGCCGAGTTTGTATCGAGCTGGTAGTATTGCGCCTTCCTTTAAAACTGCAAGAGGGCTTTCGACTATGACCCCCAGCTTTACCACTTTGGAACTCAGCATTGAACAACAGGTAGCCACCGTGTGCCTGAACCGATCGGACAAGGCCAATGCGATGAACGGCCCCATGTGGAGCGAATTGCAGACCTGTTTTGAATGGCTGGACCAGGAGCCCGAGGTGCGCGCGGTGATCCTGGCAGGTAATGGCAAGCATTTTTGCGCCGGCCTGGACCTGGAGGTGTTTGGGGAGTTGCTCAATGACAGTGAAGACCCGGCGCGCCGAGCGGAGGCGTTCCGGCGCACGGTACTGCGTTTGCAGGACAACCTCAGTGCGATTGAAAAATGCCGCAAGCCGGTATTGGC
>Ga0316187_10003852_pt1 | contig 13038 bp, 10 predicted proteins | sample CroRivburrow1_MG_FD_204927 | JGI IMG/M metagenome (GOLD analysis project Ga0316187, IMG submission 204927) | Coastal sediment microbial communities from Maine, United States - Cross River worm burrow 1 | ecosystem: Environmental > Aquatic > Marine > Coastal > Sediment | place: USA: Maine...
CGGCAACATCGGGTCGAAGGAACCGTGCGCCATGAAAACAGGCAGGTCACGACTGCCGGTCGATCCCTCAACTTCGCTCGGCAATGGCAAGTAGGTCGAAAGCGCCATCAGCCCCGCCAGTTTTTCTTTGGTATGCAGCGCGGTGTTGATCGCTATGGCACCACCCATCGAAAATCCGGCAATGATGATCTTGTCCGCTGCGATGCCGCGATCCTTCTCGCGCGCAATCAAGCCCTCAAGTAAGGCGGTACTTTCATGCACACCCGCTGCATCTGCACGCCCTTCAGAATCCAGGGTCACGATGTCATACCAGGCACGCATCGCCATGCCACCGTTAATGGTCACGGGACGTACCGGCGCATGCGGGAACACAAAACGCAGCGGCAAGTCGGCCGGCAGATGCAGTTCCGGTACGATCGGTTCGAAGTCATGGCCATCGGCGCCCAGGCCGTGCAACCAGATCACACTGCCGACGGGATTCTTGCCCGTAGTCACTTCTACGCATTCAGGTAAGGCCACCAATGAGCTCCAAATTGTCCGGAAGCGGCGCAGTTTAGCGCATTCAGGGCAAAAAAATGTGCGTCAGGGGGTTGACTATTTATGCGCATTAGTAATTTAATATGCGCATATTTATTCATACATGACAGTAAACACGCTCATGCCCCCGACAACGGAAGACCAGATTCAAAGGCGCGCGGCTATCCGCGACCTGCTTGTCAAAGGGCCTGCCGAAACGCAGGCCTCACTGGTTGGCGCATTGCAGAACCTGGGTCATGTGGCCACACAGTCGAGCGTGAGCCGCGACCTCAGGGAAATCGGCGCGATCAAGACTGCCCGGGGCTATGAATTACCCGCATCCGACGCATCCGGCGATGACCAGCTTGCCGGCGTCGCCGAGTTATTGCGCAACATCACCACTGCCGGCTCGAACCTGCTGGTTATTCGCACAGGCGTCGGTGCCGCACAGAGAGTCGGTCTCGCGCTCGATCGCTGTGCTTGGCCCGGCATAGTCGGGACGATCGCTGGCGACGACACGGTATTCGTCGCAACGGAATCTGCACACGCGCAGAAAAATTTGATTACACGGATCGAACACGCGACTCGATCCTGATTTGGAGATACCAGTGAGCAAGGACCTGTCCCCCATCATCCTCGCCTTTTCGGGCGGCCTCGATACATCGTTTTGCGTGCCGTGGCTCAAGGAGAACTACGGCCGCGATGTCATCACCGCCTGTGTCGACACGGGCGGCATCGATGCAGACGCCGCGGTCGCACTCGAAGAACGAGCGGTTGCGCTCGGAGCGATCGAACATATCCTGATCGAAGCAAAGGAAGAATTCTTCGACACGGTCATCCGCCACCTGATCGCGGGCAATGTGCTGCGCGGCAACGCCTACCCGTTGTGCGTCGGTGCGGAGCGCGGACTCCAGGCCGAGAAACTCGCGCTGCTTGCGAAGGAGCGCGGAGCCACAACCGTTGCACACGGCTGCACGGCAGCGGGCAACGACCAGGTACGTTTCGAGGTCGCACTGCGGACGTTGAATCCGGGGCTCGCCGTGCTTGCACCCGTGCGTGACAACAGTTGGGTCCGGGACGAGCAGCTCGCCTATCTCGAGCAACACAGCATGCCGTTGCCGGCACAGGGCTCGGCGTACTCGATCAACCGCGGCCTCTGGGGTATTACGATCGGCGGCCAGGAAACGCTGACGTCGGAAGGTTCGATTCCCGAATCTGCCTGGGTCTTGTCGGCGAATGCGTTCAGCGAACCCAAAGAGCAGACGCAGCACACGCTGGATTTTGACAAGGGCGTGCCAGTCGCGCTCGACGGCGAGAGGCTCTCGCCGGTTGCACTTATCGAAGCACTCGAAACGCTCGCCGGTAGTTACGGCATCGGCCGTGGCATCCATCTCGGCGACACCGTGCTTGGCACCAAGGGCCGTGTCGCCTTCGAAGCGCCGGCTGCCATCACACTGATCACCGCACATCGCGAACTCGAGAAGCTCGTGCTCAGCGCACAGCAGGCACGTATCAAGGACAGCGTTGCCGCCGTCTACGGCGACCTTGTCCATGAAGGTAAACAACTCGACCTCGCCTGCGACGATGTAGAGGCGCTGCTGGCGTCATCGCAGAAGCGCGTCACGGGCACGGTCAACTTCGCGTTGCGACCGGGACAGTTGTTCATTGAAGGCGTCGAGTCAAAGCATTCATTGCTTGCGGCCACCAAGGGCGTGTACGGCGAATCCGCCGGCGAGTGGACGCCCGCGGACGCCCTGGGCTACGCGCGCGTCCTGTCACTGCCGGGCTCGTTGCAGACCCGGGCTGCCGGAAGCTGATCATGAAAAGTGTCGTCGTCGACAAGATCGCATCGGTAGCGCAACACAACGACCTCGCGTCGGAGCTGCGGCTGTCAAGGGACATCCCCTGTGAAGAGGGTGTGCTTATTGCCGCAAAGATTCTCAATAACAAGTCGCGCTATAACCAGCTCGAGCTTACGTCGGGGCGCATGGCGGCGGTCAACCAGGGCGACGTCATCGTCGGTGCACTTGGGCACCGCAAAGCGTTGCGCGGTTACTCGGGCCATCTGCCGACATCTTTGAAACCCGGTGACATTATCCAGATCCTGAATATTGGCGGCGTACTCGGAATTTGTGATTCCGCGAACCCGGACGTCGGCGCACCGTTCGACTGCGAAGTCCTTGGAACCGTGCTGAGCTTTCCGTATCTCGGCGAACGCATTGGCGTGCCCGCACGAGCCGGCTCCAGCGTGCTGGATCCTGACGCCGGCATCGATACCAACGGCGTGCCCGTTATTGCCATGGCCGGCACTTGCATGGACTCTGGCAAGACCGCCGCCGCCTGCGCCATCGTCGGTCGGCTGCGGCACCTCGGCTTTCACGTCGCGGCATGCAAGGCAACGGGCGTTTCGTTGCGGCGCGACGTCCTCGCGATGGAAGACGCAGGCGCAAGCGAAACGATGATTTTCTCGGACTTCGGAATCGTTACAACGACCGAAGCCAACGGTCCGGAGTTGACGCGCGCCCTGCTGACGGGACTCGCGAAAAAGAAGCCCGATGTCATCGTGCTGGAGCTTGGCGATGGCCTGCTCGGCGCCTACGGTGTCGGTGCAATTCTCTCGGACGAGGCGATTCGCGACGCGCTCACTGCCGTCGTTCTATGCGCAAACGACCCGGTCTCGGCCTGGGGTGGCGTGCAGCTCTTGCGCAACGAGTTCGGTATCGAGCCCACGATCGTCACAGGACCCGCGACGGATAACGAGGTCGGTGTTCAGCAGATTGATGAGCGGACGTCGCTTCCGGCAATCAACGCGCTGTCCAACGGCGTGGCCCTGGGCGATCACATCGCGGATTTGCTGAAGAGGAACGCATCATGAGCGCGCCCATTTCTGCGGTCATACTTGGAGCCAGCGGCTACGTCGGCGGCGAACTGCTGCGCCTGATCGCGGGGCATCCGAATTTCAATCTTGTCGCCGCCGTATCGGATAGTGGTGCCGGCAAACCAGTCGGCGAGTTGTTCCCACATCTTGCGCAGGCGCTTGCCGCACACACTTTTGTCGCCCATAGCGAGTGGCTCGACTGCGTCGCAGCGGACAGCAACCTGGCCCTGTTCTCGGCGGCACCACATGGCGCTTCGGCGGCTGTGATCGCAAACGCGATCCAGTCTTGTGCAGATAAAGGCATTAACGTGCATGTCGTCGACTCGTCGGCCGATTTCCGCTTTGCTCAACAAGACGCGTGGGAGGCGATATACAACGCCGACCACGGTGCACCCGAACTGCTCGACCAGTTCGTGTGCGTGTTGCCTGAGCACGCCGGTGACATCGACGTCGCACATATAGGCCACCCGGGCTGCTTCGCAACGGCGTCGACGCTGGCCACCGTACCGCTCATTCAATCCGGCCTGACCGAAGCCGAGGTGTTCATCAGTGGCGTCACCGGCAGTACAGGTTCTGGCAAGAGCCCGCAGGCTGGCACGCACCACCCCGAACGCAACAGCAACTTCTACGCATACAAGCCGCTGGCGCATCGTCATGCGCCCGAGGTCGCAGCGTTGGCGGAAGCGGCGAGTGGCCGCGAGACAAAGGTACACTTCGTGCCACATTCGGGGCCGTTCGCACGCGGCATTCACGTCACCCTGCAGGCGAAAGCCAAATCCGCAGTGACGGAGAAACAGCTGCGCAAGGTGTATGAAGAGGCTTACGCCGGTGCGCCGTTCGTGCAGGTTGTCGAAGGCGCGCCGCGAATCAAGAACGTCGTTGCCAGCAACCAGTGCCACATCAGTGTGGCAACCGATGGTGACACGGTCGTCGTAATGGCCGCGATCGACAATCTCGTCAAGGGAGCTGCCGGCGGCGCAATGCAGTGGATGAACCGCTTGTGGAGCCTGCCCGAGACTACAGGTCTCGATATGCCCGCACCGGGGTGGACCTGATGACGACCATCAGCGAAGCAATGACCGACCCGCGGGTACGTGAAGCCGCCCTGACGATTCCGGTCTATGGCCAGCTGCCGTTCGTACCGGAGCGTGCAAGTGGCTGCGATATTTTCACGCGCGATGGCAGGCGGATACTCGATCTCTATGGCGGGCATGCCGTTGCAGCGCTCGGTTATGGTCATCCTCGCCTTGTCGAAGCGATTCAGGAGCAGAGCAGCAAATTGCTGTTCCAGAGCAACGCTGTAGCACTCGATATTCGGGCAGACGCCGCCGAGCAGCTGACACGCGTCGCGCCACGTGGCCTCGACCGCGTGTTCTTCGTGAATTCGGGCGCCGAGGCCAACGAGAACGCGTTGCGCATGGCCTGCATGACGACGGGGCGCAAGAAAGTGCTGGCTATCACGCAGGGCTTTCATGGCAGGACGGCCGCTGCTGCGGCAGTCACCTGGCATGCCGAAAAGTGGTACGGCTTTCCGTCCAGACCCTTCGAGGTCGACTTCATACCGCGCGACGACATCGATGCCGCGAAGGCGATGATCGATAACCGCATCGCGGCGGTAATTTTTGAGCCGGTACAGGGAGTCGCCGGTGCCTACGACCTCTCGACCGAGTTCCTCGAGACGCTGCGCGAAGAGACAAAGAAGCACGGCGCCATCCTGATCGCCGACGAAGTACAGTCCGGAATGGGGCGTTGTGGACATTTCTTTGCCGTGCAGGCGCATGGCATCGATCCGGACATCATCACGAGCGCCAAAGCCCTGGGTGGCGGCATACCTTGCGGCGCCGTGCTTTGTTCGCACGAGATCGCGGCGGGCTTTGGCATCGGAGACCTGGGCTCTACATTTGGTGGCGGCCCGATAGCCGCAGCGGCAATCTCCGCAACCGTGCGGGCCATTACAGACGAGCACCTGCTCGCGAACGTGCGCGAACGCGAAGCACAAATTCGCGAACAGTGCGTGGTTGGCCCCGTACGCAAGATTCAGGGCATGGGATTACTGCTCGGCCTCGTGTGCGACAGGCCTGCCGTGGAAGTACGCGACGCATTGCTGGAATACGACATTCTCGCCGGCACCAGTGCTGACCCGAATGTTCTTCGAATTCTTGCACCGCTCGTACTACAGCCCAAACATGTCGATCACCTGGCACAGGCCCTCACAAACCTTGTGCCCACAACAATCTAAAAAGGTTCCAGTTACCTTTTATCGAGTCTAAGGTAACTGGAACCTTACTGAGGAACGAAGGAAAACGAATGAAAGCGTTTAACGATCTTGCCGATTTTTCCAACGAAGAAATCAAGGCGCTTGTCGAGCTGGCCGGCAGGCTTGACGCACAGCCAGAGCCGGAAGCACTCAAAGGCAAGGTGCTGTCGTTGCTGTTCCTGAGTCCGTCGCTGCGCACGCTGGCGTCATTCCAGGCGGCGATGGTGCGCCTCGGCGGCGGTTCCTTCGTCATCTCGCCCGAGATGTCGATCCACGGGCTCGAGGTTCGCGATGGCATCGTGATGGACGGTGTGGCCGCCGAGCACATTCGCGAAGCGGTTCCGGTGATCGCGTCTTACGGCGACGCCATTGGTATTCGCGCGTTTGCGGACCGCAAGAAAATCGAAACCGACCTGGCTGAAACCCGGTTCAACGCACTGACGGAGCTTGTCGACACACCGTACATCAACATGGAGTCGGCGATGAATCATCCCTGCCAGAGCCTCGCGGACTGGAAGACGATGGACGATCACGACATACCCGCCAATGGCGGCAAGTTCGTGCTGAGCTGGGCCTACCACCCGAGAGCCCTGCCGCTGGCAGTGCCTTCAGCGACACTGCATATGGCCGCCAAGCGCGGCATGGACGTCACGGTCCTGCGGCCGGAAGGCTTCGAACTACCCGCACCGGTCATGCAAAAAGCCATTTTTGCGGCAGAGGATTCCGGTGGCTCCGTCACCGAGACCACCGACCGGAAGGAAGCAATGGAAGGCGCACAGATCATTTACGCCAAGTCCTGGTCTTCGACGCGTCACTACGGTGACGCGCTGGCCGACCAGAAGTTGCGCGAGCAGTATATCGACTGGTGCGTCGACGAACCCTGGTTCGACAATGCGAAAGACGACTGCCGCTTCATGCATTGCCTGCCCGTGCGTCGCGGCGTGGTCGTGGCTGACGAGATTCTCGACGGACCGCGCAGCATCGTAATTCCCGAAGCGCGCAACCGCATGCTCGCCCAGATGGCAGTGCTCCACCAGATGCTCGGAGGCAAATCATGACCTCGAAGAGAGAGCGCGCGATCGTCGTATCGGCGCTCAAGCATGCCGCGCCCTATATTCGACTTTTCAAAGGCAAGGTGTTCGTCATCAAGGTCGGCGGCGAGGTGTTCGCTGACCCGGTGCTGACGAGTGCGTTGGTTGAGCAGGTAGGTATTCTGCACCAGGTCGGCATCCGCACGGTTCTGATTCACGGCGGCGGACCACAATCGACCAAGCTCGCTACAGCCCTCGGCTTCGATACAAAGTTCGTCGAAGGTCGTCGCGTGACCGACAGTGATTCACTCAGCGTTGCGACGATGATTCTCAATGGCCAGATCAACACGCGCATTCTCGCGACCTGTCGCGACCTGCAGATCCCCGCGGTAGGCATCAGTGGCATTGACGCAGGGCTGATCCGCGCCCACAAACGACCGCCGGTGCTGGGCAAGGATGGCGAATCGGTCGACTATGGTTTTGTTGGCGACATCGATTCGGTGGAAGCCGATATCCTGAAGAAACAGCTCGACAATGGCCTGATGCCCGTGGTGAGCCCGCTCTCCTGCGACGAGAAGGGCGTGATACTCAACATTAACGCCGATACGGTCGCCGCGGCGATCGCGGCCGAGCTCGACGCCGAGAAGCTGATTCTCGTCACGGGCGCGACCGGCATTCTCGAAGACATCGATGATCCGGGCTCGCTGATCAGCTACATCGATCGGAAACGCCTGACGGAACTCAAGGAGAAGGGCATCATCGCCGACGGCATGCTGCCGAAAGCAGCGGCTATTGATGCGGCCATCAAGAATGGCGTACAACGCGTGCATGTCATCTCCTACAAGCTCCCGGACAGCATCCTGCTTGAGGTCTTCACCAACGAAGGCACCGGCACGCTTGTTGTCGACGATATCAACGCCCTGACTCCCGAAGAGCAAGGCGAAGAGACATGAGCCGGCTCTGGGAGAAGGGCCTGCCACTGGACGAGCGAGTGCTCCGTTACACGGCCGGCGAAGACCATCTGCTCGATGCGCGGTTGGTTTCCTACGACGTGCGCGGTTCGATCGCGCACGCTGAGATGCTGTCGGCACAGGAACTGATATCCCACGACGATTGTCACGCGATCTGCGATGGCCTGCGTGCACTCGACAAGAGCTTCGCCGAAGGTGAATGGCAGATCACGCTCGAGGACGAGGACGTGCACACGGCACTTGAATCGCGGTTGACAGAGAACATCGGCGAGGCCGGCGGGCGCCTGCACCTCGGGCGATCGCGTAACGACCAGGTATTGACGGCACTGCGACTGTATCTCCGCGACGCCGCAATCGATCTGGTGGGTCGCGTCGAACACTTACTGTCCTCGATCGAGCACCTGGCGGAGCGGCAGGGCGAGGTCGAGTTGCCCGGTTACACACATATGCAGCACGCCATGCCGTCATCGGTGGACCTGTGGTGCGGGGGCTTTGGGGAAGGCTTCGCCGATGCCGTTGCGGGCCTGAGGGCCGTCCACAAGCGCATCAACAAGAACCCGCTCGGAAGCGCTGCAGGATACGGGACCCCTGGCCTGCCACTCGATCGCGACTTCACTACCCGGCGACTCGGCTTCGACGAGACACAGTCACCCGTGACGGCCGCGCAGCTGTCGCGCGGCAAGGCCGAGAGCGCCCTGCTGTTCGAGATCGCTCTCATGATGCAGGACCTGTCCCGCATGGCGAGCGACCTGTTGCTGTTCTACACGCAGGAATTCGCTTACGTGTCACTCGCAGCCGATGTGACAACGGGTTCATCGATCATGCCGCAGAAGCGTAATCCGGACGTCTTGGAATTATTGCGCGCATCGTCTGCCACGACGCAGGCCTGCCTCAACGAGGCCCTGATGATCACGGCGAAGCTGCCATCTGGTTATCACCGGGACCTGCAGCGGCTGAAATCGCCCTTGTTCCGCTCGATCGATCTCGCCATCGACAGCGTGGACATCATGGCTTACCTGCTCGAGGGCCTGAGGTTCCTGCCCGAGAACATCGAACTCGACGAAGGCATCTTCGCAACCGCCGAAGCCTATCGCCTGGTCACGGAGGAAGGAATACCGTTCCGCGAGGCCTACAGGAAAGTCGCCGAACGCTACGCAAAATGACACCCACAAGCGTCGGCTGACCTCTATAATCGACCTGTCCTGTGTAACGGTCGATAAAATGAAACGTTTCCCGATAGTCCTTGCTGCATTCCTTTTCCTGACTGCTGGCTGCGGCCAAAGCGGTCCTCTGTACATCCCGGGCAACCCGAGTACGGTCTCGGTGCCGCCACCGGCTGCCGAGTCGACGACTGAAGAAGAAACAGAACAGAACGCCGACTCCGAAAAGGAATAGCAGAGCACTCCCATGACTGACCTCGTCCTTATCGACGGGTCATCGTATCTGTATCGCGCCTTTCACGCGCTGCCCGCCCTGACCAACTCACAGGGCGAACCGACCGGCGCGTTGCACGGCGTATTGACGATGATCCTCAAGTTGCTCCGCGAAGAGCAGCCGGCACATATCGCCGTCGTATTCGACGCACCTGGAAAGACTTTCCGCGACGAAATGTATGCAGAGTACAAGGCAACGCGACCGCCGATGCCTGATGACCTCCGCTCGCAAGTGCAACCGATACTCGATGCCGTCGAAGCGATGGGGCTGCCGCTCTTGCGCGTCGAAGGCGTGGAGGCCGACGACGTCATCGGCACGCTTTGTGCCCAGGCGGAAGACAAGGGAATCAACGTCCTTGTCTCGACAGGCGACAAGGATCTCGCTCAGCTCGTGACCGACAAGACTACGCTGATCAACACGATGACCGATGTGCGCCTTGATCGCGACGCGGTAAAAGCCAGGTTCGACGTCTACCCCGAGCAGATCGTCGACTACCTCGCACTCGTCGGCGACAGCTCTGACAACATTCCAGGCGTACCAAAAGTCGGTGCCAAAACAGCCGCCAAATGGCTCAACCTCTATGACAGCGCCGATGGCATTGTCGAGCACGGCGGGGATATCAAGGGCAAGGTCGGCGAAAGCCTGCGCGACAACGTTGACTCCCTGCGATTGTCGCAGAACCTTGCGACCATCAAGACCGATGTCGGGCTCGATGTCGGCATCGGCGACCTCAAGGCGCGTGCAGCGGACACCGATGCGCTGCGAAAGCTTTACAGTCATTTTGAATTGCGTGCCCTGTTACGCGGGCTCGATGAGGAAGCCGGCGAAGTGCCAGAGCCTGTCGAGGAAAAAGAAGCGGCTGAGTATGAAACGGTCCTGACCTGGAAGGCGTTTGACACCTGGCTGAAGCAGCTCGACAAGGCAAAGCTCGTTGCATTCGATACAGAGACCAACAGCCTCGACTATATGAATGCCGAGATTGTCGGTCTTTCACTGGCAACCAGGACAGGCGAAGCCTGCTATGTGCCGGTCGCGCACGACTATCCCGGTGCGCCGGACCAGCTACCGCGCAACGAGGTACTGGCGAAGCTCAAACCCTGGCTCGAGAATGACGACAAGAAGAAAGTCGGCCACCACCTGAAGTACGACGCTCACATACTTGCTCGCTACGACATCGTGTTACGCGGTATGGCGTTCGACTCGATGCTCGAGTCCTATGTGCTCAATAGCGTTGCTACGCGTCATGACATGGACTCGGTAGCACAGCAGTACCTTGGTGTAGAAACGATTCACTATGAGGATGTCGCGGGCAAGGGCGCCAAGCAGCTGACGTTCAACCAGGTTGATTTGGAGACAGCCTCGCCATACGCGGCCGAGGATGCCGATATCACATTACAGCTGCACGAAACGCTGTGGGCGCAGCTCGGTGATGTGCCGTCGCTGAAGAAAGTCTACCAAGACATCGAACAGCCGCTTGTGCCCATATTGCTCGACATGGAAGAGACCGGCGTGCTCGTCGATCGCAAGATGCTGGCCAAACAAAGCGGCGAGCTTGGCAAGAAGATGGCCGAACTCGAGGCAAAGGCGCATGAACTCGCCGGCGGCCCCTTCAATCTCGGTTCGCCGAAACAATTGCAGCAGATCCTGTTTGAGCAACAGGAGTTGCCGATTATTCGCAAGACGCCGAAAGGTCAGCCGTCGACGGCCGAAGACGTACTCGTGGAACTCGCCAGCGACTACGAACTGCCGGCCGTGATCATCGACTACCGCGGCGTCAGCAAACTGAAGAGCACCTACACCGACAAGCTGCCGTTGATGATCAACGAGCGCACCGGACGGATTCACACGTCGTATCACCAGGCCGTTACTGCGACAGGGCGTCTGTCGTCGTCGGACCCCAACCTGCAGAACATCCCGATCCGCACGGAGGAAGGCCGCCGCATTCGCCAGGCATTTGTTGCGCCCGAAGGGTCTGTCCTGCTCGCCGCCGACTACTCGCAGATCGAGCTCCGAATCATGGCGCACCTGTCTGCGGACAAAGGCCTGCTGAACGCATTTGAGAAAGAGCAGGACGTCCACCGGGCGACCGCTGCCGAGGTTTTCGAGATGGCGCTTGATGAAGTCACCGACGATCAGCGCCGCTCGGCCAAGGCCATCAACTTCGGCCTGATGTACGGCATGTCGGCCTTCGGGCTCGCCAAGCAGCTGGGCATCTCACGCGGTGAGGCACAGGAATACGTCGATCTTTACTTCGACCGCTATCCCGGCGTGAAGCAGTACATGGACGACATCCGCGCGAAAGCGAGTGAAAAGGGCTTCGTCGAAACCGTATTCGGCCGCCGGTTGTACCTGCCCGAGATTAACGCCCGCAACGCCCAGCGCCGGCAATATGCGGAGCGCAGCGCCATCAACGCGCCGATGCAAGGTACAGCGGCAGACATCATCAAACGAGCGATGATCACTGTGCATGGCTGGTTGGTCGATGAGCAACCCGGGGCGCGAATGATCATGCAGGTGCATGATGAGCTCGTGTTTGAGGTCGAGGCAGACAAGATTGCGCCGGTATCTGAGAGGGTTGTGAAGTTGATGTCTGCGGCGGCCGAGTTGGCTGTGCCGTTGAAGGTTGAAGCCGGAGTCGGCTCGAATTGGGACGAGGCACACTGAAACGTCTATGGTCGTCGGGGACAGGCGTCCCCCGGGGATGTGCTACTGCACACGCCTCGCGCGCTTCACTTCCCACCGTAATTCCGTCGACGTGCCTGCTCGGCTATAGATTCCGTAGCACATCCCCGGGCGCCGCCTAGCCACATCAGCACGTTCCACCCCACCCCTATCCCTTGAGAAAGATTTGGTGGAATGTTTTTGTTCGGCGCACTACCCACCTTGCCAGGCGACGACGGGGGACAGGTAGCCGAATCCATAGCCGAGCTGGCACGCGGAGCCAACTACGTGCAGAGGGTGATCGGCGAGGCGTGTGAGGCTGCCTGTCCCGCGTCGGTGCCGGAAACGCGATGCGTGTGAAACAACCTGTCCCGCGTCAGCCATACATCGATTTGGATTTAGACTTAATCCACTATAATTTACTATACTTATCAGCGACTTGTAATTCTCGGGGAACTCCCCGCTTCCTTTGGCACTCTAACCAATCGAGTGCGTAAGTCACTCGCCTGTTTACCTCCCTAAACAGGCGCGCAACACGGTAACCCCAAGCCTGTTGCTTCTTCTGACCCCGGGGCACCTCCAGGTGCTTCGGGGTTTTTTTTATTGCCCGGGTACGAGTTTCAGAAATTCTTCGAGTTTGATACGGGCTTCTTCCTCGCCCTGGCGGTTCAGGGCCGAGAAGTGCTGCACGGTAGCGGCATCGCCGAGATCACGCCGGACCTCCAGCAGCGCTGTCGCCGCCTGCCCTCTCTTCAGCTTGTCAGCCTTGGTCAGCAGCACGTGAACGGGCAGCCCCACCGAGCCGGCGAAAGCCAGCATTTGCTGGTCGAAGTCGGTGAGCCGACGGCGAATATCGACGATCAGAAACATTCCGGTCAGGCTCTTGCGCGTCTCGAAGTAATCGGCCATAAGATCAGCCCAGTGGTTACGCATGCTCCCGGCAACCCTGGCGAAGCCATAGCCCGGCAGGTCCACCAGGCGCTCACCATCCCGCAGACTGAAGAAGTTCACGAGCCGCGTTCGGCCTGGCATCTTGCTGGTTCGGGCGAACTGGCGCCGGTTGACGATGATGTTAATCGCGCTCGATTTTCCGGCGTTGGAACGACCGGCGAACGCCACCTCGGTCCCTTCATCCTGGACGAACTGCGTGGGCGCATTCGCGCTTTTTATGAAGCTGGCTTGTGGGTACTGCGACATGGGTACGCCCCGTGGATTGTGTGTATAATTTGCGCTTGCTGAGTACAGGGCCTGGCAGCAAGTTTGACCGGTTCGGGGTCACGCAGCAAGGCG
>Ga0316187_10003853_pt1 | contig 13037 bp, 11 predicted proteins | sample CroRivburrow1_MG_FD_204927 | JGI IMG/M metagenome (GOLD analysis project Ga0316187, IMG submission 204927) | Coastal sediment microbial communities from Maine, United States - Cross River worm burrow 1 | ecosystem: Environmental > Aquatic > Marine > Coastal > Sediment | place: USA: Maine...
CGACTCATTGGCGGAAGAAGTGTTGGCCCACATGGACCACGAGCCGGCATCCTTGCGCGTTACCGATGAACCAGTCACTGATAAGCGGCTGGCACGTGCGGTACCGGCGAATCTTGCGATATTTGATCGCAACGCGTCACTCATTACTTATGCGCAGCCCTGCATCATCAATGGGCACAAGGTGCCTCACCTGGTCATTCAGGGGGAGTACGGTCCGGTAACGATCATACTCATGCCTGAAGAAAAGGTGGCCGAAGCAACGCCGATCGATGGCATAAATGTAAAAGGGGTCATTCTGCCCGTTGGTGACGGCAGCATCGCGATCATTGGTGATCGCAAAGAGCAGCTCGGACCCATACAAGAGAATGTCGTGAACTCGGTTACGTGGACGACGTGACGTCGCGTACTGAGAATTGAAAGCCCGCTTGTGGGCATTAATCCTGGTAGGAGAGAAAAAGATGTCGAAGAAGAAAATTATTAAGCCGGTAGCACTGGCTGTAGGGGCGGCGTTGGCCGGTTCGTTCGCAATTTCAGGTGCAGTTAATGCAACGGATACGGCCGAAAGCCCGTTCTCAATTTCGAGCCTCGAAGTCGGCTACATGCTGGGTGAGGGCGAAGGCTCTTGTGGCAGTGATACCGACGACAAGAAGGGTGAAGGTTCCTGTGGCGAAGGATCTTGCGGCGAAGCTGGCGACAAGAAGGGCGAAGGCTCGTGTGGCGAAGGTTCCTGTGGCGGCGACAAGAAGGGTGAAGGCTCATGTGGCGGCGACAAGGAAGGTGAAGGCAGCTGTGGTGAAGACAAAGAGGGCGCATAGCTCTGCGCAATTGAAACTTCATCAATGAACGAGAAAGCCCGCGCCTTGCGCGGGCTTTTTTTTGCTAGATTAAACGTCATGAGCAAAGCGATAACACGATGCAAATGGGCGGAAGGCGTCAGCCTTGAGTACATCCGCTACCACGACGAAGAATGGGGCGTGCCCGTGCATGACGATCGCATGCAATTCGAGTTCCTCATTCTCGAGGGGGCCCAAGCCGGGCTGAGCTGGTCGACGATCCTCAACAAGCGCGAGGGATATCGCAAACTGTTTGTCGATTTCGATCCGGAGAAGGTTGCACGCTTTACGAAAAAGCGGGTTGAAAAAATGCTGCTGGACCCAGCCATAGTTCGCAACCGCCTCAAGGTTGAGTCGGCTGTGACGAATGCGAAGGCATTTCTCAAGGTGCAGGAAGAGTTCGGCACCTTCTCCGACTACATGTGGGGCTTCGTCGACGGCAAGCCGATCCAGGGCAAGTGGAAAAAGGACGGTGACGTGCCTGCCACCTCACCTGAATCCGACGCCCTGAGCAAAGATCTCAAAAAACGCGGATTCAGGTTCGTTGGCAGTACGATTATTTATGCGCATATGCAGGCAACGGGCATGGTCAACGATCACGTTACCCGGTGTTTCCGCCACAAGCCATGTGCGAAAATGGTTTAGGCGCTATTCGCCGTCTTCGGCAGAAATGCGGCGAACTGTTGTCGCGTTGTAAACGCGGGCAGCATCGCAATCCAGCATGTCGCCCATGATTTCGTTCATTTTCTGGCGGCCGCCACCATTTGCGTTGTGCTGGTACGCCTTGCCGAAATCGGTGTAGTTAGCGTATGACGTGACCCACTTGAAATCCCAATCGGGCTCGCCGGCTCCGCCAAATACACGCCACATCATCCAGGCACCGTTGCCGAAATCCTGCTCAGTCATGTAGGCAGCGGCCTCATCGACCGCGGCCTTCAGGGTCTTCCATTCGGTATCTTCTGCAATAGTGCAGTTCGAAAACATCAGAACGAAGTTGTCGGGTGACGGGCCTTCCTTCGGTGGTTTGACGTTTATCGTGGCCCAGTGTTCGTGGCTGTCGCAATTCAACGCCTTGTTGAAACCCTCAGCCGCTTCTCCACCTTTCGTGAGGTAGCTGTCGATGCCCGCGCCCATGGCTTCCTGACTCGTCCAGAAACCCAGCCATCCGAGTTCGAAGGAATCGTCCCCGTAGTAGTAAGGTGTCATCGTCACTGCACCATAGTTATCGGCGCCCTGATCATCCATCCAGGCATTCCAGTTGGCGACAGCTTTCTTGAGATCGCCGGGGCCTTTGCCTTCATTGTAGTTGCAGGTGAAGGTGTCGACGGGCGTTACGTAAGGCGGGGCATCCTCTTCTTCCTGTGCGTTGGCCGTCATCCACGCGGACAGCATCAGGGGAACTGCGGCGACAATCGCTATTATTTTATTCTTCATTATTATTACTCTCAGATTGATTCTTGCATTCCCGGCGGAATTACCGATTACAATCAAGTATAGAAGGTACGTACCTTTTTGCTCAAGGGGAAGGAAATGTCAGAAAAAACAAACACTAAGGTGTCAACCTCATACTGGGTGATCGCGGGTGCGATGCTCGTCTGGAACCTGATCGGCCTCATGTTCTACTACCAGCAGTCGACGTTGACGCCGGAAATAATGGTGAATGCCGGTCTGACGCCGCAGCAAATTGCCCACATCACAAACACGCCTGCCTGGGGACACTCCGGTTACGCGATTGCGGTCAACGCGGGAGTACTCGGCTCCATATTCCTGCTGCTGCGCAAGGCCTGGGCGGTCCCGATGTTCATACTGTCGTTTGTCGGCGTGCTCGTACAGGATCTCGATGCGATCGTTCTTCGTGATGCGATCGACGCCTGGGGCACCAGCGCCCTCTATCTGCCAATCCTCGTTATCCTGATCTGTCTGTTTGAGATCTGGTACTCACGCTCGGCGAAGCAAAGAGGTCTGATTTCCTAGGACTCAGTTACCAATCGTAAGCAGCGTCAGCCCGGAGATGCCCTGCGGCGTATTGTGGGAAATGCCGCCGAGGTAGATCGTGTTCGGGAGCAGGCCAGCCCAGTCGACGCTTACGGTCTGTGTAGTGCCTGCGGCGACAAAGGCCGGGCCACTGGCGCTCATGTTGCCCTGATCATCATTGATGCCGAACGACCAACCTAGCAACTGGTAGTTCGCGCCAGGGCCGCCCTGAACCTGGTCGGTCTCAAAGCCGTGGATCATGACGGCGTAGAATCCCTCTGCCGGTCGGTATACGTCGAAGCGTTCCTCTGATGTGGGCTCGCCGCTCTCACCGAGCTTGACGCAACTGGCGCCATCGGTGCCGCAGTAATACACGTACATGTCGAGATCATCTGGGTCACCATCTGTCAGTGCGTCGAACAGGGCAAAACGCAGATACAGCTGGTTGGCAGGTACAGAGATTACGTGTTGCGTCACACCGTCGGTGGTGCGGAACGAGAATGTCTTCAGCGGGTCGTTATCCACAAAGCCATTGAGCACCAAGGGCAGGCTCAAACCATGCACTTGTGGCGAGTATGCGCCCGAATATCCGAACTCAACATCGAAGGTGACGGAGCCTGTGCCGCCGAACGTCGTTATTTCCTTCGGCGCCAGTACCGATGTTGGCCTGACGGCGATCGGGCTGAATACATCGTGGGAAGCGGAGCGCCAAGTCATCGAACCGAAGCGCCACAGGTCCAGCGGCCCTGACTCGTAGCTGACCGTTACGTCAAAGCTGGCCGATTCGCCGGGCCCCAGTGAAATGGTACCTGGCAGGACTTCGACGAGCATGCCGGGCGGCGGAGAAACTTCGACACTGTACGAATCTGCCTCGTCGCTGACATTTGTCACCCGCCGCGTAACAGTCTGCGAATTGGCCAGCTTCGACATCGCTACAGACGGCAGATTGAGTTGCCGCGCATCGAACGACAACCCGGCCGTTTCCAGTTGATCACAGCGTGTATCGGTTACGGCGGGTGAGTCTATGCCACACGCGAACGCATCGTATTCGTCATTCGTAATCTCATACACGAGGCCGGGGTCGACCGCGGCGTTCGGCACAATATGCCCGGCGCCGAAGTCGAAAGGATTGGCGTCGCCAAGTCCAGACGAGGCTGTGATGTCCTGCCTTGACGTTGTCATGAGGGCAGACTTTATTACCGCAGGCGACCAGGTTGGATGCGCTTGCTGGATCAGCGCGGCAACACCTGCGACATGAGGTGTCGACATCGACGTTCCGCTCAGGTACGCAAAATTCTCTCCGGGCGTTGAATACGCCGAGTCGGGCGAAAACCCAGCAAGAATGTTGACCCCCGGGGCCGTGACGTCCGGCTTCAGCACGTCCGGTACGGGCGCCGGGCCACGTGCGGAAAAAGTCGCCATTTCGTTACCGGTGTCGCTGGACGTCAGCAGGAAGCCTTTGTCGAGCACGACGTTTACCTCGATATCCGCATCGATCTCGGCAAGAATCAGGTTGGCGTCAGCCTGGCCAAGCATCAGTGCAGGGATGTCGGAAAGCCCTGCTTCGCCATGCATGACGATAGGGTCACCGGCGATGTTATAGATCAGCGCGGCAACGGCCCCTGCGTCGGCCGCGTTCTTCACCATTTCGTCAAAGCGGCAACCGGTTCGCTGGATGAATGCGACATTTCCAAGAACCTCGTCACTATTGATGAGCGCCTGGCAAGCGTCAGCCTCGGAGCCCGTGGCCCCGGTGTCCAGCGACGTGTCGTCATCGTTAACGAGCACAAGCGCAGCCTCGATCGGATCGACGTCTTCCAGCGGTGGCGTGAAGTTGGCTTCCTTCACCGCGTATTTTCCAGCGAGGCTCGGCGGCGCTGCAATCTGCATGGCTTCGACGTTTGACTCGCCATCGCGCGACGACGCGGCTGCGGTGATTACCCACGGACCCCCGGCGGGTGAGCCAATCGTCCCAAGGTTCGGGCCTTCGTTGCCCGCGGCAACTACGGCCAGCACACCGGCTTTGGCGGCGGCCATCAGGGCAACATCGTCGGGCGCCGTGGTGCGGGTCAACGAGCTGCCGATAGAGTAACTTATGACGTCGACGCCATCGGCAACAGCCGCATCGATAGCATTTGCCAAATCCGAGGTGTTGCAGCTTGCGCGGGTATCACCGGGTCGCAGCCAGCACGCCTTGTATGCGGCGACCCTGGCTTTAGGTGCGATGCCCTCGATATCGCCAATCAGCGTGCCGAAAATCGAAGCGCTTGTGCGGTTGCCGGCAGCTATGGTCGCCGTATGAGTGCCGTGGCCATCCGCATCCCGCGGCGAACGAATTTCATCTTCATCAATAGGGCCGGTCTCGACGGCGCCGTCGATGAACCAGCGGGCGCCAATCAGCTTGTTGTTGCAGTCGCTGGCGTCGAATCGCTCGCCCGCGATGCAGGCGCCGTTCCAATCCTCGGGCTCTTCAAAAACGATGACGTCGTCGGCCTTGCGGAAGCGACGGCATAACCATTGGCCCAGCAGTGTCGTCTTCCCCCAGCTGCTGCGGCAGGCGGAAGGCATATCGGCCTCGCGCGTGTCCTGTAGCGCCGGATGCTCGGGAGATATGCCGCTGTCTATAATGCCGATTACTACGCCCTCACCATCGAGTCCCTCAACGCTGCGCAGACCATTCTCGGCGTCGAAAAGGCCGAGGAACGTTGGGCTGTAGCGGGTCGACATCGGCCGCACTTCATCTTCCCAGATGTTCAGCACCTCGGGCTGGTGCTCGAGCTTCTGAGCCTGTGTGACGCTCATGCGGGCGGCGAAGCCGTTCAGGCCATATTGATAGCTGTATATCTTTCGGGCGCCGGGACCAGCCTTGGCGAGCACGAATTCCTGCTCTTCCACCAGGCGTGCGGCGTACGCTCGTACCGACGGGCTGTTCTTGTCAAATTTCAGGCGACTTGTGTGCCTTTCGGCCGCAGACGGCGTGCGCAGCTGCACTATGTACACCTTGGTCTGCTCAGGGTCGTCACCGCCTGCCAGGCGTACCGACATTTCGCTGGCATCACGAAGAACGGTTTCTGATTGTGCGAAACCGTTGACGGAGAGGGACAACAAGCTGCAGAGCAGCAACAGGCGGACAATCTTCATGGCATCAGTCGTTAAGGTAGCCGCTCGACTCTTCTTCAGAGAATTCGACACCAAGCCCCACGGCGATCCGGTTAACGAAGTTGAAGTAGCCGACGATCAGCGTGAGGTCGAGGATATCTTTGTCAGACAGGCCTTCAGCGCGAAGTTCACCCAGGTCACTTTCAGTCATGGCGCCCGGCGCCATTGTGAGCTTCTCCGCGTAACGGACAATATTGCTCAGTCGCGGCTCCAGCGTCTCGAGGCCATCGGCGAGCATCAGCATGTTCAGCGTATCTTGGTCGTCTATGTAGTGGCGCAGCGTCTCGGCGTGGTGATTGACGCAGTAGGCACATTCGTTGGTCGCGGATACAACCACGGCGATGGCCTCGCGCTCCATGCGGCTGAGCCCCGATTTGCCAAACATCAGCGTCATATAGAGGTCGAGATGGTTGCCCAGCGCAGCCGGGTTAAGGCTGTGGACCTTGAGAATGTTGGAGATTTTGCCGCGCTTTTTGGTTAGCTCGCCATACATCTCCGCCAGTGTGCCTTCGGCTTCACCAACCTCGATTTCTTGGATCCAGGACATGCGAGGACGTTACCACGGATACAGGGTCGCGAATAGTTGCCTCGGGTCAGCCGCCGCCCTCTCCGAGCCAGTCGCGTGGGTGCAAGTAGTCGGTGTAGAGCTTTTCCTCAGGGGACCCCGGTTCAGGGCGCCAGTTGTAGGCCCAGCGAACCTGCGGCGGCAGCGACATGAGGATCGATTCAGTTCGTCCGCCTGACTGCAGGCCAAACAGCGTGCCCCGATCGTAGAGAAGGTTGAACTCCACATAACGGCCGCGCCGATACAGTTGGAAATCACGTTGCCGATCACCGAAGCGGTGAGCTACGCGCCTCTCCACGATCGGCTTGTATCCGGCGAGAAAACCGTCACCGGCAGCGCGCACGAACTCAAAGCTCTTCTCGAAACCGGGCTCGTTGACGTCGTCAAAGAAAAGGCCGCCGACGCCGCGAGTCTCGCCCCGGTGCTTGAGGTAGAAATACTCGTCGCACCAGTCCTTGTATCGCGGATACAGGTCCTCGCCGAACGGGTCGCACACGGACTTGGCATTCGCGTGCCAGTGCACGACGTCATCGTGAAACGGGTAATACGGTGTGAGGTCGAAGCCACCACCAAACCACCAGACCGGCTTGCGTTCACCAGCCGTGAAGAAACGAAAATTCGCATGTGTCGTGGGCACATAGGGATTGCGCGGGTGCAGGACCAGCGAAACGCCGACGGCCTGGAATGCCTTGCCAGCGAGTTCGGGACGGCTTTTGGTCGCTGAGGAGGGCATCTGCTTGCCAAAGACATGCGAAAATCCGACGCCTGCTTGTTCGAAAACTTTGCCATCCGACAAGACGCGGCTCTCACCGCCACCACCGCCTGGACGTTCCCAGGCATCCTGGGCAAACGTTGCCTGGCCATCGAGCATCTCGAGCTCTGCACAGATACGGTTCTGCAGGTTCGTAAGGTATGCCTTTACTTCGTCGATGTTGCTCATGTCATTCGTGGTCGTAAAATCTTGCCGCTTATGAAATCCCGGATCTCCGACGGGCCGGACGCCGGGCCGCAGTCACCGGGGACGACGTAGTCTACAACGTCCGCGAACTGGCGTTGCAGGACAAAGCGATTCCTTGCTGTCGGTTTGCCGCTCAGGTTTGCACTTGTCGACACAAGCGGCGATTCGGCGGCAAGGCAGAGCGCTATCGCGACCGGGTTGCTGGTAATGCGAACGGCCAGGCTTGAGTGTTCTCCGCGCAGCCGCGGTGAGACCTTTGCTCCTGGGGGAACGATCCACGTGATCGGATGCGCAGCGTCCGGTTCGGGGAGGGACTGTCCTTTGGGCAGGTCAATCCAGCCTTCGAGCTGGCTGGAATTGGCCGCAATAATGATCAGGCCTTTGGACGCGTCTCGCCGCTTGATGTCGAGCAGGCGCTGCAGCGCCTGCTGATCATCAGGGAGGCAGCCCAGGCCAAAGACGCCCTCGGTTGGATACGCGATGACACCACCGCGAAGCAAGACATCGGCAGCGCGCAACACGGAGATCATGGCTTATTCCTTACTGCTCTTCTTTTTTGCGGCCTTCTTTTTCGCAGTTTTCTTCTTGGCCTTTTTCTTGGTCTTTTTCTTCGCAGCCTTTTTCTTGGCCGCCGGCTTCTTTGCGACTTTCTTCTTGCCGCGGGGACCGCGCACGGGCGCAGCAGCCAGCAGCTCTTTGCACTCTTCGAGCGTCAGCGACTTCGGTTCGCGATCTTTGGGCACGCGCGCATTTTTCGCCTTGTCCGTAATGTACGGGCCGTAACGACCGTTGAGAACCTGGATGCCATCGTCTTCGAAATCGAGAATGATGCGGTTCGCATCGGCGATCTTCTTCTCTTCGATGAGTTCGAGCGCGCGTGGTAACTCAATCGTGTACGGGTCGTCATCCTTGATAGACACATACTTGTCGCCATAGCGAACGTAAGGACCAAAACGACCAACGCTGGCTGAAACGGACAGGCCGTCAGGCGTGTCGCCGAGTTTGCGTGGCAGCTTGAACAATTCGAGCGCCGTTGCGAGATCGATTTCGTTCATCTTCTGGCCGGGACGCAGACCGGCAAACTTCGGCTTTTCTTCGTCGTCCTTGGTGCCGATCTGCACGAACGGTCCATAGCGGCCCATGCGCACGGTGACGGGCTTGCCGCTTTTCGGGTCGGTACCGAGCTCGCGAGCCTGTGCTACCTGCTCGCGGGTGACAGAACTTTCCTTCTCTTCGCAGAGCTTGATGAAGGGACGCCAGAAGTCGTCGAGCAGCGGCACCCATTCCTTGTGTCCGAGTGACACCTCATCGAGGTCATCTTCAAGCTTGGCCGTGAAATCGTAGTCGACGTACTGTGTAAAGTGCTCCGTCAAGAAGCCGATGACGATACGTCCAATGTCCGTCGGAATGAAACGCTTGGCGTCCATTTCCACGTACTCGCGGTTCTTGAGCGTTACGATGATGCTCGCGTAGGTCGATGGCCGACCGATGCCGTATTCCTCGAGTGTCTTGACGAGGCTTGCTTCCGTGAAGCGCGGAGGTGGCTCGGTAAAATGCTGCTCGGGCCGCAGCTCGTCGAGCTTGATCGTATCGCCTTCATCGATTTCGGGCAGAAGCCGATCGCCATCGTCGTCTTTCGAGTCGTCCTTGCCTTCCTGGTATACGGACATGAAGCCCGGCTCGACCAGAACGGAGCCATTAGCACGCATGCGGTGGCCAAGTGATTCATCACCAGCCGCCATCTCGATCGCAACCGTATCAAACACAGCTGGAACCATCTGACACGCCATCGTGCGTTTCCAGATCAGCGAATAGAGCTTGTATTGGTCGTCGTCCAGCGATCCACGGATTTCGTCCGGGACGTGCGTTACGGTTGTCGGACGAATGGCCTCATGTGCTTCCTGCGCGTTCTTCGACTTCGTCTTGAACACGCGCGGCTCGTCGGGCACGTTTTGCTTCCCGTACCGTTCGGCGATCACGTCACGGATTTCCGTGACGGCAACTTCAGCCAGCGTTACAGAGTCGGTACGCATGTAGGAAATCAGGCCGACCTGGCCCTCGCCGGGCAACTCAAGACCCTCGTAGAGTTTTTGTGCAACACGCATAGTGCGTTGGGTATTGAAGCCCAGCTTTCGCGACGCTTCCTGCTGCAATGTCGAGGTCGTAAACGGTGCGGCGGGATTGCGGCGACGCTGACGCTTGGTGACGCTCAGAACGTTGAATTCACCACCTGCGGCTTCGAGCAGGGTCTTTTCGACTGCGCGCGCCGACTCCTCGTTCTGAAAGCTGAACTGCTCGACTTTTTCGCCCTTGTAGCTGACGAGTCGTGAGACGAACGGCTGCTCGTTCTTACTGACATCGGCTTCGATGGTCCAGTACTCGCGCGCCTTGAACGCTTCGATCTCGAGTTCACGCTCGACAATCATGCGCAGTGCGGGGCTCTGCACGCGGCCAGCGGACAGGCCGGGCTGCACTTTCTTCCAAAGCAGCGGCGACAAGTTGAAACCAACGAGGTAGTCGAGCGCACGGCGCGCCTGCTGCGCACCGACCAGGTCGCCGGACAGCTCGCGCGGGTTGTCGACGGCGTCCTGCACGGCCTGCTTCGTTATTTCGTGGAAAACGACACGGTGCACTTCCTTGCCGGCCAGCGCACCGCGCTCCTTGAGGAGCTCAATCAGGTGCCAGGAAATGGCCTCGCCTTCACGGTCGGGGTCAGTTGCGAGGTACAGCGCATCCGCCTTCTTGAGTCCGCGAACGATGGCTTTGACATGCTTCTCGTTCCGCTCGATCACCTGGTACTTCATCGTAAAGTTGTTGTCAGGGTCGACGGCGCCCTCCTTGGGCACCAAGTCGCGGACATGGCCATAGGAGGCCATGACATCGAAGTCCTTGCCAAGGTACTTGCTGATGGTCTTTGACTTGGCCGGCGACTCAACAATTACGAGATTCTTAGACATTTGCTCCGTTCGGCCCCTCGCGGGGGCAACAAAAATAAAAAACCGCGGTCTCTGCCGCGGTTGAATTACAGGCTTGACGGCTACGTGTCAAGGAATTCGGGCTATGGCGTCAGTGAATCAGGTCTGACGCCTCCTCAAATACGAGGTCTTCCATGCGGGCATAAGCGAGCTCCTGCCCGGGCTGGCTGAACAGCACCATCAATACGACCCACTTGATCTGCTCGACGTCGATATCGGCTGTTTCGAGCGCCAGCAGGCGGTCCACGAGGATCTCGCGTTGCGGCGGCGACAGAATACCGATTTGCTCGAGATAGGTAATGTAACCACGGCAACTCGAATCAAGCCGCTCATGCTCGAACTCGTTGTAAATGCGCGTACCGTGACCCGTCTGGTTGCCGTAGTTCAGGCTTTCCTGCTGGTCTGTCAGACCATCCAGCCATTCGAGTGCGCGCTCGATCTCGACGTCGCCAAAGCCGGCGCGCGAAAGCTCAATACGCAATTCGTTCTGATCGGATTCGGGGTCTTCTTCTGCGTCGACGTAAGTTTCGAAGAGATACATGAGTACGTCGAGTACGTTTTCTTTCATGCCTGGAGCGGCTCCTTTAAGGCGTAACGCCCGCCTGACAATGACTCCACTTCTCCATGGAGCTCCAGAATCAGAAGCATGGAGGAAAGCTGGTCGATCGTCAATCCGGATTGCTTTGCGAGTTCATCGATGCCGAGCGGGTCAAAACTCAGGTGTTTGCGCAACTCGCCGTAGTCATCATCAACGGTTTCCAGCATATGTCCAGTCAGTGAGCCGAGTTCCGCCAGGATGTCGTCGGCGGTCTCGACGAGTTTGGCACCCTGCCGGATCAATTGGTGACAGCCGCGCGCAAGCGGGCTGTGGATAGACCCGGGCAAGGCGAACACTTCACGCCCCTGCTCCGAGGCGAGCCGTGCCGTTATCAACGACCCGCTGCGGCGTGCCGCCTCGACAACGAGCGTGCCGAGACTCAGGCCGCTGATCAGGCGATTACGCTCGGGAAAGTGCCAGCGTTCGGGTGATGCACCAAGCTGATATTCGCTCACCAGCGCACCGCTCTCGACGATCGCGTGGGCCAGCTTGCGATTGACAGCCGGATAGACACGATCGATGCCGTTGCCGACAAAGGCGACGGTCTTGCCACCTGCATCCAGTGCGCCCTGATGCGCGGCCGCGTCGATACCCTGCGCAAGTCCACTCACAATGGAAAAGCCGCGGCTGGCAAGGTGCTTTGCGAAATCATGCGCGTTGCGAACGCCCCCCTGTGTCGGATTACGACTTCCGATGATGGCAAGTGACGGCAAGTGCAGCGCGTCTATGTCGCCGTTGACATACAACATGAGTGGCGGTCCCGGTATCTGTGTGAACATCTCCGGATAAGCGTCCTCACCCCACGCGACCAGGCTATGTGCGTCATCTTCGAGCCAGCGCAGGGCTTTGCCGATAGCTTCCTCGTCCGGTGATGAAAGCGCTTTGCACTTTTCTTCGGACAGGCCTGTTTCAGCGAGCCTGCTGCGTGGTTGTGTGGTGATTGATTCCACATCGCCGAAGGCGTCGAGCAGTTGCTGTAGCTCGCTCACCCGAAGGTAGGCATGCGCGAGCGTCAGCCAGGGACGGTGTTGTGATTGCATCACAAAATAATACCGCGTCGGCGCATAGCGCCGCGCGGTATTAATTGTGAAAAACGAGTCTTTTTAGTTCGGGTTACGAACCATGTCGTGAACATGAATCGCCTGTGTCGCTTCCATCACGAGACCGTAGCTGATGCGATCGTAGGTCTTGAAGACCATGACCGTACCGGCTTCCTCGTCGGGAAGGCGGACGTTCCCGCCACCAAAACGGTCTTTCATGACTTCGCCAGTCTGGAATACCGACAGAACGTCGCCCACCGAAATGCCGTCGTTGGTACCGCGGTTCATGACCACGACCATGTACTGACCGATTTGCGTAACACCGCCAACAACCGAAACGATGCGGCCGTCGATCGCCGTGCTCGGTGAGCGTGGGAAGAAGTTGAGCGGTATGTCGACTTCCTCGGGAAGCAGGCGGTCGCCCGGCTTGGCTTCCATGGACGTATCCGTCAGAGCTACCGTTGACGGATCACCACCGCGACGCAGGACCCCTTCTCCTACCGAGATGCCCTGGTAACCAATAAGGCGGTTGTCGTCAGGATCATAGAGCGGATCACCGACGTGCACGACGTTGAAGCGTGTTCCCAGCGTCTCCTGAGTGAGGCCGCGCACATAGATTTCGTTGCCCGCAGAGGCGATCAGGTGATCACCACGTGTCGTGAGAATGTATGGCAACGAATCGGCCTGTGATTTCTCGAGAATGACGCCGGAACTCAGGAAAGCCTGCACGTCTTCAAACGGAATGCTCGAGACCGCCTCTGTCAGCGGCGTGACGCGTGCCTGCGGAGACATGCGGTACGTAGACGCGCGGACGTTTGTAATCCGTGGCTGGCCGTCGATGTAAACGAGGCCAAGCACGTCACCCGGGTATATAAGGTGCGGATTTTCGATGTCCGGGTTGACATACCAGATCTCGGGCCAATACCAGGGGTCTT
>Ga0316187_10003854_pt1 | contig 13035 bp, 9 predicted proteins | sample CroRivburrow1_MG_FD_204927 | JGI IMG/M metagenome (GOLD analysis project Ga0316187, IMG submission 204927) | Coastal sediment microbial communities from Maine, United States - Cross River worm burrow 1 | ecosystem: Environmental > Aquatic > Marine > Coastal > Sediment | place: USA: Maine...
CTGTCGTAGTCCCTGGCGGCTTTAGCGATCTCCAGGCCGCGCTGCTGCGAGTCCTGCGCGACAGCGGCCAGCGGCATACAGATACACAACAACAGGGCAACTATCTTGATATCAGGCATTGATCTTCTCCTTGCCGTCGACGGCCATTAATAACGGTGGTAACAACAGAAAATCGGCGATGAGCGCAAAGAATATGGTCACTGCAGTCATAAACGCCATGTTCGAATTAAGCGCAAACGCAGAAAACGTCAATACCATAAAACCGGCGATCAGCACGATCGAGGTCACCACCAGGGCGAGCCCCACGGTACTGAAGGCATAGCGCACCGCATCTTGCGCATCGAGACCCTTTTCACGACGCGCGCGCAGGTACTTGCTCAGGAAATGCACCGTGTCATCGACCACGATGCCAAGTGTCATGCCGGTAACTACCGACAACGCGAGACCGATCTGACCAACGAAGAGACCCCAGACGCCAAACGCCAGCGCCGCGGGTATCAGGTTTGGCAACAGGCTCAGCAGACCGATTCTGGGCGAACGCAGGGCAAACACCAGGATCAGCGAGATCAGTAGCAAGGCAATCGTGGTGCCGAGCAGCATGCTGCGGATGTTGCGCGCGCCAATATGGCTAAACATGAGGGTCGGACTCGCGGCTTCGTTGTGCATGCCGGGTGGCAGATTGTCCTGCATCCACTGGCGGGAGCGCTGCTCCAGCTCAAGCACGGAGCGCGTGGTCATGCTGTACAACATCACGGTCATGCGGGTCGCGGACTTGTCGATGTTGATCTGGTTGTTGAGGTCGAGTCCATAGGGCAACGACATCTCGTAAAGCAGCAGGTATTGCGCCGCCAGTTCACGCTCGGCAGGCAACCGGTACCAGGCGGAATCGTCGCCATGCATGCTCTTGTTGAGCCGCTTGAAGGTATCGGTTAGCACGTTGACGTGTATGACCTCGGGTTGTTCGCGGTACCAGCTGGCAAATTTTTCGACATTTTGCTGAAATTGCGGATCGCTAATCCCGCCGTCCTGGCCGGATTCCAGCGAATGGTCTATCAGGTAGAGCCCCCCCAGATGCCTGGTGGCGAAATCCGCGTCACGACGGAATTCGATCTTCTCACTGAAATACTTGACGAAATCATCGTTGAGCTCGTTCATCGGCACAAACGCGATGATCACCAGGCTTGTAACACCCATACCCAGCAGCAGCTGCCTGCGCCGGGCAATGACGAATTCGGCGAATTGCCGCATCAACCGGCTGGAACCGGTTTCTCCGCTGAGCTGCCGGGCGGGCAGAATCATCATCAGTGCCGGCAGAAAAGTGACACTTAACACAAACGCGATCACGACACCCATGGCGACTATATTGCCCAGGTCATGAAACGGCGGTGCATCCGAAAAATTCATGCTGAGGAAACCGATCGCCGTGGTCAGGCTGGTCAGAAAAACCGGCTGGAAGTTGATGCGAATACTATCAACCATGGCGTCTTCGGGACTCTCCCCGCGCCGCTTCATCTGCTGGTAATTCATCAGCACGTGCACGCTGTCGGCGATCGCCATGGTTGGGATAATCATCACCGCTGAAAATGACGGTGGAGTCAGGGCGATGCCGAGCCAGCCGGCCATACCCATCGCGCCGATAATCGAAAAAAAGATAATGGCGAGCGTGGCGACGGTGCCGGACAGCTCCTTGACCCAGAAATACAGCACGATGACAAACATCAGCAACATTAACGGAAACAGCGTCGACATATCGTACTTGCTCGCCTCGGGAAAAGCCTGGTTCATCATGATGATGCCACTGAGCTTGACGTCGATATCGGGAAACCTGGCGCGAAAATCCGCCCGCAGGGCGCGCGCGAACTCAACCACCTCGGGATTCTCGGCAAGCTGGTCGATGCCGGGCAATTCGATGGTGATATTGACGGCAGTAACCTGCGCGTCCGGCGATACCAGGCGATGCACCAGTACCGGTTCATTGAGCGCGATTTCACGAATCTGCGAAAGCGCCGCATCGTCCAGGCCATCGGCCCGGTAGGCAAGATCTTCGACCACCAGATCGTCTTCCTCGGCCGAGGTATGCTGGTAGTTGGACAGCGATTCGACCCGGGTCGAGTAAGGGGTTTCCCAGGCGCGGTCGGTGAGCCAGGCCACCGCCGCAAGGGTCTTGCGGGTGAACACCTGGCCGTCCGCAGGCACCAGCACAAATATCACGTTGTCATTGCGGGAATAGGTATCCTGCAGATTTTCAAACGCCAGCAACTGTGGATTGTCGTCTCCGAAAAACACCCGGTAATCATTGGTAAAGGTCAGGAACTGGACGCCCACGCCCATACCCAGGATCCAGATCAGAACCAGCGCAAGGGTTGCCCACCGCTGTCGCAGGATGAATTCAGCGTAACCTGCGGCCATTACCGATCCCCGGGTTGAGTTCTGATCAAATGTAACAGCTGCGTCAACCCGCTAGTGCACTGCTGGAGCTTGCCGAGGTCCTGCGCCACCTTCGCGGTGCTCAGGCTACCCTCTATGAGAGCCGCAATGGTAACCGCCAGCGCACGGGGATCGATCGCTTCGATAATCAGCCCATCCTGCTGAGCGCGCAGTAAAACTTTACTGATCGATTGATGCCAGTGCTCGTATATCGCGGCCAGGCGCAAGCGAAAGCCTTCGTCGATTGGCGCCATTTCCTGCGCCAGCACCGAAAGCGGGCAACCCAGCTCAATATCGGTCAGCGAAAAAGACTCACCCGCCGCCTGAATGAGCTGGATGAATCCCTCGATGGGATCGTCGAAATAGTGCAGCGGCTGGATGAATCTGAGGTCGATACGTTGCGCAATGACTTCATCGATGACGGCATAACCCAGTTCGGTTTTATTCGCAAAATGGTGATACAAGGCACCCTTGGTTAGCCCGGTACGCGCCAGGATATTTGCCAGGCTGGCTGACTGAAAGCCGTTCAGGTGAATTTCCTGGTAGGCGGCGGTCAGAATCGCATCACGCGTATCCAGCTCGCTATCATTGAGTGGTTGCCACCAGTAAACCTCGGTTTCGCTTAATTCGTTCATCATTACATACCAGTTGGTATGGTTTATATTATCGACCGGTATTTATGTCAACCAATGCCCGCACGCGGTGCCGCCAGGTAATTACATGGCGACGATGACGCGCACCGCATCGAGACGCAGGCGCGCATGCTGCAGGGCGATCTCAAAGTGTTCCAGCTGTTCTGTGAAAAATTCAATCTCCTCATCACGCACCCCGGGATTCACCTGCTGCAACGCGACCAGGCGGTCGATTTCGTGGCCCAGTAACTCACGCCCTTTGTCGCGTGCCTGCGTAATCAATTCGGGTACCCGGGTAGCGGAGGCCTGTTCCGCGAATTCCAGCATCTGTGTCAGCTCCGCCTGGCGGGCCTTGACAATTTTCATCGCGGTATCGCCGTCGACGCGTTGCGTTTGCTGCAGGGCCAACTCCAGCTCGGCAGACTCGGCATGATCCCGGCCGCTCTCGTCAACGACCACGCGGATACTGGTGATGGGAAAATAACGCTCATTGTGGCGTCCGGCATCATCGCTGAAATCCATTAGAAAATGGCACTCGGCAAGCAACGTACCGGCCCTGACGCCGCTATAGCCGAGCGCGATCAAGGCAGTATTGCCAAACTCGCTACTCAATATCATATCCATCGCGTTACGCACGAAAGGATGCTCCCAGGTCAGGTAATGCAAATCCTCATTGGCCAGCGCGGCGCTGCGATCATAAGTAACTGTCATGCCATCCTCTGGCAAGCCCGGCATTTGCGTGAGCATATTCTCGCCGGGCGTAATGACCCAACCATCTCTGCCCCTTATTTCGCTATTCACACCAAAACAGTCGTAGATTCGTTCCATGAAATTGAAAATCTTGAAATCGAGTTCGCGCTGCATCGATTCATCAATCAACGATTCGGCGATCGCGGGACGACAGGAATTCATTTCCAGCAAGCGATCGCGACCCTGTTGCAAGGCCAGGTCCAGCGCCTGGTGTAATTCGTGGCAGCGCAGGATAAAGCCATCGATGGGCAGCGATGGGTCATCGAGGTGCTGTTGCAATTCCTGGCGCGTGTTCAGATACACCTGGTGCCCCGCCGGGCAGGTTTTCAAAAACGCACCCAGACCCTCGTGATACCAGCGAAACAAAACCTGCCGAGCACTGCCCTCGACATAGGGCACGTGGATCTTGATCACCGCATTCTGCCCGATCCGGTCCAGGCGGCCAATACGCTGCTCGAGCAAATCGGGGTTCAGCGGCAAATCGAATAACACCAGGTGATGAGCAAACTGAAAATTGCGGCCTTCGCTGCCGATTTCAGAACAGATCAACACCTGCGCGCCCTCATCGGGATCGGCAAACCAGGCCGCCGCGCGATCGCGCTCCAGCAGACTCATTCCCTCGTGAAACAGGGTGGCACGGATACCGTGTTTCTGTTTCATCTCGTCAACCAGTTGCATTGCCGTATCAGCCAGCGCGGTGATCACCAGTATTTTCCGGTTGCGGTGTTCGCACAGCAATTCCCCGAGCCAGCGACGATAGGGATCGCCGTTCACGTCAGCACTCAATGGAGCTGGAAGCACTTCGCGTTGCGGAAAACCCTTGACTGCATGACGGGTATTGCGAAACAACACACGACCAGTGCCATGGCGGTCGAGTAAATCGTCGATATCGTCGCTGCACTCCGGGTCGGCGAGTAAAGCCTCGGCCTGGTCGGCGAGCTCGCGGTAACCGAGCTCTTGCTGCAGGAAGTGATCGATATCGCTAAAGCGATCCGGGTCCAGCAGGCGCAACCGCGCAAAGTGGCTTTCCTTGCCGAGCTGTTCGGGCGTCGCCGTCAGCAACAGCAGGCCCGCGGTTTTTTCGGCCAGACCTGCAATCAACTGGTACTCGGCACTGGGTTGTTCGGGCGACCACTGCAGGTGATGTGCTTCATCCACGACCAGCAAGTCCCATTCACCCTCACGCGCATGCGCGGCATGTTGCGCGTTCGCGGCCAGGAACTCGAGGCTGCACAACACCAGTTGCTCGGCATGGAAGGGATTTTCGACCGCATCAAAATCATCCGCATAATCGTCGGCTCCAGGCGCATCGACTGCCAGCCGTGCTTCGTCGTATATGCTGAACATCAGGTTGAAGCGGCGCAACATTTCCACCAGCCACTGGTGTACCAGCGACTCCGGCACCACGATCAAAACCCGACGCGCCCGCTCCAGCAGTAATTGCTGGTGCAGAATCAGGCCGGCCTCGATGGTCTTGCCGAGTCCAACCTCGTCGGCCAGCAATACGCGCGGGGCAAATCGGCGCGATACTTCATGAGCGATATACATCTGGTGCGCAATCAGGCTGGTGCGACAGCCCGCCAGTCCAAAAACCGCGGACTGTTGCAGTCGGTTGGCGATTTCACGGGTCTTGCAGCGCAGCCTGAACCACTTGTTACGGTCGATCTGGGCGTTGAGCAATCTCTCGCCCGGTTGATTGAGCTGCAGGAAATGGCTCAATCGACCTTCGGGAAGCTGTGTCGCCGTGCCCTGTTCATCCTCACAGTGATAGATGATCAGGCCGTTCGCCTCACGCAACTCGATCACTCGCAGGAGTTCACCGTCCTGGCGTTCTATCCAGTCACCGCTACGAAAACGCACCCGGGTCAGCGGCGCGTCGGCGCGCGCGTAGATGCGCGTCTCCCCAGTTGCCGGGAACACGATGCTGACTGTGCGGTGTTCGATCTCGATCACCATGCCGAGGCCTAGTTGAAGTTCGGCGGCACTCATCCAGCGCTGGCCAATAACAAATTCCTGCATCTTTAAAAATAGGTCTCCGGAAAACGCGCGCGATTATAACAGCAGCTGCAACTCGACCACCAATATTCCGCGCTTTCAACTCGCCGACAATAATCCATTGCGAGACTTGCAGTTGACTGCCAAGTTGCACAGAATGCAACGATGATCAAGCTTGACCCAAAGGGCTACTTTATCACCGGCTCAGATACCGATGTCGGCAAGACCTATGTCGCCTGCCAGATCATCCGCCAACTGACCACGCGTGGAATAGAAATGGAAACCCGTAAACCCGCCGAGTCCGGATGCAAGGAGGCGGGCGACGGCAGATTGATCACCCATGATGCGGTGGCACTGCAACAGGCCAACGCCAATCGCGAGTCAATCGAACGTATCTGCCCCTTTCGCTACCATGCCGCACTCGCACCACACCGGGCAGCGCGCCGCGAAGATCGGGCGGTCGCACTGCAGGCACTAATCGATGCCTGCAACCGTGACGACCCGGCGCATTGCCTGATCGTCGAAGGTGCCGGTGGCTTCTATTCACCGCTGGCCGAAGATGGCCTGAACGCCGATCTGGCCTGCGCACTGCAATTGCCGGTGATCATCGTGATCAATGATCGCATCGGCGCGGTCAACCAGGCATTGACGACGCTGCAGGCGGTGATCAGTCGCAAACTTCATGTGGCCGCGCTGATTCTCAACCAGCTGGAGCCGCCGAGCGATAACGGCATGGACAATGCCGCCGATATACGATCTTACTGCAACAGCCCGCTATTCAGTTGCGGCTACAACGCCGAGCTGGAGTCTCTGTTCGAACCTGTTCATGCCTAGGACCCACCTCGATCGCCTGCTGGCGCCCTGGGTGTTCGTGCTCACCGGTATCGTTTTCAACATTCTATCGGCAGTAATCACGCATTACTTTATCGGCCTCAACAACGAGGCCATCAACATTATCGACCGCGACATCGATCGCAAGCAGGTGCTAATTGACAGCCTGTGGCAATCGCGGGTTGAAGTCGAACGCAAGCAGGAATTTTTTATTTTGCTGTTTGCCCAGCCGGGCGACAAACCCACTGCCAGCGAAACCTTTTACCAGGATTACCTGCAGGAAACGATAGCGACCTACGACCTGGCCGCATTTGAGCCGCGCACGGATCGCGACCGGGGCAATCAACCAGGCCTGCTACTCGATATCAGCGCCGCGGCACAGTCGGCGATCGTCGAATCCATCAACAGTACCTATTTCGAAACCCTGGAACTGCAGGAGGCACGCATGCCACTGGAAAACGACAATTCACGCCTGTTCAGCATCGCCATCTTCCTGCAGGTGGTCGGGCTAATCCTGGTGCTGGCGCGCGACCTGCGGCGATCCTGATAAATGCTCTTCCAATATGAATAAGGGCTACGCGGTCATTCTGACCGGCTACATCGGCTGGGGCCTGTTCCCGCTTTACTGGACGCTGCTGATCCACGTGCCGCCGGGCGAAGTACTTCTGCACCGGATGCTCTGGGCGGTACCGGTGCTGGTAATGCTGGTGATGCTTTCCCCGCGTCGCCGCGCACAGCTAAGCGTAGCGCTCCATTCCTGGCAGGAACTGCGATGGCTAACCCTGTCGAGCCTGGTGATCTGTTTCAACTGGGGCATTTACATCTGGGCGGTTGCCAACCAGCAGGTGGTCGAAGCGAGCATGGGCTACTTCCTGACACCGCTGCTGAACGTGCTGGCCGGCACGGTCGTGTTCAAGGAAAAATTGACGCGCCTGAAACTCATCGCCATCGCGTTTGCCGCGCTCGGTGTGGGCTACTACGTACTCACCACGGCCGCATTTCCCTGGGTGGGACTCGCGGTCGCCGTGAGCTTCGCCGGCTACGGTCTGTTGCGCAAGCAAATGAAGACCAACGCCATTCCCGGGCTATTCGTTGAAACCCTGTTATTGCTGCCGTTTACCCTGGGACTGGTATTGTGGTTGCATTACAGTGGGCAGGCGGTGTTTCTGCACCAGGACCGGAATACCGACCTGCTATTGATACTGGGCGGCCCCATCACCATCACACCGCTGGCTTTTTTTACTGCCGGCACCCGCATGTTGCCGATGACAACAGTCGGTATCCTGTTCTACGTGACGCCTTCATTGCAGTTTCTGTCTGGTATATTCGTGCTCGGCGAAGCGTTCAACCTCGACAAGTTGATCGCCTTCAGCGGGATCTGGATAGGCCTTGCAGTCTTCAGTTACAGCCTGCTAAAGCGCGAGCGGGCAACGCCGGCCTGACTTTACGGGCGTCGATTTTCACAGGGCCCTCGATCAAGCCCGGATGAATCCCCCTGCCGCAACAGGATTCGGGCCGGGAACACAATGCAACTTCATCGCTTTCGCCTGAAACCAGAATTTCCATAATATTATCAGCGGTTTATCACGAGGCCTGAAGCCTGCCGGGGAAATATTCCGGCTAGGCGACAAAATTGGGCATATTGCCGACTTCGACGATCTTCATCGCATTGGTGCCACCACCGGTGCCCATCAGATCACCCTTGGTAATAATCACCAGGTCACCATCGGTAATGGTACCGTGGGCTTTCATCAAATCGACCACTTCCATGTTGGCCTCGGCGTGGTTGGTGTGCACGGTCGGAAAATATACCGGAAACACGCCGCGATATAGATTGACCTTGCGATTGGTCGACTCGTGGCGCGACAGCGCGAAAATGGGGATACCCGAGCTGATGCGCGACATCCACAGCGAAGTGGAGCCCGATTCGGTGAGTGTGGCAATCGCGCTGACGTTCAGGTGGTTAGCGGTGTACATGGTGGCCATGGCGATCGCTTCGTCGACGCGCGAAAAAGTGCTGTTGATACGATGGTCCGATTTAAGTGCTCGACTCTCCTGCTCGGCGTTCAGGCAGATATCCGACATCGACCTGACGGTTTGACTCGGATAGCGCCCGGTCGCAGTTTCCGCTGACAGCATCACCGCGTCGGTGCCGTCGAGCACTGCATTGGCTACATCGAATACCTCAGCGCGCGTCGGAATCGGGTTGTCGCGCATCGATTCCATCATCTGGGTTGCAGTGATGACAACACAGTTAAGCCGACGTGCGGTACGGATGATTTTCTTTTGCACGGCGGGCAGCTTGGCATCACCGATTTCGACTCCGAGGTCGCCGCGCGCGATCATGATCGCCTCCGACGCCTGGATAATTTCCTCGAGATTATCGAGCGCCTCGGCGCGTTCGATCTTGGCAACCAGACCCGCCTTGCAGCCCTCCGCCTCGAGCAACTGCCGCGCCTGGATCATATCATGCGCATTTCTCGGGAACGACACGGCCAGGTAATCACAGTTGATCAGGGCGGCGGTTTTGATATCGGCACGGTCCTTGTCGGTTAGTACTTCGGCAGTCAGCCCGCCACCTTTCAGGTTAATACCCTTGTTATCAGAAAGCATACCGCCCACTGCGACCGTACACTCGATGCGCGACCCATCGACGTTTACCACGTCCAGCACGATGCGCCCGTCATCGAGCATCAACGTGTTACCGGCTTTAACATCTTGCGCCAGCTTCGTGTAAGTAACGCCAACCTGCTCGCTATCACCCTCGCCATCGGGGCAATCGATGTTCAGACAGAAACGTTCGCCGATCCTGAGTTCGATAGCGCCATCACGGAACTTCCGGGTACGGATCTTCGGCCCTTGCAGGTCGGCAAGAATTGCCAGGTGGCGGTTGTTTTCGTTACCGATGCGGCGAATTTTTTCGGCGCGCGCCTTGTGTTCTTCCACCGTGCCATGCGAAAAATTGAGGCGAACCACGTCGACGCCTGCCTTGATAAGACTGTCGATTGCCGCGTCGGACTCGGTGGCCGGGCCCATGGTGGCAACAATTTTGGTCCTACGAACGACTTCTCTCATACTCTTCATATCTTGCCTCCAGCATTGCTACAGCAGGTAGCTGCTTGCCTTCCAGGAATTCCAGGAACGCCCCTCCGCCGGTGGAAATATATGAAACCTGCTGCGAAATCCCATACTTGTCGACTGCCGCCAGGGTGTCACCACCCCCGGCAATGGAAAACGCGGGCGATGCGGCGATCGCCTGCGCGACGACCCGTGTGCCTTCGGCAAACTGGTCAAATTCAAAAACACCGACCGGACCATTCCAGACGATGGTCGCCGCCTGCTGCAATATTTCGGCAAACCTGGCCGCGGTCTGCGGCCCGATGTCGAAGATCATGTCGTCGTCTTCAACCTCGTCTACCGGCTTGATCTCGGCGACGGCGTCCTCGGAAAACGCCTTGCCGCAGACCACGTCGGTCGGGATCGGAATATCCCGGCCCTGTTGCCGGGCCTGTTCGACCAGGCGCTGCGCCTCGGTAATCAAATCCGTTTCCACCAGCGATTTGCCGACATTGTAGCCGGCCGCCGCGATAAAGGTATTGGCAATACCCCCACCCGGTATCAACTGGTCGACAATCCCGGAGAGCGATTCCAGCACGGTTAGCTTGGTGGAGACCTTGGAGCCACCGACGATGGCGACCACCGGGTGCGCCGGCTGCTTCAAGGCCTTGCCCAGCGCGTCCAGTTCACCGGCCAGCAAGGGGCCGGCACAGGCCAACGGCGCATAGACACCGACGCCGTGGGTAGAGGCCTGGGCGCGATGAGCTGTGCCGAAGGCGTCCATCACGAAAATATCGCAAAGCGCTGCATACTTTCGTGACAGCGCCTCGTCATTCGCCTTTTCGCCGACATTGAAACGCACGTTTTCCAGCAGCACCACGTCGCCGTCCTGCAATTGCGGCGCCTGCTGCAGATAATCGTCGAGCAGCGGGATCTCCATGTCGAGTGCCTGCGCGAGATAGTTTGCCACCGGTTGCAGCGAAAACTGCGCCTCGACCACGCCTTCTTCAGGGCGCCCCAGATGTGACATGATCATCAGCCGCGCACCGGCGGCGATGCAATGGCGTATCGCCGGCAGCGAAGCCAGGATGCGCTGGTCACTGCTGACCACACCATCCTTCACCGGTACATTCAGGTCCTGGCGAATCAATACACGCTTGCCGGCCAGTTCGAGGCCGGTCAGTTCCAGTACAGGCATGATCAGGCCGCGATGACGCGCGCCATCTCGACCACCTTGCAGGAATAGCCCCATTCGTTGTCGTACCAGGACACCAGCTTGACGAAGGTGTCGTCCATCTGGATACCGGCCTCGGCGTCGAAGGTCGAGGTACAGGATTCGCCGATGAAGTCACTCGAAACGACCTTGTCCTCGGTGTAGGCCAGTACGCCTTTCATCGGCCCCTCCGAGGCTTTTTTCATCGCCGCACAGATCTCTGCGTAACTCGCGCCCCGCTCCAGCTCGACGGTCAGGTCGACCACCGAGACGTCAGGCGTCGGTACGCGAAAAGCCATGCCGGTCAGCTTGCCGTTCAGCTGCGGCAATACCTTACCAACCGCCTTGGCGGCGCCGGTGGAGGACGGAATGATGTTGTCGAGGATGCCGCGGCCGCCGCGCCAGTCCTTCATCGACGGTCCGTCGACGGTTTTCTGTGTAGCGGTCACCGCGTGCACGGTAGTCATCAGACCCCGTTTGAGACCGAAATTGTCGTCGATCACCTTGGCGATCGGCGCCAGGCAGTTGGTGGTGCAGGAAGCGTTGGAAATGATCGACTCACCGGCATAGCCGTCGCTGTTGACGCCGAACACGAACATCGGTGTATCGTCCTTGGACGGCGCCGACATGATGACCTTTTTGGCGCCAGCGTCGATGTGCTTCTGCGCTGTTTCCTTGGTCAGGAAAAGACCTGTCGACTCGATGACCACGTCGACTTTGAGCTCGCCCCATTTCAACTCGGCCGGGTCACGCTCCGCCGTCAGGCGGATTTTGCTGCCATCGACAACCAGGGTATTACCATCGACGGCGATATCACCCTTGAACCTGCCGTGCACCGAGTCGTACTTGAGCATGTAAGCCAGGTATTCGGGCTCCAGCAGGTCGTTAATGCCAACCACTTCGACGTCGTCGAAATCCTGTGCGGCGCGAAATACCATGCGTCCGATTCGACCAAATCCGTTAATACCGACGCGTATTGTCATCTGTCATCTCCTGTTCGTTAAGTTAATCTGATACCACTAGTTTTTCGACCGCTTCCACCACCTTGTCGACGGTGAAACCGAAATAGGAAAACAATTCTTTAGCCGGCGCCGATTCGCCAAAAGTATCCATACCGATGACAATTCCATCCATGCCAACGTATTTATACCAGCCGGCACTGACGGCGGCTTCGACCACGATGCGCGCCCTGATCTCCGGCGGCAAAACCGCGTCGCGATATTCCCGCGGCTGGCGATCGAACTCGGTTGTGCTCGGCATCGATACCACACGGACCTTTGTCTCTTCGAGGGCTTCGCTTTCGCTGGCGGCGACCGCCAGTTCGACTTCGGACCCGGTAGCGATAATGATCGCGTCGGGCGTCCCGTCACAATCGCGCAACACGTAGCCACCGCGCGCAATCGACTCGATCTGCTCGGCGCTGCGTACCTGGTGCTTCAGGTTCTGGCGCGAAAACACCAGGCAGCTCGGTCCGTCGCGACGCTCGATGGCCGCCTTCCAGCTGACCGCGGTTTCGACCGCATCGCAGGGGCGCCACAACGCCATATTGGGAATCATGCGCAGCGTGGGAATCTGCTCGACAGCCTGGTGCGTCGGGCCATCCTCACCCAGCCCGATCGAATCGTGGGTATAGACGAAGATCGACTGGATCTTCATCAGGGCCGCCATACGCAGGGCATTTCGAGCATATTCGGAAAACACCAGGAAGGTGGCGCCGAAGGGGATGAAGCCGCCATGCAACACGATACCGTTCAAAATAGCCGACATGCCGAATTCGCGCACCCCGTAATTGACGTAATTAGCATCGTACATATTCGCACGCATCGGCTTGAATCCCGACCACTCGGTGCCGTTGGAGCCGCCGAGGTCGGCCGAACCACCGAACAGTTCCGGCAGCAGCGGTGAAATAACCTCCAGGGTCGCCAGCGAAGACACGCGGGTAGCCTTTTCCGGCGCGGCCGCATCGGTCGCGGCGATAAATTCCTGGATTTTCTCCGCCCAGTCTGCGGGCAGATCTCCACCCATGCGGCGCTTGAATTCGTCCGCTAGCTCGGGATGTGCTTCGCTGTAATCCGCAAATTTCTGGTTCCAGCTGTCTTCCTGAACCTGGCCGGCCTTCTTATGATCCCA
>Ga0316187_10003855_pt1 | contig 13035 bp, 16 predicted proteins | sample CroRivburrow1_MG_FD_204927 | JGI IMG/M metagenome (GOLD analysis project Ga0316187, IMG submission 204927) | Coastal sediment microbial communities from Maine, United States - Cross River worm burrow 1 | ecosystem: Environmental > Aquatic > Marine > Coastal > Sediment | place: USA: Maine...
TTAATTAACCCACCTCAACAAAAGTCTGATAGAGACATTCTACTATCAATATGGTACATACATATCAAAACTTCTTAAAAGTCTGTAAACCTTCAATACGTCATGTAAAAAAGGGTATAATTCAATCTCTTTTTAATACGTATGATTTTTAAGTATCTGATGAACTGAGGAATATCATTGACAGCGTAGATAATTAATTCTACTTTTAAAACTTAGGCATTTCCGGTTTATTGTTTATTAAAAAAACGTTTAGGACGAAGATTTTATCTAGCATAGTCTCTAATTATTGGACGATTCCGCAACCTAATCATAGCCAACCGTTACAGCCAATCTAAATTTATATAAACACTATAATTAAAGGAATATGAATCTACTAAAAACAACTAAACCCATTCAGTACATAACTTTGGTTTATGCTATATTGTATGCATTGTTCATACTTAGCGGCGATTTTGGAGGAGCTTATCCTTCATTAAATGCGGAAGGTATTGGAGTATATCTGCTCTTTGTTCTTTTTATTGTTGGATTTTCACTTTCTTGGAATAATGCTATAATTACTGGAATACTGTTCCTATTATGGAATGTAGGAATGTGGGCTGTAGAACTTTTTCTAGTGGAAAAGGATGGTGGTTTTGGCATCATCTCTGGTATTCCATTAATTGTGCTGGGTGTATTTTTCATCTTAAAGGGTATTGAAGTAAATAGGGGGACTACTTTTAAGTCAAATGAGAAATGGAAAACTGCCCTGCAACTATTAATTACAACTTATACCATCCTATACATTTTGGTAATAATTGATGAAATAACGGGACACCTTGAAATAGATTTTTATAGCTCCGCAGGTATAATTCTTATCACCCTGTTTTTAATTTATTCTGCTGGGTTCATTCTTTCTTGGAAGAAGGAATTAATTGCCGGGATTATATTCATTTTTTGGTATGTAGGAGTAATATATATTTTTACGACAAATTTTGTAATCGGTGATAGTGGACCATGGATTGTCGCTGGGGTAGTTATCTTCCTGCAAGGGATATTTTATCTTATCTATTGGTTCAAAAACAAAACCAAGCAAATACAACAATAATTTTCAAACAATGAAAAATTTAAAATTCACATCTCTATTAGTAATTATCATTTTATTATTTATTTCAATATCATGTCAAGATAAACAAGCTCAAGAAGAGCTGAACAAATTCAAACAATCTGAAACCTTAAAAGCGACTAATATTGAGTTGGCTAAAAAGTTCTATAAACATCTTGATGCCGTTCAACTTGATTCACTAAGGGCTATTTTAACACCAGATGCAAAAATCTATTATGAGTCTGGAGATTCAATTTCTTTCAATGATATAGCTCCTCTAATAGAAATGTTTTATGCTTCATTCCCAGATTATAAACATGAATTTGGCGATATAATTGCTGATGATGACAAAGTTGTTTTCAGGATTACATATTCAGGCACTTTTACAAATCCATTTATGGAGATTAAACCCAATGGAACAAAATTCAAGTATAAAGGCATTCAGATATTTCAGTTTGCTGATAATAAGGTGACAAATTTCTGGGCAGTTGAAGATGAATTAGGACTAATGACTCAACTTGGCTTTGAACTTCAAATGAAAGAAAAATAAATAATACTACTTTTTTCATTCATTAGTGCAAAGGCTATTCTAATTTATTTTAGGTAGCCTTTTTTAATTCATCTCAACAAAAGTCTCATACAGATATTTTAAATTCAATATGGTACATACATATCAAAATCTTCTAAAAGTCTGTAAACCTTTGATATGTCTTGTAAAGAAAAGGAGAACAAAACTTCCTCTTATCCGGAAAAAAATAAGGATAATGTGTATATTAGTTCCACATATAACGAGTTGTGCTTAATTACTGTAACGTACTTTCTTTAATAGGCTGACTAAAAATTAAACACTCTATTAAATTGTTTTTTTGTAACCTAGTATTGTAAAAAATAGTCATTTGCCAATATATGAAAGCGCTGTACATAATTAAAAATTAAGAAAGTATGAAAAAATTGATCAAATATAGTGGAGTAGCTCTAGTTATAGCGGGATTTTTCTTTGCAATACCTAACACGGTTATTTTACCTTTTGTAGACTTTGGGGCTCCTTTTAGTAAATTATTGACATCTACTTCTTTTTTTTACAGAATGATTTTCGCTGCTTTAACTGTAGTATTTCTTCTATTTGGAGTTATTGGAATTTATTTACATCATAGTAAAATAGAACGTGCAAAATTATTTAGGCATGTTACTTTCATAATAACCTTTTTCGGCAGTGCCTTTATGCTAGCGAATGAGTGGCATCAAATATTTGTCCTTCCAGATATTGCCAATATAAACCCTGAGTCAGTAGATAAATTAGGTTCTTCAGAACAATCTGGTCGTTATGCCATTGGAGCTATGATTGCATTAGTAACGTTTTCATTTGGCTGGATCTTGTTTAGCATATCACTTTTGATTAGCAGAAAATTAAAACGCTTAGGACCTATATTAGTACTTGCAGGATTTTTTATTATCCCTCTATTTTCAGGAATATTTACACCAGTAATAGGTGGCATTATTGGAGGTATAGTCCTTGGAACAGGATTTTTCTTAATAGGACTTGAATTAATTAAATCAAGTTGAATACTTGTCTTTAAAATTAAAAAAACTAGGCACAACAACGTATAAAATTAATTGCGCTGAACTTATCAAAATGTTTTACCTAGAATATTCTATTATTTTTGATTTATGACCTTATACGAGTTTAGAATGCTTAATGATGTGGTCAATTCACTTAATACAAAAATCTGAAACAGACATTCTACTATCAATATGGTACATACATATCAAAATCTTCTAAAAGTCTGTAAACCTTTAATACGCAATGCAAAAAAGGGTATAATTCAATGTATTAATCTAAGCATTCGGAAAATAAATCAACCCCTTCGGACATTAAAAGTATGGTTTGGTCCTAACGTACTTATAATTTAATTAATAACTATTTATCTTAGACTGATATTAATTACTAAACATGTTACCATTCTTTAGAAAAATACGTAAGAAAATGGCAGACGATAATAAACCCATCAAGTATTTGAGATATGCTATTGGTGAGATCGTACTGGTAGTAATTGGAATTTTAATAGCCATTCAGTTAAACAACTGGGCTGAACATCGAAAAGTTAGGTTGTTGGAAAAGGAATATTTAATAGCCCTTAAAACAGAGTTCGCAACTAATCAAAACGGTGCAGGAGCCAGCTTGACGTACCAGGAATATCTAATTTCAAATGCAGAATTAATATTAAAATCTTGTCAACAAGACACCATTCTCCCAAACGCTGAGTATTTGGTTGTTGCCATAGAACACGTTGGATGGACTTATTCCATCAGTCATATAAGGGATGTATGGACGGAATTGAATTCAACGGGCAATCTCAGAATAATTAGCGATAAATCCTTACGTAAATCCCTAACTGAATTTTATAGAACTATGGATGGTTATTTTATTGAAGAAAAGGAATGCGCTTCCTTTAATGCAGGGATTCGTCGTATTCTGGGCGAAGTTTTGAATCCAAATTTACGACTTGATATTAATAAAAAATTAAATCCACATGAATATGCTGGCGGAGTCACCAATTTACCTGACCAGCAATTATTAATAGAGAGATTAAATCAACTCCAAGGAGTTAAGGGCTATTTAGTGGACATTATAGAGGGTAGAAAGACAACAATGGGATGGCTTAGATGGGAAATAAGTCAAATGGATACTGTATTAATGGCCCTTGATAATGAACTGAATAAAAATTGAACAATTAATATCAAAATGTTTAGAGAAGAATCATTAATGTTTTTTTTTATTAAACAAGTTTTTTCAATAATTGATTAATCATTCTTTTTCAATTAATTCTTAATCACTTTATAGGTTGAAAATGACGACCTAAACACCCTCTTATTTAAAGTTTGTGTAACAAATGTGTTACATTCATAAAAAAAGCACCTGTAAAAAAATATACAAGTGCTTGGTTATTAATGTGATCGCGACAGGATTCGAACCTGTGACCGTCTGCTTAGAAGGCAGATGCTCTATCCAGCTGAGCTACGCGACCAAATGCTGATAAAGCGGTGCAAATATAAAATGGTAACAATTATAAAGCAAGATAAATTGTTATAAATATGATTTTTGCATATTCAATAAAATTCTTATGAATATTATAAAATGAGGTAGATACGATTAGCAGATTAACTAATACGTTTATTTGAAAAAGTAGGTATCAAAAATTGAGTTACTTTTTATCAATTATTAAGATCTTTTTAGCTTTTGGAAACTTTTTTTGCCCCTTTTTTCGCATGGTTCTTTCAATTATTTTAAAAATTTCCATTTTGAGTTCTTTATATCTTCCTAAAAAGATAATGTTCTCAATTTCAAATTTTTTATGAGTCTCTAAATAATTTTTATTGCTTGTAACGCTATTGGTTTGAATGAGATCTGATAATACTTTCTCATGCTCAAGGATAAGCTTAGAAAGGGCATTACCTGACTTTTTCTCAATAACAATTTTATTGGCTAATTCCTTAATATGTTTGTCATAACCTGAATCTAGCAGATCGATATAATTAGAACTTAATAGTTTGTTCAAAAACGTCATTTCATAGTTAATGAACTCAATTTCTGATAACCAATTTCTTGAGTCATGATGCAACTCTTCAATACTCTTTGATCGGCCAAACCAATCTTTAGGCATCTTAGTTTTCATTTTGTTAAGAATTAGTATCTAATAAACTTAAAACAGGGAGTAATTAATTACTCCCTGTTTGTGAAAAAATTAAACGATTTCAATAACTTTTTTTGGTAAAACCTTGGCTTCTTCTTTTTTAAGAAGGTTAAATTTTAAAATACCATCTTTATAAATAGCCTTAATTTTTTTATCGAGATTAATACTTTCAGGCAATCTCATTGATCTTTTAAATGAATTATAACTAAATTCTTTACGAAGATATCCTTCTTCTTTTTCTTCAACTTTGTCAGTTTTCTCAGCTGAAATATGAAGTCCGGTATCATCAATAGTTACATCAAAATCTTTTTTTTCAAAACCTGGTGCAGCTAGCTCGATTTCAAAATCGTTATCATGTTCTATGACGTTCATTGCAGGCATTAAACTGTCTTTAGCAAAGAAATCGTCATTAAAAAAGTCGTCTGCATTTAAAAAGTTTGTCAATGCAGATGTGTTCCATGGGAACCGTAATGGATCATTAAATTTAATAAGTGACATAGCATTTAATTTTAGAGTTAATATTAATTTAAACTGAATTTACTTCATATCTAAAAAGTATGCAATGATATATATCACTATCGAACATTTTTAACAAAATAATTTCACCTATCAAGTTGCCTTTATTCTTCATCAATAATCTTATAAATCAATATTGATTGAATGAACCCTTGTTAAATTAATAGTGGCCTGTGTTCGGTCATTAAAATTTATCTAATATGATGAATATCATTGCGTAAAATTTTAACAAATTATAAATTGAAGTAATTAGTAAAGCAAATAACTTGTATCATGAGAACTGCAACAATTTTTATCATATTTATTATTTTTTGTTCGCACGGTATAGCCCAAAATATAAGGGGTGTTGATGAAGTTACGCCTTACCATGAAGACTTGGCTGCGATAAAAAAAGGAAATCAATGGGCATTTGTAAATAAAGAAGGTCTAAAGGTAATTGATTTTAGAGGTGATCTGGTTTCTACTAGAGATGAATATTTTCTGGATGAAAAAGGAATTAGTCCTATTTCATATCCTTTGTTTAAAGAAGGTCGATGTTTGATCAAAAAATTAATTGATGGAGTATACTATTATGGTTATATAGATAATAATGGCAAAGAAATAATCGCTCCTCAATATGTTAACGCTACGAATTTCACCAATGGTTATGCAATAATTATAAAGTTTGCTACAATAGTGCTCGGAGAGAATGAAGCATTAGATAAGAGAGTGGTTTCTTATAAATTAGAAGAGTATGTCATTGATACTTCTGGAAAACTTATCAAATACTTAGATAATGCAAGAAATAGTATACCATCAAATCTTAAAAACAATATCCCACCTGAATTTGAGTCCAAATTTATCGCACCTCATTTAATCGCTGTTAAAACAAAAGGTCAAAAATGGGATATTTATAAATTTTAACTTTAAAATTAAATGTTATGTCACTAAATTTTAACCAATTTGCAAAAGAAGCCAACGGGTTTCTAAAAGATTATACCAAAGAATTATGTCTTGATGGAGATCTTGATAAAGCTGGAAGGATACTATCTTCAATATTACACGGGTTACGTGAAATAATATCAACTGAAGAATCTCTTCAACTAATAGCCCAATTTCCTATGTTTTTAAAGGCAGTATATGTAAACGGATGGTCATCACGTAAAAAACAGAAAGTCAAAAACATGACTGGTTTTATTGACCTTGTTAGAGGTTTTGATGGCCCAACATCTGTTTATGATTTTAAATCTGATCAAGTAGCAGAGAGTTATATTCATTCTACTTTTATTATGCTTCGCAGATACATTTCTCTGGGTGAATTAGAAGATATCAGAACAGAACTCCCTAAAGATCTTAAGCATATGGTATATGATAATATAATGTTTTAATTACTTAAATTAATGTTATGAATATTTTGAAGAATAAGGTTGCCATTATTACAGGAGGCTCTGGTGGAATTGGCAAGGCAACAGCAAAACTCTTTTTAGCAGAAGGAGCAAAGGTAATGTTGGTTGGTAGAACAGAAGAAAAACTTAAAAATGCAATTAAAGAATTAAATAGTCCAAATGTTCTTTATTGTGTCGCAGATGTTTCAAAGGCAGGAGATACAAAAGAGTATACAGATAAAACATTATCTTCATTTGGTAAAATTGATGTGTTTTTTAACAATGCGGGTATTGAAGGAGTCATAAAACCCATTGCAGAATATCCAGAATCGGAATTTGATAAGGTGATTGCCGTAAATTTAAAAGGGGTATGGTTAGGATGTCAATGTGTGATACCGAAAATGTCAGATGGCGGTAGTGTCATTATAACATCATCATTAGCTGGTTTAAAAGGTTTTGAAGGTCTCGGGGCATATGTAGCCAGTAAACACGGTGTTATTGGAATTATGCGTGTTGCAGCTTTAGAGTTTGCAAATAGAAATATAAGGGTAAATACAATTCATCCCGGACCAATAAATACACGGATGATGCGCTCAATTGAAGAAGAAATTTCTCCAGAAAACCCTAATGAAGCAAAAAAAGGTTTTGAAGCGACCGTACCGTTTGGAAGATATGGTGAACCTGAAGAAATAGCAGATCTAGCTTTGTTTTTAGCTTCAGATAGCAGTATTTATATAAACGGTTCTACTTATGTCATCGACGGCGGGTCGAATGCCAGCTAAATTTAACTATTGTATTATGAAATAACAGTTTTTCTAATGTTAGTTTATGAAAAATGAATGTCATTAAGCCCTACAAAGAAATAGAAATTCAAATAGATTCCATTAACCTGAAAGGGAATTTAAGACTTGCTGAAAATAGCAAAGGTATTATAGTATTCTCCCACGGAAGTGGAAGTAGTAGATTAAGTGCAAGAAATAATTACGTCGCAGATCTTTTATTGCAAAGAGGTTTCTCGAGTTTGCTTTTTGACCTTCTAACAAGGCAAGAAGATCTTATTTACGAAAACCGTTTTAATATTGGACTCCTCACTAATAGGTTAATAAGAGTAACTGAATTACTTGTTAATTATGATCAAATAAAGGATTTACCAATAGGTTACTTCGGAGCCAGCACTGGTGCGGCATCAGCTTTAAGCGCAGCGTCGCAATTGGGCAGTAATATAAAAGCCATTGTATCAAGAGGAGGCCGTCCTGATCTGGCAATGAATAAATTAAAGAAAATTAGCATCCCTACATTATTACTTGTAGGTGGAAATGATGATGTGGTCATTGAATTAAATAAAAAGGCTCAGGCGGAAATTAAAGGAATTTGCGAATTGAAAATAATTGAAGGAGCCTCTCATTTATTCGAGGAACCAGGAAAATTAGATATTGTCGCTATAGAAACCGGTAATTGGTTTAATAAATACTTGAATTAATATAAAAATCGATTGTATGTTTTTAAATAGGGAAGAGGCTGGTGAACTACTTGCTGAAAGATTATTAAAATATAGTGATCATAAGGACGCTATCATTATTGCCATTCCAAGAGGAGGAGTTCCCGTAGGCTATGTTATTGCTAAAAAATTGTATTTGCCACTAGACATTGTATTATCAAAAAAAATTGGACATCCTTACAATAAAGAATTTGCTATTGGTGCGGTAACTTTAAAGAATAAAATTTTAAGCGACGCCGCTTATGAAGTTTCCGAAGATTACATTGAAAATGAAACAGAGCACATACGGGATATTCTCAAACAAAGACATAAATTGTACTATGGCGATAAAAGGCCTTTAATACTCAAAGACAAAATTGTGATTGTAGTTGATGATGGAGTCGCTACTGGTAATACCTTACTATCGTGTATTCAATTAATAAATCAACAAGAGCCATCACAAATAATAGTCGCTTTGCCTGTTGCACCTCGCTCTGCAGTTAAGAGAATAAAAGAATTATCTATTGTTAACGCTGTTATTTGTTTGGGTCAGCCGTTAGGTTTTCAAGCAGTAGGACAATATTATGAAGATTTTGGTCAAACCACAGATCAAGAAGTGATGCAATTACTTAAAAAGGCAAATGAGACTTATAGTTTAGATCAATCTAATTGAAATCTGACTATTATAAGTCACAATAAATCCAATAAGTGTTTATTTTATATGGATAAGTAAACCACATTATAAATGGCGTTTCATTTCACTTTTGCGCTTCTTAAGTTGTTTTTCTAAATCGCGTATGGTTTCATCAGTAGCAGCCTCAAAACTTTCATCGTTAGAAGTGGCAAATATTCTAGGTCCCGGCAGACTTAGTTGAATGTCACAAATTTTCCCTTTCCCTTTAGGGTCTTTTTTTATCTTAAAAAATACATCAGCTTTTATTATCCAGTCAAATTTTTTAGCTAATTTTTCTAATTTTTTTATAACAAATGCTTCCAAATGATCACTGGTAACCATTTTAACGAATTGAACATTGATTTCCATTCTATAATTGATTTATCATTAACAATATAAATATAGTTCTTAAGTATTCATTTTTAAATGATATTTATCAGTGATGGTTAATTAATAAACTTAAAAATCAAAATATTCTTTTAAATGTTTGTTAAAAAAGGCCGAACCAAAAACATTACTGTATTTCGTTCGACCTAGGGGAGAAAGCCTTTGATGATTAAAAGAACTATAAGCTTTCTATAACTTTAATAAGTTTATCTCTAACCTCAGTAGCAATATCACCTAAGGATTCGTTTTCAATTGCTTGCATTGAGGCTATTGGGTCTACGGCAGAAACTTCAATTTGTCCCAATTCTTTTTCCTGTACGACAACATTACAAGGTAACATTGTTCCAATTTTATCTTCTGCCTGTAACGCCTTATAGGCAAATGGAGCATTGCATGCACCTAAAATCGTATAGTTATAAAAATCGACCTCCAGTTTTTTTTTGAGTGTTGATTTTATGTCTATTGTAGTGAGTACGCCAAAGCCCTCTTTTTGAAGTGCCGTTGTAACTCTTGCAATTGCATCTTCAAATGTTATATTTTTTAATGTTTTCGTATAATAATAATTCATTTTATAAATTTAAATTTTGAAACTGACCTCTTATTTTATATCATAAATGTACAATAAATGTGTAAAAATAGAAACAGGGAAGTGTAAAGCTTCCCTGTTTCCATTTTGAAGAGATCAATTTTATAATTTAACTTTAAAATAGGCGTAGTTTACTTTAATCTAAAATAAACCATAACCTAACCTGATTAAATCATATTATTAAAATCTTCAGGTTGTCGTTGCATTTTTATGCAATGACCAATTCTTTATTCACAGCAAATTCTATATTTCATAGCAATTAGGTTGAAAAAATAGAAACAGGAAGTATAAACTCCCTGTTTCCTGAAGAGAATAAGCTTGTTCTCTGTAACATTCAAATAATTTTTCATATCATCTTATCGCTAAAACCATACTAAAATTATAATCAATATAATAACGACTTATTACCCTTCATGATCTATTCTGTTTTGCATCCAGCATAGACCTATACTTTTGGAGCTATTTTTGAAATAATAGAATCAAAGAACTTTCAACAATTAATGAAACAAATATATAGGTCTCAAAATGACCGTGCAATGATATAAATCATTTTAAAACATGATTTATATCATTGCGTAAGTTTTTAATTTTTACTATAAACTACCTAATTGAAGAATTTGAATTACTTTGTTTAGCATATTTAACGACCTTAAATCTTCACTTTTAAAGGTCAATATAATACGATACCGTAGGCCATATTCAATAAAAAGATCCCTAACAAGAAGAGCAACATGTACAACAACTGAAAGAATTTTACATTTATATAATTGATCCAATTGATTGTGCGTACCGGGAAAATAAACAGTGCCAAACCTAACATAAAGGCGATCCATCCTATTAATGTAACTATCAATGTCCAACTATCTTCCCAAATATTGTGAATCAAAATATTTAATAAACCAATAAGAATGGCAATAAAGGAAGTGATAATAACAAATTTTTGATCTTTTAAATCTTCAAAAATTTGCTGAATCCTTTTAGGGTTCAGACTTAATATTAAAAAAAAGATAATTAAATACCATCCCCAAAATTTAGCTAAAAAAATAGAAATATTTTCCATAATAATAGTTTTTTATTCATGCAATACTAAAAACGGTACTTCTGTATGATAACTAATTTCTTCTATTGCAGGCTTGAATAAGATTTGTTGAAAAAGATTAAGATTTTTAGCGATCATTATAATCATATTAATGTCCCTACTTTGCACAAAACATTGAACACCAGCTTCAATTTTTTTATTAGTAACTTTATGAAAACTGTGCTTTTCATCCATAAAGAAATCATTCAAATATTCTCTATTCTCTATTTGATCAGTTGTGAGTTGTTCATCTTTTTTTGCAACATGTAATATTCTAATTGTGGAGTCATACATTTTTGCTAATTCGGCAATACTGCTTAATATATTTGTTTGATAGAAAATATTATAATCTGTTGGGAAGGCAATTTCTTCAGGAATACAAAAGACTGCTTTTTCAGGAACTACTAAAACCGGACATTTTACTTTCGTTATTAGATCACCTGTATTAGTTCCTACAATGGCTCTTTTAACACCGTTAGCACCTTTGGTGCCCATAACTATAAAATCTACATTCTTATTCTCAATATGAATTCTTACGGCGTCGATAAAGTAATCATAACTGGAGAGCGTTATAAAATTATGATTTACATTAGGATGTAATTCTTTAATTTTAATAAGTAATTTTTGTAATTCAATTTTTGCTTGTTTTAACAATGTTTTTTCAATTACCGCAGTAGTCGGTATAACAGGAGATTCGCCTCCCGCAAAATTTGAGATTGAAGTGACATGAAGCAAGTAAAAATTACAAGATGTATCTTTAAAAAAATCTAAGGCGTATTGTATTGCATTCCATGAATTATCTGAAAAATCTGTTGGAATTAAAATATTCTTCATTTATCTATTTAATAACAATAAAGGTCAAAAATAGAGAGGTTAAATCAATAATCAAATGATATATATCATGCTTAAAAATTAAGGGAACGGATGATCTTTAAATTAATAAATTTTTTTTAATTTATCAATATCAATAATTTTAATATTCCTGCCTTCAATATCAATAAGACCATCTTTTTTTAAACCGGATAGTGTTCTAATAAATGTTTCTGTTGCTATACCGGCAACACTTGCCAAATCACTTCTTGAAATTCTAATGCCATCATCAGGGTGATTTTTTATTTTCTGTGCAAATTGCAATATTGTATTGGCAGTTTTCTTTCTAACAGAGCTATAAGCCATTTGAAGAAGTTGCTCTTTTATTTCATAAACACTGTCAGTAAGATAATCAATTAGATCTAGGGTCACAGTGCGATTATTATGCAACAAATTTTTTAAATCCTGTTTTAAAAATCGAATAACTACCGTATTTTCAATGGCCATAGCCGATTCCTGATATGACATATTATGCATAAATGAAGTAAACCCAAACAAATCATTATCCTTATATAACGCCGTTATTAATTCTTTACCTTGTTCATCTATTTTATACGTTTTTACCATACCTTTTTGGATTAAATAGATAAAGTTTGAATTATCTCCTTCATGGTAAATAGTTTCTCCGAGTTTAAATGAAAACTTATCGGCTTTTTCTATAAAATAATTTTTGAGATGTTCGAGTGTTTTTATTTTATTTTCGGCAGTAGTTTCTATTTTGTTTTTTAATTTTTTCGCTATTTTTTCGTTAAGAATATCCACTTTAGCCAGGCGGCTTTCAATAGCACTTATTAATTCTGCCTCTTCAAAAGGTTTTGTTATATAATCATCGGCTCCCATATCCATACCTTTTCTCACATCTTGTCGTTCTGTTTTAGCTGATAAATAAATAAAAGGTATGTGTTTTGTTTTTTCATATTGTGACAACACTTTTAAGACACCATAGCCATCTAGTTCCGGCATTAAAATATCACAAATAATTATATCAGGAATATGCTTTTTGGCCAGACCTACACCAATTTTACCGTTGGCCCCGGTAATTACCTCATAATTAGCTAATTCTAAGAGTTCAGCGGTATTTTCTCTGACTACAGGGTCGTCTTCAATAAATAGAATTTTCTTGGTCATTCTTTTGTGATTGGTAATTTGATGATAAATGTTGAACCTTTATTTTCTTCACTTTTAAATTTAATTTTCCCTCCTATGTTCCTTAAATGTACTTTAGCAATATTTAAACCAATACCTGTTCCTGGATATGTTAATACATTTTCTGCTCTAAAATATCTTTTGAATAAATGTTTCTGATCCTTT
>Ga0316187_10003857_pt1 | contig 13032 bp, 12 predicted proteins | sample CroRivburrow1_MG_FD_204927 | JGI IMG/M metagenome (GOLD analysis project Ga0316187, IMG submission 204927) | Coastal sediment microbial communities from Maine, United States - Cross River worm burrow 1 | ecosystem: Environmental > Aquatic > Marine > Coastal > Sediment | place: USA: Maine...
ATCACGTCGTCGTAGAAGGTGTCGTTTGCGGCGGCCCATAAGGTACCGACCCGGCCGCCGCCCGGCTCGCGTCCCACGACCACGAGAACCCGCGGCCGATCGAGGCCCTCGACGGCTGATTCGACTTCGTCAAGGGCCGCTCGAAGCTCACCGACCAGGTCGCGACCGCGGCGTTCGATCCCACACCGCACCGCGATATCGCGAACTGAAGTCAGGATCCCCTCGACATCGTGTTGGTCCACCCTCAGGGTGTCGAGACCGAGATCCTCGAGTCGCCGGTGGAGCTCATCGTGCGACTGCATCACGATCACCAGATCCGGATCGAGGGAGAGGATGGTCTCGTAGCTCGGATCGAAGTAGCCGCCCACCACCACCGCACCGTCGACGCGCGGACAGTATCGGGTCACACCCACAAAGCGGTCTTCGAGGTCGAGGGCGAGGAGGGTCTCGGTGAGACTCGGGGCCATGGAAACGATCCGCCGCGGCACCTCCACCGGCGCCGGGCTGACACGCTTCCCACAGGCCGAGGATGTTGCCATCAGGCCGGCGAAAATCAGAAGCGGAAGGGATCTGTGGTATCTCGACATGGCACCAACACAAAAACCCGGAGGCCGCCAAGCCTCCGGGATGCCGTTTTCCATCCGGATTCTTCGACTCGGACCCCAGTCCTCGAGGGTCTTCGCACACCGAGCTGCGGGTCTTCTGGCTCCCGGATCGTCCTACCTACCGGCCCTTCCCACAACCATCCGGTTGCAGTGGATCTGCCGATCTTCGTCCCCGGTCACAGCGGCGGGTCCGCGACGGATTCACACCGTCTTCCCCCAACGCTCGGTCGTACGAGTCTACGCGGGCTCGAGGGCGCTGTCGAGCGGTCGAGTCATCGCCTTCATCGAACAGCCACCATCGGCACCCACAGAACCCGGCCGGTCCACTGGCCTTCCACGATCCGTGCCCGTGCGGTTCCGTCACGATCGACGAGCTCGATGACCTTGATCCTTGTTCCCGAAGCAACATCGATGATTCGCCCCTGAACCTTCAGGACTTCCAACGAACCCGGATCTTCGTCCTCCAGAGCATTGACGACGAAGATCGCCGTCTCCTGGTCCATGGCTGCCGGAACGCGATCTCTGCCGTCGATGGTGAGCTCCGCGAACTGACCGGCGGCACGGCTGGGCCTGAAGAGCTTTGCGAGGAAACCATCGGGATCGGACTGGCCGAGCACCAGCGCCGCGAGCACCAAGAAAATGACACCGCCGATGATCGGCAGCCACGGAACCGAGCGCGTTTGCTCCGGGACCAACTCATCGATGATGTCTTCGATGTCGGCCAATGTCGGATCGGCAAGGAACTCGGTGCCGCAGGCCGTGCAGTGCAGCGTTCGACCCACGTAGCGATCGTGGATCTTCAACTTGGCGTCGCAGGCCGCGCATGTGTGGGTGTAGCCCTGCATACTCCCGATTTCCAGTGATCGAGGTTAATTCATCGGCCGCAGCAGCGTCGGTGATCTATCTCGCGCGATACCTCACCTTTCCGCCGACCACGGTGTACAGGACCTCCGCCTCGAGGATCTCATCAACGGGAACCGTCAGAATATCGCGCGAAAACACCGTTACGTCGGCCAACTTGCCGACCTCGAGGGAACCCTTGATGTCCTCCTCGAAGGCGGCGTAGGCGGCACCGAGGGTGCGCGCATTCAGCGCCTCCGTCCGGGTCATGACCTGGTTCGGATAGAACGCCTCCCCATCGGCCATCCGGCGCGTCACCGCGGCGTGGAAGGATGGGAGCGGATCGACGGGCTCCACCGGCACATCGGTGCCGCTGGCGATGACCGCGCCCGCTTCGAAGAGATCCCGCCAGACATAGGCGCCGGTCCTGGAACGCTCTTCGCCGAGCCGTTCCGGGACCCACGGCCCATCCGAGGTACAGTGGATGGGCTGCATGGCCGCCACCACCCCGATCTCGGCGAACCGCGCGATGTCGTCCGGGTGGAGATGCTGGGCGTGCTCGACCCGCCACCTCAGATCACGGGGTTCCGGCACGGTCTCGTAAGCCTCTTTATAGACATCGAGGGTCGTTCGATTCGCCCGATCTCCGATGGCGTGCGAACAGAGCTGGAGATGGTGTTCGAGCGCGAGACGCGCCGTCTCCCGCAGTTCGTCCGGCGTCACGATATTCAGCCCCGTGCTGGTGGGAAGATCGGTGTAGGGCTCGAGCAGCCAGGCACCGTGTGAACCCAGGGCGCCGTCGATCCAACGCTTGATCCCACCCACCGTCAGGTAGTCATCTCCGGCCCGGTAGACCTCATAACCCGGCAGACCCGCCGCCAGGCTCTCGTTGTCCTCGCTGAGCATGACCCAAAGCCTCAGATCGAGCTCCTCGTTCTCGGCCATGGCCCGCAACAGCTCGACCAACGCAAAACTCGATCCGGCGTCCTGGAAGGACGTGATGCCCTTGGCCAGACACTCCCGGCTCGCGAGATCGATGACCTTTCGAAGGGTGGCCTCGTCCGGCTCGGTGTCGAGATGAGACCCCACCAGGTCTTCCGCGGTCTCGCGCAGCACCCCGATGGCCCCGCCCTCGGTGTCGCGGACGATCTCGCCTCCCGCCGGGTCGGGGGTGTCGTCACCGATGCCGGCGAGCTCCAACGCCACCGCGTTGACCATGGAGGCGTGGCCGCTGGCGTGGACGAGAACGACAGGGTTGGCCGGAGACACCTCGCTCAAAGCCCGGTGGTACGGCAGCCCCGAGACGTTGGGTTCGGGGGTCGAGCTCCACTTCTCCTGATGCCAGCCGCGGCCCAGGATCCACTCGCCCGGCCCGGCCTCGGCCACCGCGACCGCCACCATTTCCACGATCTCCTCGAAATTCTCGACCCGCGTCAGATCGAGGATCATCAGTGAACGTCCGAGACCGGTGAAGTGGCCGTGGCCCTCGATGAATCCAGGCACCGCAAGGGCGCCGTCGAGGTCGATGATCTCGGTGTGGTCACCGATCAGCCGCGCGATCTCGGCGGAGCTGCCCACCGCCACCACCTTCTGACCACGGCCGGCGATGGCTTCGGCCTCGGGTCGGTCCGGATCCATGGTCACGATGCGCCCACCGGTGATCACCAGGTCCGCCGGTTCGGGAACACCGCCGCAGGCGGTCAAACAGAGAATCGGGACGAGAGCAGCGAGAAGTGTTGTTGGTTTCATCGCCCCGTACTCTAGCTCAACCCTCATCGAGGGACCGGTGGTGCTCCATCTCCCAGTCGCTCCACCACTCGGTTTCGATCCCGTGGCAGGTGTCGCCGAAGGCCGCACAGGGGATGCAGCCATCGCCGCGGATGAGATCGGGGTCGTCCATGGGTGGCAATCTTCGGATCAGATCGAGCCCCAGGGCACGCGCCGCCTCCACCTCATCCGATGGCGTCGGTCCATCGAGCTCTCGAACTCCCCCGTCGACGAGGCGCCGTTCGGCCTCCGGGAGAAGAACGGTCTCCTCCTTGTCCAGGTGCTGCCAGATCTCGGACGCCAGGCGTTGGGCGACACGCACCGACTCGGCGCAGGCGCCGGCCGCGGCGAGCTCGTCCAGAATCGGCGGGACAGCCTCGTGCTCATCCGTGAGAATCGCCAGGGGACCGCGATGACTCGGGACCTCGCCGTGCTCCGTCAACGCCCGGAAGAGCAGCTCCTCCCGTTGGTGATGGTAGCCATGAACGAAGACCCGCAGGAAGTGGATCAAGTCGTTCAGATCCTCGCGAGCATCTCGATGGTCGGATCCCCGATCACCCCAGAAGAAGAGCGAGCCCGCCACCTCATCGATGAGCCGGTGTTCCTCCCGTATCTCGTCGACGAGCCGCATTATGTCCCCGGCGCCGGCGTGACAACTCCAGCCGAACTCGGACCCCGGGGATCCGCCGCCGCTTCCACCGTCCCGTCCGGACTGATTCGCACCGCGTTCACATCGCCCAGCTGTTTCCGGGGTTTCAGCTCGTGTCCGCGGCGCTCGAGCTCCCAGGCGGTCTCCGGCGCCAGCGCGTCGGGCTCGACGACGATCCGGTCCGGCATCCACTGGTGGTGGATCCGGGGCCGGTTGACGGCGGCCTGGAGGTCATCCCCGTCCACCACCAGATTGAGGAGGACCTGGACGGTGACGGTGGGGATCGTGGAGCCGCCGGGCGAGCCCAACGCCACCGTCTCGGACCCGCGCCAGGCGACCGTCGGCGACATGGACGACAGCATCCGCTTGCCCGGTCCCACCGCGTTGGCCTCACCCTGAATCAGACCGTAGAGGTTGGGTCGGCCGGGGGCGGCGGCGAAGTCGTCCATCTCGTTGTTGAGCAGGAACCCGACGCCGGGGACGAGCAGACCGCAGCCGAAGCTGCCGTTGAGGGTGGTGGTGAGGCTGACCACGTTACCGGCGCCATCCGCCACCGAGAGGTGGGTGGTTTCGGCGGACTCTTCTGCCGCGGACGGTTTCCATGACCGAACCTTGTCCGAAGGCGTGGCTCGACGAGAACGGAGCTCCCGGGCCCGACGATCAAGCCACCCCTCACCCAGAAGATCGGATTCCGTGGCCTGCGTGGTCGACGGGTCGCCGAGCAGGAATCGATCAGCGTAGGCACGTCTCCAGGCTTCGACGAGGAGGTGGGTCCGCTCGGCCCCGAACCGAGGTGTGCGCCCCCAATCGGTGCGCTCGAGGAGGCCGGCAGTCTGGCCGAGGATGATCCCGCCGGACGACGGCAACGGCATCGACGCGACCTTCCACCCGAAGGCGTCGAAGAAGACCGGTTCCCGCCACACCGGACGGTAGGACTCGAGATCGGCGACGGTCAGCACTCCCCCATGACGGTCGGACACGGTTTCGATGGCCGCCGCCAGCGGTCCCGCGGTGATGGCCTCGGGGCCGTGCTCCCCATAATCTCGGAGGGTGGCGGCGAGGCTGGGGATCTTCATCAGCGAACCCGCGGGCGGCGGCTCACCGCCCGGCAGCCACACCGCTGCGGTCTCCGGGAATCGACCGAGCAACTTCGCCGCTTTGGCGACCGATTTCTCGAGTCGCGGGGTCACCACGAACCCGTCGCCCGCCAGCCGGACGGCGGGGGCCACGACCTTCGCCCAATCCAGCTTGCCGTGTTTCCGGTGAAGCTCCCACAGACCTGCCGGGGAACCGGGGACTCCTGCTGCGAGCGGACCCACCAGGCTCTTTTCGGCGACCGGGTCACCGTTCTTATCGAGGTACATATCGTGGTCGGCAGCCGCTGGGGCAGCCTCACGGAAATCGAGGGACGAGACCTCGCCATCCATACGAACGACGGCAAATCCACCGCCACCGAGGTTCCCCGCCTGGGGGTGGACCACCGCCAGGGCGATGGCCGTCGCCACCGCAGCGTCGACGGCGTTGCCGCCGGCGTGGAGGACCTCGAGACCGGCCCGAGTGGCCGCCGGCGCGGCGCTGGCCACCGCCCCTCCCGAGCCCTGAGCCGGACCGGGATTTGCTGCGATGGCCGGGAGCGCGATGAAAAGGAGAAGGACTATGACAGAACAACGACGACAATACGCTGAGAACGTCATTCGCCGAGTGTACTGCAACTCGAATCCATCCCAACGCGAGTCCATCGTCAGACTCCTCACCACCGTGGCCGGCGCCGACGGTTGTCTCTGCACCTTGGAGCACCGCGAGATCGCGCAGATCGCCGGAGAGCTCGGTATCAGCCCGGGCGAAGTCTTCGGCGGACACCCCGCGTAGCGCAAATCACGACCAAGAGCCCCTTTCTGAAACACCCCGGAATACTCCGCGCTGGAATCAGGTATCATCCTGTGCCTGCGTGACTCGCGGGCGGAGGTACCATGACCTGGAACTACTCGAAGAAAACCACCGAACTCTTCATGGCGGCGGTCTCAGGTGCACCCGGCACTCATCTCGGGGAGATCGAAGACGCCGACGGCTTTGGCGAGCACGGGTCCATTTCCTGCGGCGACGCCCTGCGCTTCACCTTCCGGGTCGAACGACACCCCACGGATCCGCGGCTCGACAAGATTATCGAAGCCCGTTACCTGACCTTCGGCTGCACCTCGGCCATCGCCGCTTCGGAGGCCCTCTGCGCCATCATCGAAGAGGGAGACTTCACCCCCATCAACGCCCTCGAGATCACCAACCAGGACATCGTCAATTACCTCGACGGGCTGCCCCAGGCCAAGATCCACTGCTCGGTGATGGGCGCCGAGGCCCTCGAGGCCGCCGTCTTCAACTGGGCCCAGAAGCGCGGGGTCGACCTCGCCGATCTGGGGGTCGACATCCGCCACGACGAACAGGAAGAGGGGCGACTCGTCTGCACCTGCTTCGGTCTCACCGAGCCCTACATCATGCGCAAGATCGAAGAACTCGAGATGAAGACCATCGCCGACATCACCAACGCCATCAAGGCCGGCGGCGCCTGCATGTCCTGCCACCACACCCCCGGCGGGCTCCAGGATCTGCTCGACAAGGTCAATGGATCGCGTCCGACGACCATGAAACAACTGCCCGTTCTGCCCATGGCGCGCGCGCCCAAGGCTCAGCCGCCGGCGGAGATGTCGCCCTTCAAGTTCGCCAAAAAGGTGGAAGAGGTCATCGACTCCTATGTTCGGCCGCAGCTCGCCAACGATGCCGGCGACATCGAGATCGTCGACATCAAGGACACCAAGGTCTACTGCACCATGAAGGGCGCATGCGCCAACTGCGTGGGTTCGCAAAACACCATCAAAATGCTGGTGGAGCAGGCGCTCAAGGACCAGATCGACCAACGAATCCAGGTCATCGAGGTCTGAGGACTGAAGAATGACCATCATCTACATGGACAACAACGCCACCACTCGAGTGGCTCCCGAGGTCTTCGAGGCGTTGAGGCCATTCCTCACCGACGACTACTTCAACCCGAGCTCCCTCTACGAACCGGCGCACGGCCCCGCCGAGGCCATCACCGCCGCGCGCAGGACGGTCGCCAAGCTCCTCGGCAAGGCGCGGCCCGACGAGATCCTCTTCACCTCCTGCGCCACCGAGTCCAACAACACCGCCGTCTTCGGCACCATCGCGGCCAACAAGGAACGAAGCCACATCGTCACCACCGGTGTCGAGCACCCGGCCATCTTCTCGGTCGGCGAAGACCTGCAACGACGGGGCCTCGATGTCGACTTCGTGCCCGTTGACTTGGATGGCAACATCGACAAGATGGAGTTCGTCCGCGCGCTGCGGCCGGACACCCTCCTGGTTTCCGTCATGCACGCGAACAACGAAACCGGGGTGATCTACCCGGTGGAAGAGCTCTCGAGGATTACCAAGGAGACCGATCCGAGCATCGTCTTCCACACCGACGCCACCCAGACCGTGGGTAAGCTCCCGATTGATCTTCGCGACTCCTTCAAGAATGTCGATCTGCTGTCGTTCTCCGGCCACAAGCTTCACGCACCCAAGGGTGTCGGCGCCCTCTACATTCGCAGAGGGACTCGCTGCCGGCCATTCCTGCTGGGTGGGCACCAGGAGGACGGGCGCAGGGCCGGAACCGAAAACGTGGCCTTTATCGTCGGGCTCGCCAAGGCCCTCGAACTCGCCATGGCGCGGCACGACGAAGACGAAGCACGGATTCTGGCCATGCGCGATCGCCTCGAGCGAGAGCTGGTGGCGCGAATCCCCTACCTCGAGGTCAACGGCAGGAACGCACCCCGGTTGTCCAACACCCTCAACGTCGCCTGCCACTTCATCGAGGGCGAGGGCATCCTCTATCAGCTCAGTGCGCAGGGAATCTGCGCATCGTCGGGCTCGGCATGCACCTCGGGCTCTCTCGAACCATCGCACGTGCTCCGGGCGATGCACATTCCTTTCTCCGCCATCCACGGCTCGGTTCGGTTCAGCCTCAGCCGCTACAACACCGACGCCGAAGTCGACACGGTTATCGAGGTCTTTCCCGGGATCGTCGACAGCCTCCGCCGGCTCTCGCCCTACTGGGATGTCAAGAAGAACGAGCCGCGGCCCGAGGCGATGGAGATGTTGACGCAGACGGAGATGCCGTAGCAATTCGCGGGCGCGGGTTCGGCAGCCGAACCCGCGCCCGCGAATTGCAGGCGTCCTCACACGAGATCGAGACGGCGCGCTGCGGCGACGGCTTCCACCCGGGAGTGAACCTCGAGCTTCTGCAGGCACCGTGAGACGTGATTGCGGACGGTAGTGCTGCTGATCAGCAGCTGCCGGGCGATCTGGTCGGTGCTGTAGCCCACCGCCACGTGACGCAAGACCTGGAGCTCACGCCGGGTCAGGTTCGAACAGGGCCAACCCCAATCCTGCTCTTCGTCGAACTCGTCCGAGACGACGGCGAAGACACCGGCCCCGAAGACCACGTCAAGAAGATGGACCAGCTTTGTGCCCTCCGGGCTGCGGACCGCAAGGATCGAAACTCGGAGGGTCATCGACCGGCCCCCAGTTTCCTTGACCGTCAACCGGTACGGATGAACCAGGCGGTCCGACTCGGTCATCCTCCAACTGGCGCACTCGGCGCAGCAGTAGTCGTTACCGAAGACGTCGCAACCAGCCATCACCTTGTGGCACTTCCGTCCGAGCGCCGACTCCGCCGGCATCGCGAACAGCTTCTCCGCCCCTCGATTCCACGATGTGATCGCCCCATCGGGTCCTCGCGAGAACGCCGCTGTCCGGGTGCTCTCGACGATCTTTTCGGCCGACATCTTCGCCTCCGATCCGCTCGGCTGTATTCGGCTGGGTGCCGATGTGTCTGAGATCCGGTTTCTCGATCTCCGCTCGCAAGGAATGTGCCAGTCTGGAGCCCGAAAATGGGTTGCGACCGAACCGGTCGTGGGTCCAAGGGACACAAGAGCCGGGTCAGTTCGACACTCTCAACCCGGCACGCCCCACAGATGGGCACAGATTTCATCGCCATCTCGATTCCATCGCATGAGAAACCGCAGATCGCGCAGACAGACTCAGCCGTCGCAACCACGAAGACACCAAGACACGAGGCCGGATCGGCTAGAGTGACGGCCATGAAACTGTGGTTCTGCCTCATCGCTTTCGGAGCGTTCATCCCTAGTGAACCCCGCCACAATTGGGGTGAAGTATCGAGAGTGCCGAGGCGCGCTCCTGCCGGTGTTTCGCGAATGAGGCGTACCGCTTCGTACGTTGATTTCGCGAAGCACCGGCAGGAGGGATGCATCGGTGCTCGAATACCGCCTCCAACTGTGGCGGGGTGCACTAGCCTCGAGATGGGCCGATGACGTGACCAATCCGGAAAACAGTGCGGGTTGGGCGCCTCTCGGGATTGCACTGCTCGATTTCCATCGCGGTGACACCGGGGCCGTCATCGTCGTCCTGAGCGATCTCTGGGAGGACGAGGCCACACCGGTGGAGACCTTCTACCGCCCGCTGGAACAGGATCTCCCGGCGCTCGAACGCGAGGCCCTCGAACTCTGCGTCGGTCGGGTCCTCGACCTCGGCGCCGGGGCCGGACGCCACGCCCTCGATCTCCAGGAAGCCGGCCACAGCGTGGTTGCCGTCGATCCACTGGCCGAAGCGGTGGAGATCATGCGGGATCGCGGCGTGGTCGACCCCCGCCTCGGCGATCTGGGCGCCGTCACAGGAGAGAAATTCGACACCGTGCTGATGCTCATGCACGGGCTCGGGGTCGTCGGGGATCTGCGCGGCCTCGGGAGCCTTCTCGAGGAGCTCCCGGATCATCTCAATCCGGGCGGGTTCCTGGTCTGCGATTCGGCTGACCTCGCAACCGCGCTTCGCGACGAGTCTCCGGAACTCCTCGACGAGCTATCGATCCCCGATCGCTATCTCGGTGAGGTCGAGTTCGGGCTCCGCTACGGTCGTCTCGAGGGTCCTCGATACCCGTGGATCTTTGTCGACCCGCAAGCCTTGGAGATCATTGCCGGCGCGGCGGGATTCGACATGAAGATCGCGGCCAGCGGGGAACGCGGTTCCTACCTGGCGGTGCTGACCCTCTCTCCGACCTGATCTTTACAAGACCTTGAAACCAAGGTCCGGAGTTTGATGCTAGGCTATGAGAATGCGGGCGGCACTGTCGCCGCTGCGCGGAAACGGAAGTACATCCATGCGACCCACTCTCACATCCTTGATGATCGTTTGTCTTTCTCTGATCGCAGTTCCTTCGTTCGGCCAGGAATCGGCCGAGCCGAAAGCAGATGAAACGGTCGTGGCTCAGAAAGACCCCATGGCCTCCCCCGGGCCCTCGGCAGCCGAGACGGCGCCCAACCCCGTGGTCCTGCGCGTCAACGGCGACCCCATCTACGCCGTCGAGATCAGCATGGTCATGCAGACCATCCAGTCACAGCTCACGGAGCGTGGAGAAGAAGTCGACCAACGAGAACTCGCCATGGTCGCAACTCAACGCGCCGTGGAGCAGAAGCTGCTCGTCCAGGAGGCGCGCCGGTTCGGAGTCGAGGCCGATGAACTCGACGTCGCACGCGCCGCCCAGATGGCCGAGCAACAAGCCGGCGGACGGACCATGCTCGAAGCCAAACTCAAGGCGACGGGGTCGAGCTATGAGAAGTTCCTCAACATGATCCGAGAGATCGAGATCCTCAAGGCATTTGTCGCCCGGCAGATCGAGCCCAACGTCGTCGTCACCGACGAAGAGATCGCCGCCTACTACAAGGACAACCCCGAGCTCTTCGAAGCCGAAGACCGCGCCCACGCCTACCACATGATCTTCATCATCGGTGAGGACGCCGCTCCCGCCGCCCTCGCGGCCGCTCGCTCCAAAGCCGAGGCCGCACGGCAACGAGCCCTCGCCGGGGATGAGGATTTCACCACCATCGCCCGCGAGCTCTCCGAGGGCCCCTCGGCGCCCACCGGCGGCGACCTCGGATGGGTCACCCGAGGAGCGCTCGTCAGTCCGTTGTCCGAGACCATCTTCGGGCTCGAGCCCGGCGGCATCTCGGAAGTCATCCAGTCACGATTCGGTTTTCACGTTGCGACCGTCAGCGAACGACGGCCGGCCGAGACCATCAGCCTCGAGGAGGCATCGGTCCAAGTCGCCGATCTGCTCCGAGCTCAAAAGGCGACAGCGACCCTGGGTCAACTCCTCGAGACCCTCGTCAAGACCGCAAAGGTCGAAAATCTGCTCAGCGGAGGAACGCCCGGGCCAGGGACAGGGATGGACTGAGGGCGAACTTGGTAATTATGAATTTTGACTTGTGAATGACATCGGAGATGCTCCGTAGCGCGTCGAGGTGCTGCTGCCATTCACAATTCATAATGATTCAACGCCTTCACTCATCCACCAGCGTTGTCGTCACCTCGATCTCTGAGTGCAAAGTACGGTGCACCGGACAGCGATCTGCGATCTCGACCAAACGATGTCGCTGAGCGTCGTCAAGCGGGCCTTCGAGCACCAGCTCGCGGCTGATGTGGTCGATCTTCGGCTGCCCTCGAGGGACATCCGCGCAGTCGACACAGTGGATTTTCTCGTGCTCGAGGCGGACCTCCACCGCTTCGAGGGGCCAGTCCTTTCGGTCCGCGTACATCCGAAGGGTCATGCTGGTGCACGCTCCGAGCGCGGCAGCCAGGAGCTCGTACGGGCTCGGCCCCGTGTTGGACCCACCCACCGAGATCGGTTCATCGGCGATCAGCGGGTGACCGTTGGCGAGAATCTCCGTGCGAAAGCCGGCGGCGCCTGTCCGCACCACGACCCGGTTGTCCCCGGGCCGCGCCGCCTTGCTCTCCTCCTGTGCCACGGGGATGTACTTCCGCGACCAGTTGGCAATGACTCCTGCGGCGTAGCGTGAGTCTTCGGCACGGCTGAGCAGATGATCGGCCCGGTCGAGGGAGACAAAGCTCTTGGGGTGTTTCGCGGCGCGAAAAATCGCCGATGCATTGTTGATACCCACCACAGCGTCCACGGGGGAGTGCATCACGAGAAGGGCACGCCCGAGGTTGGAGATGGCGTCACCCATACTGACCTCGGCGAGGTCGTCCATGAGTGCGCGGCCGATCCGGATCCGGCGCCCGGCGAGGATGATCTCGGCGGATCCGGTCCGCTCGACACCGGTTCGAGCCGGTTCGAGGATCTCCGAGAGGTGATTCAGACTTGCCGGCGCCGCAATGGTCACAATCGCCGTTGCAGACGGAATCCTCGAGGCGGCCATCATGACCGCCGCCCCTCCGAGGGAGTGGCCGATGAGCACGGTCGGGGCGTCATGGGTCTCGGTCAGATACCCGGCCGCCGCGACCACGTCTTCCACGTTGGATGTGAACGACGTTTCCGCAAACTCTCCCTCACTGTCTCCCAACCCGGTAAAGTCGAAACTCAGGACGGCAAATCCCTCCGCAGCCAACGCGCGCGCGATGTGGCGCACAGCCTTGTAGGTCTTCGAGCAGGTGAAACAGTGGGCGAAGATCGCGTAGGCGATGGGCCTGTCGTCCACCGGTCGGTCCACAAGGGCCGCGAGCCTCTGACCTCGTCCGTTGTCAAATGCCGTCTTGATGGTATGCATGGCTTCAATTATGAATCAGGAATGGTGAATTGGGAATTGCAGAAGCTCCACGGCGCCCTCGTGAACATCTGCGATGTCATTCACAATCCGAAATTCATGGTTGTGGAAGTTCCATCTCGACGAATTCCAACGCCACAGAGTTGATGCAATAGCGTTTGCCGGTGGGTTTCGGCCCATCGTCGAAGACGTGACCGAGGTGGGCCCCGCAGCGTTCGCAATGGACCTCGGTGCGGGTCATGAACAGGCTGGTGTCGCGTTCGGTCCCGATATTGGCCTCGTGGGCGGGTTCAAAGAAGCTCGGCCATCCGGTAGAGGACGTGAACTTGGTGGTCGAAACGAAGAGGTCGGCACCGCAGGCAACACAGCGATACACACCTTCACGGTCGTTCTTCCAGTAGGCTCCCGAGCACGCCATTTCGGTGCCCTTTCTTCGGACGATCTTGTAGACCTCCGGTGACAACTCCTGTTTCCATTCGGCATCGCTCTTATTGACCTTGGTGGTTGAAATCATCGCTCCCTGCTCTACCGACCACACTTGAATGGG
>Ga0316187_10003860_pt1 | contig 13028 bp, 10 predicted proteins | sample CroRivburrow1_MG_FD_204927 | JGI IMG/M metagenome (GOLD analysis project Ga0316187, IMG submission 204927) | Coastal sediment microbial communities from Maine, United States - Cross River worm burrow 1 | ecosystem: Environmental > Aquatic > Marine > Coastal > Sediment | place: USA: Maine...
CGCACCACGCCGTCCGCCTTGGCGAACAGGGTGTGGTCGGTGCCGCAGCCGACATTGTTGCCGGCGTGGAAGCGGGTGCCGCGCTGACGCACGAGAATGTTGCCAGCGCTTACCGCCTGGCCGCCGAAACGCTTGACGCCGAGGCGTTTGGATTCTGAATCGCGGCCATTACGCGTAGAGCCGCCTGCCTTTTTATGTGCCATGGGTGTTACTCCCTCGGGCGAAACGGCTCAGCCGTTGATCGCGGTGATTTCCAGTTCGGTGTAGTTCTGGCGGTGGCCCTGCTGCTTGCGGTAGTGCTTGCGGCGGCGGAACTTGACGATCTCGATCTTCTTGCCACGACCGTGGGCCTTGACGGTGGCGCTGACGCTGGCGCCCTCCAGGGTCGGCGCGCCGACCTTGACGTCGTCGCCATCGGCGACCATCAGCACCTCGTCCAGTTGGATGCTGTCGCCCTCGGCAGCGTTGAGCGTCTCGACGCGCAGCTTGTCGCCCGCCGCGACGCGATACTGCTTGCCACCGGTTTTGATTACCGCGTACATGGGTGTCTCCAGGGAAATGCCGATAGCAGCCGCGCGACATCCGCGATGTCGGCTGCGACTGCCTAAAACCTGTCTGCGAAAGGCGCGCGATTCTAGCGGCAAGCCAGCGGCGCGTCAAATCCGCGGACGCGGCGCGCCAACTGCGCGGGATGTGGCGTCAACTTGACACTCGTGGGAGCCGTTCCTAGCATGCGCCATCCCTCAATCCGGGCCCCTCGATGGACATCCAGACCGCGCAGGCGCTGATCGCTGACGACATGCGGCGCGTCGACGCCACCATCCGTGCCCGCCTGCGTTCCGACGTGGTGCTCATCAACCAGCTGGCCGAGTACATCGTCGCCAGCGGCGGCAAGCGCCTGCGACCGCAGCTTGTGGTGCTCTCCGCGCTGGCCGCCGGCTACCCCGGTGGCGAGCAGGCGCGGGCGCACGTCGAGCTGGCCGCGGTCATCGAGTTCATCCACACCGCCACCCTGCTGCACGACGACGTGGTCGATGCCTCCGAGCTGCGCCGCGGTCGCGACACGGCGAACACCATCTGGGGCAACGAGGCGGCGGTGCTCACCGGCGATTTCCTCTATTCGCGGGCCTTCGAGATGATGGTCGACGTCGGCTCGATGCGCGTCATGGAGATCCTCGCCCAGACCACCAACACCATCGCCGAGGGCGAGGTGATGCAGCTGCTCAACATGCACGAGCCGGATGTCAGCGAGGCGCAATACCTGGCGGTGATCCACGCCAAAACCGCCAAGCTGTTCGAGGCCGCGACGCGCCTCGGCGCGGTACTCGCCGGCGGCGATGCGGGCTGCGAGGAAGCGCTGGCCACCTACGGCCTGCACCTGGGCACCGCCTTCCAGATCGTCGATGACGTGCTCGACTACAGCGCCAGCAGCGAGGTGCTGGGCAAGAACATCGGCGACGACCTCGCCGAGGGCAAGCCGACCCTGCCGCTGATCATCGCCATGCGCGACGGCGACGAAGCGGCGCGCGCCACGCTGCGCGTGGCCATCGAAAACGGCGGCCGCGAGCGGATCACCGAGGTGCTCGACGCCATCGCCGCCAACGATGCGCTGGAGAAATCCATGCAGCTGGCGCGCAGCGAAGCCGCCGCTGCCGGCGCTGCCCTGCAGACCCTGGCGGACGGCCCCGAGCGCCGCGCACTGGCCTTTCTCGCCGACTACTCGGTATCTCGCGACTACTGACGCAGCGGCGCATTAGCCAAGCGCCCCGCGGCGGGCGCAGCCCCCGTACCCGCAGCCCCTCAGCCGGCCTCCGCCAGCAGTCGCTCGGCGCTGTGCAGCGAACGCGCCAGATAGCCGCCGCCGAACAGGTTGGCGTGATTGAGCAGGTGGTAGAGCTGGTACAGCTCGCGGCGCAGCGGATAGCCCTCGGCCAGCGGCCAGGCTTCGCGGTAGGCGGCGAACATCACCGTGGAGAAGCCGCCGAACAGCTCGCACAAAGACAGATCCGTCTCGCGATCTCCGTAGCAGGTGGCCGGGTCGACAATCGCCGGCCGCCCATCCGCCAGCCAACCGGCGTTGCCCCACCACAGATCGCCGTGCAGCAGCGAGGGCATCGGTCGATGCCCGGCGAGCAGCCGCGGCACAACCGCACAGAGGCGCTCGCCGGCGTCCAGCAAGCGCCGCGGTGCGGTGCCGCTGGCGGCGAGCAGCTCCAGCTGCGGACGCAGGCGGCACTCGATGTAGAACTCGTCCCAGTCGACGCAGGGTGTGTTGCGCTGCGGCGTGCCGCCGATGCTGTTGTCGCGGTGCCAGCCGTGATACTCGGCGCGCTGTCGATGCAGCCCCGCCAGCGCGCGGCCGAAGTGCGCCATTGCTGCGTCGCTGTTGCCACCGACCGCGGCACCGTGCAGCGACAGGTACTGCATGAGCAGAAAGGCGCGGTCGCCGAGTTCGCCGTGCAACAGCGGCTGTGGCACCGCAAACTCGCCCGAGGCAGCCAGGGCCTCCAGACCGGCCGCCTCGGCGGCGAAGTACTCGGCATGCCCGGCGCGGTGGCACTTGAGGTAGAAGTCGCCGGCGACGCCGCGCACGCGGTAGCCGCGCCCGCCGTCCAGCGCCTGCCAGTCGTGGAATTCCGGCCATTCGCCGTAGGCCTCGAACCAGCGCCGGGCCAGCGCCTCGTGCCAGTCGCCGCCTTCAGCGCCGCGCATGCTTCGGGCTCCGCTCATCGCCACGCCGCACACCGGGCCTCCGCCGGCCACGCAGGCTCCGACCGGTGGACAGCGCGGCGAGCAGGCCGGCCAGCACCGGGGTGAACCAGTCGGCACCACCGCCGCCGCCGCTCTCATTGTCGTCGCCGCCGGGGCTGCCCAGGTGCAGGCTGAAGCTGTTGTCGGCGCTGGCCAGGTCGTAGACGCCGTGCGCATCGACGCTGCTGATGATCGGCGCCGGGGCGATGCTCAGCACCTGCAATCGCAATTGCACGCTGGCCTCTTCACCCGCGCGCAGATCGCCGTGTTCACAGTGCAGATCGCCATCGTCGAGGCTGCAGTTCAGCGGAACCCCCACCAACTCCAGCTCGTCGGGAATGCGCGTCTGGCTGATCACCTGCTCGGCTTCGCGCGTCGCGTCGCGGTTGTACACCAGCAGGTCGACGCGGCTTATCTCGCCCACCGTCAGAGTGCCGTTGCTGGCCAGCTGCACGGTGAGGTCGATGTTGTCGTCGTTGCAGCTGGCGGCCACCCGCGGGGCCATATCGTCGAGGCTGCACTGGCTGAACTCGCTCTGCATCTTCGACGTGAACTGCGGCCACATGAGCAGATCGCGCTGTGCTGCGCAGACGGTCAGGTCGTCGTGCACCGCGCCGAGGTTGTGGCCCAGCTCGTGGGCGACCAGTTGCACGTCGTACACAAAGGGCGTGGATAGCGAGGTGTCGTAGCCGTCGCCGCGGCACGCGGTGTCGATCCACGCCAGGCCGATCACGTCGCCGGGGTCTTCGGTGCCGCTGAACAGATGCACCAGCCCCAGCTCGCCGTCCAGCTCGGCGGTCGCGCCGGCGGCCAGATCCGGATCGCTGCGGCGGTAGTCGACGAAGGCTTCGAGCACCGCGCTGACCGCGCCGTTGTTGGCGCTGGCCGCGGCGCGCATCGGGTCGCGGGCCGGATCGTCGAGCACCTTGACCAGCGCGACGCGCAAGGCCAGCCCCAGCTCCTCGCGAAAGATGCCGTCGGCGCTGTTGAGCACCGACAGGGCGCGCAGCGCACCCTCGCCGTCGTTGCGCTCGTCGAACAGGGTGTCCACCAGCACCGCGATATGCACCACCCGGGTCGGCGCTTCGCCGTTGCGCGGCAGTGCGCGGGGGATCTCCTCGCTGGCCTGGCGCGCCGCCGCGGCGGCGCTCGCCGGCGGTGCTAGCAGGGCGAGGTCGATGCCGGAGGCATCGCCTTCGCGGCCATCGGTGACGTCGATCATTATCAGCTGCTCATCGCCGCGCTGCCCGGATTCGCCCTGCTGGTCGATGCGATACAGCCGCTGCCAGGCGCGCAGCGTGCCGGTGAACAGCTCGCCGCTGCGCGTCAGGCGCACCCAGGAACCGGCGTCGCCGACCACCGTGCCGGCGTAGAAACGGGTTTCGGCGAGGCTTTGCAGGACGTCCGGCGAGACGATCAGCTCCGGGCCCGCAGTGGTTTCACTGGGGTACAGATCGAGCTCGAACTCGCTGCCCAGCGCGGCGATGCGCAAGCGCACGCCGCCGCTGTCGTCCTCGACGACGTCGATCACGCTCAGCGGCGAGACCTGCGCGGCGTGCGAACTGGCGGTGCTCGCCAGCAACAGGGCGAGGGCGCAGAGCAGGGCCGCGAGAATCATGGCGTACGGTCGGCGCCGAGTGTGGGATGGCGAAGTCATCGGCAAACCTGTGACTGAGCGGTTGGCCAGTCTATTTACGCCGATAGCGTCGTTCCGTGCGCGATTGCGCTGAATGTGACGCAGGTTTGGTGAACTTTCCCCTTGGCAAACTAGCCGCCACGCGCCGCCAGCGCCCGGGCGGCAGATCACCCAGCGACCAGTCGCCGACCCGTGCGCGCACCAGCCGCAGCGTCGGCAAGCCGACCGCCGCGGTCATCCGCCGCACCTGACGGTTGCGCCCCTCGACGATGCCCAAGGCCAGCCAGCTGGTGGGCACCGACTTGCGGTAGCGCACCGGCGGATCGCGCGACCAGAGATCCGGCGCGGCGATGCGCTCGGCGCGCGCCGGCCGCGTAAGCCCATCCTTGAGGCGCACGCCGGCGCGCAGCGCGGCCAGCGCTGCGGCGTCGATCTCGCCTTCCACCTGCACCCAGTAGGTTTTCTCCAGCTTGTGCCGCGGCTCGGCGATGCGCGATTGCAGGCGGCCGTCGTCGGTGAGCAGCAGCAGGCCCTCGCTGTCGCGATCCAGCCGCCCGGCCGGGTAGACGCCGGGCAGGTCGATGAAGTCGGCCAGCGTCGCCCGGCCGTCGCCGCCGCTGAACTGGCAGAGCACGCCGAAGGGCTTGTTGAACAGGATCAGCTGTGGCATCGCCGCGCCCGCCGCTCAGTGCGACTGCCGCTGACCGTACAGCCGCGCGTACAGACCGCCCTGCTCGATCAGCTCGCCGTGGCTGCCCTGCTCGGCGATGCGGCCGTCCTCAAACACGTACACCCGATCGGCCTGCCGCACCGCCGACAGGCGGTGCGCGACGATCAACGTGGTGCGCCCCTGCAGGTAATCGGCCAGCGCGCTGTGCAGGCGCTGCTCGGTCTGCGTATCCAGCGCGCTGGTGGCCTCGTCGAGGATCACCACCGCCGGCTCGGTGAGCACCATGCGCGCCACCGCCAGGCGCTGGCGCTGGCCGCCGGAGAGGCGCACCCCCTGGCGACCGACGAGGGTATCCAGGCCCTCGTCCAGCGCGGCCACGGTGTCGTCGAGCTGGGCGATGCGCAGCGCGTGCCACAGCTCGGCGTCGTCGATATCGCGGCCGAGACTGAGGTTGTTGCGCACCGAATCGTTGAACAGCGCCGGCTGCTGCAACACCGTGGCGACGTGCTCGCGCACCCGCTGCAAGCCGATCTCGCTGACCGGCACGCCATCGAAAAGGATCTCCCCGCGCTGCGCCGGATACAGGCCCAGCAGCACCTGTACCAGGGTCGATTTGCCGCCGCCGGAGGCGCCCACCAGGGCGACCTTTTCGCCCGCCGCGACGCGCAGCGAGACGCCGTTGAGCACCGGCGCGTCGCGGCGATAGGCGAAGTGCACATCGCGCAACTCCAGACCCACGGTGCGCTTGCCGGCGAAGGGATCGCGCAGCGCCGGGTAGTCCGGCTCGCTGCGCAGCAGGCGCAACCGGTCGAGGCGCACCAGCGCCGCCGAGGCGCCGTAGCCGGCGTACTGGATGCCCAGCACCTCCTGCACCGGGCCCATCATGAACCACAGGTAGCCGAACACGGCGAGCATCAGGCCGACGCTCAGATCCGAGTAGAGCACCAGCAGCATGGCCACGGCGCGGAAGATGTCGAAGCCGAACAGGAACAGCACGAAGCTGGCGCGGTTGGCGGCGTCGGATTTCCAGGCGAAGGCCGCCGAACTGCGCTGCACGCCGCGCGCGGCGTCGATCACCCGACCCAGATAGTGCTGCTCGCGGTTGCTGGCGCGGATCTGCTGGATGCCCTCCAGGGTTTCGGCGAGCGCCTGCTGGAACAGCTCGAAGGCCCGGTTCTCACGGGTTTTCAGATGCTTGACGCGCTTGCCGACCACGGTGGTGAAGTAGATCACCACCGGGTTGGCGATCAGGATGAACAGCCCCAACGGCCAGTGGATGGCCAGCAGCACCGCCGCGGTGCCGATCACGCTGAACACCGCGACGAGGAATTTGCTCAGGCCCTCGCCGATGAACTTGTCCACGGTCTCCAGATCGGTGACCAGATGGCTGGCCACAGTGCCGCCGCCGAGGGTCTCGTACTCGGCCATCGACACCCGCTGCAGGCGCTGCAGCAGGTCGCGGCGGATGCGGAAGGTGATGTCCTTGGCGATCAGCGTGAACTGGCGCGCCTGCCAGACGTTGAGCAGCAGCGTGGTGACGCGCAGCAGCAGAGTCAGCAGCAGCACGGCGAGGATGTACAGCACCGGCCCGTGCCAGCCCGCCGGGGCGAGCGCTTCGATGGCTGCCACCGCCGGGCCGGGCTTGTCCAGCAGCACTTCGTCGACCAGCAGTGGCATCAGCAGCGGCAGCGGCACCGCGGCCAGCGTCGCCAGCAGGGCGACGATGTGCGCGATGGCCAGCTCGCGGCGGTGCTGCAGCGCCACGCGACGGATGTAGGCCCAGTCGTAGCGGGTCGGCTCGGGGCTGCTGTCGGCGTCGTGCAAGGCGATGGGTCGGTGGCGGGCTGGCGGCATATTGTGCGGCCTGCGCCGCGCGGAGTGAATGGCCGCGGCGGCGCCCGCAGCCGGGCGGGCCTCAGGCGGGCGTCAGGCGGCGGCGCTCGACGACGATCGCCGCCACCCCGGCGACCACCACCGCGCCGCCGATCAGCACCTGCGCCGTCGGCCGCTCGCCGAGCAGCAGCGCGCCACCGAGGATCGAAAACACCGGCAGCAGCAGCAGGTAGGGGCCGACGCTGCTGATCGGGAAGCGCCCCAGCAGGTGGTACCAGACGCCGTAGGCCAGCGCGGTCATCACCAGCCCGAGATACAGCACCGTGCCCCACACCACCCAGTTGGCCTCGGCGATCAGCCGCAATTGCTCGCTCTCCACCAGCCACGAGGCAAAGAACAGTTGCGGCGCGGCGAACACCGATACCCAGGCGATCAGGGCGAAGCCGCCGACCTCGCCGAGACGGCGGATCATCACCTGCCCGCAGGCCCAGAGAAAAGCGCCGGTGACCAGCAGCAGCAGCGGCAGCCAGTCGTTCTGCAGCTGCGGCTCGCCGGCGATCAGCAGCACGCCGGCGAAGGCCAGCAGCATGCCCAGCAGTTTGCGCGCGCCGGGGCGGTCCTTGAGGAAGATCGCCCCGAGCAGGACCATGAACGGCACCTCCAGCTGCACCACCAGCGCCGCCACCGAGGCGTCCAGCGATTTCAGGCCGTAGAAGGTGAAGCCGTACTGCAGCGCCGCGGAAACCAGCGCGATGAGGAAGATCTGCGCCATCAGCCCGCGCGGCCGCGGCACGAACCAGACCATCACCAGCGCGGTGACAGTGAAGCGAAAGGCCATCAGCAGGATCGGCGGAAAGTACTCCAGCGCCGCCTTGGCAAAGACGAAGCCCATGCCCCAGATCATCGGCACCGACAGCGCCAGCAAGCAGTCCCGCAAGCGCATGTCGCGCCCCCACGATGGCAAAGCCGGGCAGCATGCGGGGCCGCCGCGGCGGCTGTCCAGCGACGTGTCGCGCCGCTGTCGCGGTCGCGTCAGCCCTCGCCGCCGGCCGTGTTGAGGATGCCCGGCAGCTTCAGGCCGTGTTCGCGGGCGCAGTCGATGGCCGCCTCGTAGCCGGCGTCGGCGTGGCGCATCACCCCACTGGCCGGATCGTTCCACAGCACCCGCGCGATGCGCGCGTCGGCGGCCTCGCTGCCGTCGCAGCAGATCACCACCCCGGCGTGCTGCGAGAAGCCCATGCCGACCCCGCCGCCGTGGTGGAAGGACACCCAGGTAGCGCCGCTGGCGGTGTTCAGCAGGGCGTTGAGCAGCGGCCAGTCGGAGACCGCGTCCGAGCCGTCGCGCATCGCCTCGGTCTCGCGGTTGGGGCTGGCCACCGAGCCGGAGTCGAGGTGATCGCGGCCGATCACCACCGGCGCCTTCAACTCGCCGCTGCGCACCATCTCGTTGAAGGCCAGGCCGAGCCGGTGCCGTTGGCCGAGACCCACCCAGCAGATGCGCGACGGCAGCCCCTGGAACTGGATGCGCTCACGGGCCATGTCCAGCCAGTTGTGCAGTTGCGCATCGTCGGGAATCAGCTCCTTCACCTTCGCATCGCTGCGGTAGATGTCCTCGGGATCGCCGGACAGCGCCGCCCAGCGGAACGGCCCCACGCCGCGACAAAACAGCGGGCGCACGTAGGCGGGGACGAAGCCGGGGAAGTCGAAGGCATTGTCCACGCCCTCGTCGAGCGCGACCTGGCGGATGTTGTTGCCGTAGTCCACGCAGGGAATCCCGCGGGCGTGAAAGTCCAGCATCGCGCGCACGTGCACGGCCATCGACCGCTTCGCCGCGGCGCCGACCGCGGCCGGGTCGGATTTGGCCCGCCGGCGCCACTCGTCGACCGTCCAGCCGATGGGCAGATAGCCATTCATCGGGTCGTGGGCCGAGGTCTGGTCGGTGACCAGATCCGGCGTCACGCCGCGCGCCACCAACTCCGGCAACACCTCGGCGGCGTTGCCCAGCAGGCCGACGGACAGCGCCTCGCCCTTTTCGCAGGCCGCTTCGATCATCGCCAGCGCCTCGTCGAGATCGCCGGCGCGGCTGTCCAGATAGCCGTTGCCGAGGCGGAAATCGATGCGCGTCTCATCGCACTCAATGGCCAGCATCGAGTAGCCGGCCATGGTCGCCGCCAGCGGCTGCGCGCCGCCCATGCCGCCGAGCCCGGCGGTGAGAATCCACCTGCCGCGGGTGTCGCCGCCGAAGTGCTGGCGGCCGGCCTCGGCAAAGGTTTCGTAGGTGCCCTGCACGATGCCCTGCGAGCCGATGTAGATCCACGAGCCGGCGGTCATCTGCCCGTACATCATCAGGCCCTTGCGATCCAACTCGTTGAAGTGCTCCCAGTTGGCCCAGTGCGGCACCAGATTGGAATTGGCGATCAGCACCCGCGGCGCGTCGGCGTGGGTGCGGAACACCCCCACCGGCTTGCCGGACTGCACCAGCAGCGTCTCGTCGCTCTCCAGCTCGCGCAGCGCGGCGACGATGGCGTCGTAGCAGTGCCAGTCGCGCGCCGCGCGGCCGATGCCACCGTAGACCACCAACTCCTCAGGCCGCTCGGCCACCGCCGGATCGAGGTTATTCATCAGCATGCGCAGCGGCGCCTCGGTGAGCCAGCTCTTGGCGCTGAGTTTGTTGCCGCGCGGCGCGTGGATGACTCGACTGCTGTCGATGCGGGGATCGGTGCTCATCTCAGTTCTCCGAAAATCGAATGTTTGCCACCCAGACACGGAGGACACAGAGATCCTTCTTCGTCGTTCCCGCGAAGGCGGGAGTGACGATTTGAGAGATCGGGGCATCCCCCCGCCCTGTGTGTCTCTGTGCCTGCAGTGGTGAATCTCATCTTCAACGCCGCGGCGCAAAGCCGCCGGGCAGTGCGGTGTAGGGCTGGCGACCCTGGGTGCGGTAGCGGGCGTAGAGGTCGTAACGGCTGCCCGGATAGCTGAAGGTGGCGCAGGAGACCACCGCATCGCCGGCCCAGGTGCGCCGGTCGAGCTGCAGGCAGGGCTCGCCGGGCGGCAGTTCGAGCAGCTCGCGGGTGCGCGCGTCGGGCATCACCGCGCGCACCGTGTGCTCGATCTCGTCCGCGGGCACCTGGCCGATCAGGTATTCCGCCGGGGTGGTCCGGGCCAGATCCACGGCGGCGAAATCCGCCGCCAGCGCCGGGTTGATAGCGCGCGCTTCGAGCTGGATCGGCGCACCGTCGCGGCAGTGCACCAGCAGCAGGTGGTGTACCGCGTCGCGCGCCGCAAGCCCCATGCGCGTGGCCAGCTCCGCGCCCGCCGCGGCCAGCTCGCGGCGCAGGATGCGCGCACTGTGCACGCCGCCCTCGGCGCGGATCTCCTCGGCGATGTTGCGGATTTCCACCAGGCTGGCGTGGCGCTTGCGCTCGGCGACGAAGGTGCCCACCCCCTGCAAGCGCTGCAACAGGCCGCGCTGGGCCAGCTCGCGCAGCGCCCGATTGGCGGTCATGCGGCTCACCCCGAGGGCCTCGACCAGTGCGTTCTCCGAGGGGATGCGCCGCCCGGTCGGCCAGTGGCCGTCGCGGATCAGGCCCTCGATGTGCGCCATCACCCGACGGTACAGCGGGCTCGGCACGGCGCTCTCGGGCAGCGGCGGAATGGCCGCGATGCGCGCATCGCGCCGCCTGCCGCGCGAACCGCTCACGCTGGCGTCCCGACGAAATCCAGCGCCACCGGGCGACCGGCGACAATGCGCCCGGCACAGGGGTTGTGGCCGAACTCGTAGACCAGCGCCTCCGGGTGCGGCAGATCCCAAAAAGCCAGATCGGCGTCGAAGCCGGGGGCGACCTGCCCGCAGCGCCGGTTGAGGCCGAGGGCGCGCGCAGCGTGGCGGGTGGTGCCGGCCAGGGCCTCCAGCGGCGTCAGGCCGAACAGCAGACAACCCAGATGCATGGCCAGCGGCAGCGAGCGCAGCGGCGAGCTGCCCGGATTGAGGTCGCTGGCCACCGCCATCGGCACACCGGCGGCGCGCAGCGCGGCCACCGGCGGGCGGCGCGTCTCGCGCAGGCAGTAGAAGGCGCCGGGCAGCAGCACGGCGACGCAGCCGGCCTTGGCCAGCGCGGCGACGCCGGCGTCATCGAGGTATTCGAGGTGGTCGACGGAGAGCGCCTCAAAGCGCGCCGCCATGGCGCTGCCACCGCTGTTGGAGAGCTGCTCGGCGTGCAGCTTCACTGGCAGGCCCAGCCCGCGGGCGCGGGCGAACAACCGGGCGATCTGCGCCGCGGAGAAGGCGATCGACTCGCAGAAGCCGTCCACCGCATCGACCAGTTCCTTGCCGTGCAGCGCCGGCAGCACCGCGTCGCAGAGGTGCTCGATGTACTCGTCGGCGCGCCCGGCGAATTCGCGCGGCAGGGTGTGTGCGCCGAGGAAGCTGGTCACCACGCGCAGCGGACGCAGCTCGCCGATGCGCCGCGCCACGCGCAGCATCTTCGCCTCGTCGCGCAGATTGAGGCCGTAGCCGGATTTGATCTCCAGCGTGGTCACGCCGCTGGCGCAGAGATCGTCGACCCGCGCCAGCGCGGCGCGCAGCAGCGTCTCCTCGTCGGCCGCGCGGGTGGCGTCCACGCTGGCCATGATGCCGCCGCCGTCGGCGGCGATCTGCGCGTAGTCCTCGCCGGCCAGGCGGCGGGCGAACTCGTGCGAGCGGTCGCCGCCGAACACCGCGTGGCTGTGGCAGTCGATCAGCCCCGGGGTGAGCAGGCGAGCGCCGGCGTCGATCACCTGGCGCGCGGCGCGGCACTGCGGCGGCGCCGCATTCAGCTCGCCGACCCAGGCGATGCGCCCGGCGGCGATGGCCAGGGCGCCGCCCTCGATCAGGCCGTAGCCACCCTGGCCGTAGCCGTCGCGGCCGGGGTCGAGGGTGGCGATCCGCGCGTTGTGAATAAAGGTGTCCACGATGGGCCTCCACCACTGGCCGCCGCCGGGCCTTCCCAGCGCGCCTCTCCGCGAGGATTTTCGAGCGCGGGGATTGCCCGTGGCGGTCGAGTTGATCTAACTTGTATATACAAGCTAAGACGAATCGCTCGCACTGACAAGCCCGGATCTCCGCATCGCAGGCATCGCGCGGCATCCACCGACACCTTAGCCACCGACAAACCTCCTCGACACACCGGCAGCGATGCCGGCACAGCGGAACCCACAAGCATGCGCACACTGCACTTCGAGCAACTCTTCGACGGCCGCCACTGGCACCGCGACGGCGCCAACCTGAGCATCGACGAGCGCGGCGAGATCGCCGCCATCGCCCCCGGCGCGGCGCTGCCGCGGGCCGAGCGACGCAGCGGCGTGGCCCTGCCCGGCCTGCCCAATCTGCACAGCCACGCCCACCAGCGCGCCATGGCCGGCCTCGGCGAGCGCGCCCGCGGTGCGGACAGCTTCTGGCACTGGCGCGAGCTGATGTACCGCTGCCTGGCGCAACTCGGCCCGGACGAGCTGCAGGCGGTCGCCGCGCAGTGCTATCTGGAGATGCTCGAAGCCGGCTACACCGCGGTCGCCGAGTTCCACTACCTGCACCACGACGTGCACGGCAAGCCCTACGCGGATCGCGCCGAACTGTCGCGGCGCCTGCTGGCGGCAGCCGACGAGGTGGGCATCGGCATCAGCCTGCTGCCGGTGCTCTACGACGCCGGCGGCTTCGGCGCGCAGCCCATCGGCGACGGCCAGCGGCGCTTCTTCAACTCCGGCGAGGACTATCTGCGGCTGATCGAAGCGCTGGCCGGCGACTGCGACGGCCACGCCCAGCGCGCCCTGGGCATCTGCGCCCACTCGCTGCGCGCCGCCAGCCCGCGGGCACTCGCGCTGGCCGTCGAAAATCGCCGCCAGCGGGTAGTGCACATCCACATCGCCGAGCAGACCGCCGAGGTCGAGCAGTGCATCGAGTGGTCCGGCCAGCGGCCGGTGGCGCACCTGCTCGACCACTACCCGGTGGACGACCGCTGGTGCCTGATCCACGCCACCCACATCGACGCCGACGAACTGGCCGGCATGGCCGCGCGCGGCGCCATCGCCGGGCTCTGCCCGACCACCGAGGCGAATCTCGGCGACGGCATCTTTCCGGCCGTTGACTGGCTGGCCGCCGGC
>Ga0316187_10003862_pt1 | contig 13022 bp, 9 predicted proteins | sample CroRivburrow1_MG_FD_204927 | JGI IMG/M metagenome (GOLD analysis project Ga0316187, IMG submission 204927) | Coastal sediment microbial communities from Maine, United States - Cross River worm burrow 1 | ecosystem: Environmental > Aquatic > Marine > Coastal > Sediment | place: USA: Maine...
TGGATTAGCGACTGTGGCGATAAGCGGTTCATCCCGGCTGGCAGCAGTGATCGCGAAGTTCAGGAACAGGCACACGAGAGCGGCTGACAACGCCATCCCCGCAGCCATGATGAAGGCATAACGCAGTTCGAACTCGCCCACCATTCCCGCCAGCAGGGCACCGAACATACCGACACCGTCGAGTACGGTAAATACGATGCCGAGCGTGGTGGCCTCGGCTTTACCGCTGAACTCCACCGCCGCCGCCAGGATCACCGGGCGCACCGCGGTGAGCATCGCCACTGCAGGCAATAATCCCAGGATCGCCCAGTAGAGGCTGTCACTGAGGCCGGCAAACAATGCGCAAAAGCTGGCGCCGAAAAGCACCAGTAGAATCATCGGTTTGCGCCCCCGGCCATCGGAATATTTGCCGAAAAAGGGCTGGAACAGTGATCCCAACAGCAAAATACCGGCGAAGATCGAGCCCGCAACGAAAGGCGACAAACCGTGTTCGCGCTGAAAATACAACGGCGCCATCGCCAGCTGCGCAATCAGCGCCATGTTGTAAAGGATCAATACCAGCATCAGCGCAATGCCGGCCGGCTTGAACCACTGCCGCGCGAGCCCGCGAAAATCGATCGGGCTGACTTCACCGGGGCTGTCGCGGCTGATACGTTGTGCGACCGGAATAAACAGGATACCCATGATCAGGGCCGGCAAGGCGAGAATTTGCAGCGTCGTCTGCCAATCGAAAAATCCCAGCAGGAATCCACTGCTGAGCGGGGCAATCACCTCGGCGCCGATACTGCCGCCGACCGCATGGATACCGAGCACCTGTGCGCGCCTCGCCGGCATCTCCTTGACCAACACCCCGGTTGCAATGGGGTGCCAGAAAGCATCGCCCATAACGGCGAAGGCGAGCAACAGGGTGACACCCCAGAACCCGGGCGCGAGCGTGGCGCTCAGGTAGCCGATCGCGACCCACCAGAAGCTCAACAACATCAACAGGCCGGGCCGGGTCGAACGATCCGAGATGATGCCCGCGGGTATATAGGCCAGGCCTGCGCCGATACCGTTAATGGTGAGGATCAGGCCGACCTCGACAGGCCCGAGACCCATGCTGACTGCAATGGCTGGCGCCAGCAGCCACAGGGTCCCGGCCACCCAATCGTTGGTCAAATGCCCGAGGAACAGAGCGACCAGCAAAAAACGATGCTGCTTGTTGGCGCTGGCGGCGGTCAAGTTACGTCCCGATAAGGCAGTTGCTTGACACATGGCCGATGACGGTGGTGCGAGCCAGGATTCATCAGCCGGTGGTTGCCCTGCGGCCAATCGCGGCCTCGATGCCACGATAGTAGAAAAGCAGCGACAAGGCGCGCATCAACATAAAAAATGCCAGTCCGAGGAACAGACCGTGGTTGCCCAGTAGCGGAATCGTCAGCTGCAGCATGGCAAGGTAAGCCAGCGTCGAAACGATCATCGCGTTGCGCATTTCACGGGTGTGTCCGCTACCGATGAAGATGCCATCGAGCTGAAAACTCCACACCGAAATTAACGGCGCAGCAATCATCCACGGCAGGTAATGCAGGGCGCTTTCGACGACCGCATCGATATTGGTAAACAGGGCGACAATGGATTCACCGAGCAACCAGTAAACAAGCGCCGCCAGCAAAGCGACGAACGCGGCCCAGGCACTGGTTAAAATCACCGCTCGACGGAACGCCTGTTTTTTACCGGCGCCATACGCACTGCCAGCGAGCGCCTCGACGGCATGGGCAAACCCATCCAGGCCGTACGCCATGATGCTTTGCATATGCATCAGTATCGCATTAGCAGCGAGAATCACCTCGCCCTGCCCCGCGCTTTTGGCGGTGAAATAACTGAACGCGAACAACATGCACAGGGTGCGCACAAATATATTGCCATTTGCGGTAAACAATTGCGTTAATGCACTTCGCTCCAGTAGACGCGCACGATCGTAACGTTCATAGGCATCGCGAAGCCGATGCCGCAACAGGTAAAAACCGCTCAGCATCGCCAGGTATTCGGCAATCACCGACGCCGCTGCCACGCCCTCCACACCCCAGCCGAAACCGAGCACGAACAACAGGTCGAGTAACACGTTGCTGATGTTCAGGATCAACTGCAACACGAAAGCGGCTCGCGTATTGTGCATGCCGATAAATATTCCGCTAAACGCGTACAGGCAAAGCACCGCCGGGGCGCTGAAGATACGAATCACAGCGTAATCGCTTGCCAGCCCTTCGACCTCGGCACTGCTGTCGATCAGATAGAATGCCAGCTGGATTATCGGCGTAGCAATGAGGATCGTGAAAGCGCCCAACAGCAGCGCCAGCATCAGCACGCGCATCAAGGTATCGGCAAGACTGTTCCAGTCACCGGCACCGAAGGCCTGCGCGACAAAACCGGTGGTGCCCATGCGCAGGAAACCGAAACCCCAGTAGAGGAAGCTGAAGATCAACGCGCCGATCGCGACCGCACCGATCGCTTCGGGACCGGGTAGGTGACCGACGACCGCGGTGTCGACCGCGCCCACCAGGGGGACTGAAATATTGGACAGAATGATTGGCCCGGCGAGCATCCAGACCTTGCGGTGTGTTATCTCGAAGCCACCCCGCCCTTCACTCATCTTTGTCGGGCGCCTTCCATTCCACGGGGTCTCCGTCGTCTGCCAGGGTAACCGTATCCGGATTTTCCTCGTGGGCTGACACGTAAAGCTGGTTCGACGTTGCCTGGCTCGAAGGCAGCACGACGTAGGGCTTGCGCTTATCCGGGCTACCCACGCGCTGCTTGCGGGTGATGATGGAGAAGCTGCAAAGCACGATCTCGATTAAAACGATATAGAAGAACAGGCCTCGCGGGCCCAGCAGACTCATGAACTGGCTGGCAACAATGGGACCGATAATCGCACCCGCACCATAGGTTATCAGCAATGCACCAGCCACCTGTACGCGCTGGTTCGAAGTCACCCGATCGTTGGCTGTGGCAGCCGACAACGAGTAGAGCGTGAATACGAAGGCGCCCAGAAACCCGGCGCCGAGCAGCAAAGCCTGGTAGCCCTCGGCATAGATCTGCCACACCGCTGCCAGCGCAACGATCAACGGTATGTAGACCAGTAACGGTCCGCGGCCGATACGATCCGACAGTATTCCGATCGGCCATTGCAGGATCAGGCCACTCATCACCATCACCGCCATGAAGGTCGCCAGCTGCTGGCTGTCGAACCCGCTATTGGTCGCAAACACGGAGCCAAGCCCGTTGATACTGGCGTTGACCAGTCCGCAGCAAAAAACGCCAACCACACCGAGCGGGGCAATTCGATACAGCTGCCAGACATGCATGCGCTCGGCATGGGCAGGTGCCGGGGCACTGGCGCGAGTCAACAGCACCGGCACCAGGGATAACGAGAAGATAATGGACGCCAGGCTGAACAACTCGAATTCCGAGGGATCACCTGCAGTCAGTAAAAAGTTTCCACAGCCGGCGGCGAAGTAATTGGTAATCATGTAGATCGACAGGATCTTGCCGCGGGTCTTGTTGCTTGCGGTCTCGTTCAACCAGCTCTCGGTGACCATGATCATGCCCGCCATACAGAAACCCGCAACCAGGCGAAATCCCATCCACGCATAGCCATCGACATACAGGGGATGCATCAATGCCGACGCTGACATCAACGACGCAAACGCCGCAAAGGAACGGATGTGCCCAACGCGAGTCACCACCTGGGCCGCATACAGGCCACCGAGCAGTAAACCGCTAAAATAGGCGGCAACGACGAGGCCGGTCAGATTTGCTGAAAAGCCCTCGACCTGGGTGCGCACGCCGAGCAGGCTGCCAAACAGGCCATTGGCCAGCAGCAACAGGCCATAGCTGAACAGAATCGAGCCGAGGGTACCGAGAGTTTTGAACACTAGCGATCCAGCACCGGGCGAATCCCGGAATGGTGCTACTCTAAACCAATCGCAAACCGATATCACCCCCCGATCCCGATATTCTGCGGCGATGTCGAACAACAGCCTTTGACAATAAAATGCCTTGCTATTAGTCTAGCGGAGACCTTGAAATCCCTGTTAGTGGCATACCCAGATTGCCGTTGTTAGAACCAATTGGCAAATTAAGCCGGGGTTCATGGTTCACTATTAAAATAAGACTGACAGCTATTGACAATCTGAGGAGCAAACATGTAAGACGATAAGTCCCCACCCGGACTCAATTTTCGGGATCTCAGCCAGGCTGACAAGGACCTGGTAGACAAAATGGTAAAGGGCGGCAGTGGTCCGGTTACCCGTCGCGACGCGCTCAAACTCGCCATGGTAACGGGTGTCTCACTGACCGTGGCCGAGCAATTACTGACCAATGGCAAGTCGGTCATGGCTGCCACGCCGAAGAAAGGCGGTTCGCTACGCATGGCCTCCAACCTGCACGGTCCCAACGATACGCTCGATCCGATCGTGTTCACCTCGACCATCGACTACACGCGCGGCCGTGTCACCTATAACAGCCTGTGCCAGATCGGCGAAGGCCTGGTGGCCAATCCTGATCTTGCAGAATCCTTCGAGCCCAACCAGAACGCCACCGAGTGGACCTTCAAGATCCGCGACGGCGTCACCTTTCACGATGGTAAGAAGTTAACCGCGGACGACGTGGTTTACAGCATGAGGCGCCATCAGGGCGAGAATTCAAAATCGGTCATCAAGTCGTTGCTGGAATCGGTTTCGGAGTGGAAAAAAACCGGTCCGCTGGAAGTCAAGGCGATCTTGAGTTCGCCCAATGCCGACTTGCCGGGGCTCATGGGCCTGTACCAGGCCAAGGTCGTGCAGGAGGGTTCCACCGGCGGCGGTATCGGCACGGGCCCCTTCGTGATGGAATCTTTCCAGCCCGGGGTGAAGTCGATTCACGTCAGGAACAAAAATTACTTCCGCGACGGGCCCAATCTCGATGCGGTCGAAATTACCGCGATCACCGACCCGGTGGCGCGCGTGAATGCGTTACTGGCCGGCGATATGCAAATTGTCGCGAATGTCGAACCCCAGGCGTTCCGCCAGATTGAAAGCTCGAGCACCGCCAAGCTGCTGTCGATTCCGGCGGGGCTGCAAATGGGCATCTGTTGTCTGAAAAATTCCGCGCCCGGTAACAACAACGATTTCGTCCTCGGCATGAAGTACATCCAGGATCGGGAACGCATCGTCAAGCGCGTCCTCAAGGGTAAGGGCACTGTCGGTAACGACCACCCGATCGCGACCGCGCACGGCGCCGATTATTGCAGTGAACTGCCGATACGCCCGTACGATCCGGACAAGGCCAAGTTTCACTTCAAGAAGTCGGGCTACAGCTCCGCCGAGCTTTTCGTCGCCCCGGTCATGTCGGGTATCGAGGATGCCTGCCTGACTGCACAGGCCAACTGCGCCAAGATCGGCTTCGACCTGAAACTGAAGAAGGTACCGACTGACGGTTACTGGGGCGCGGTCTGGATGAAAGAGCCGCTCAACGTGGTTTCCTGGAACATGCGGCCGACCGCAAATATTCAGCTGGGGATCCAGTTCGCGCCGGGTGCTGCGTGGAATGATACCTACTGGAACAACGATCGCATGGGTGAGTTGCTGAAATTGGCGCTCGCGGAAACCGACCCCGCAAAACGTCACCAGTATTACTGCGAAATGCAAACCCTGGTTCACAATGAAAGCGGTATGGTGATTCCGGCGTTTTCCAACGTCAACGACGGCCTCGCCAACAATGTCATGGGTATACCCAATGTACCAACGGGCCAGGTCGGCGGGTCTGAATGGCCCGAGTATGTCTGGCTGGCATAGTCGAAAATTGCATTAGCCATCCTGAGAAGGCCTGTATAACTGGTTTATACAGGCCTTATTTTTTGCCTGGCAGAAATTTCCAGATGTCGATCGTAATCGTAACAACCGGCATCATCGTATCAAAGGTTCACGGAGCGAACGATTAATTACAGAGTGGATACTTAAGAGTCCATAAGACAATAATACCGGGGGAACATCCAATGATGACAAGAATGGTCATGCAGCGAATCGGCATCGGCTTTGCAACCCTGTGGGTTGTTTCGGTGATCATATTCGTCGCCACCAGCATACTGCCAGGCGATGTCGCCGAGATCGTGCTCGGACAATCGGCAACACCTGAAACACTGGCGGCGCTGCGCGCCGAACTCGGCCTGGATCAACCCTGGTATGTACGCTATTTCAGCTGGCTGGGCGACATGGCAGTCGGCGACCTCGGTATCTCCAAGGCCGGCGGCGCAACCATTTCCAGCCTGATCGGTGGCCGTCTCGGCAATACCCTGATGATGGCCGGCTGGGTGTCGGTGATCTCGATCCCGATTTCAATCGCACTCGGCCTTTGGGCCGCCATGCATCCCGGTACCTGGCTCGATCGAATCGTGACTTTCGGCACCCTGAGCCTGATTTCGGTACCCGAATTTTTCATCGCCACGATAGCCGTACTGGTTCTCGCGGTCGAACTGCACTGGCTGCCGTCGACGGCCTACATGACTGGCGAGGAAAGCTTCTGGGAACTGATGAAAGCCCTGGCGATGCCGTTGATCACCCTGGTCATCGTGGTATCGGCGCAAATGATCCGCATGACCCGCGCCGGCATTCTCAACGTCATGAGTTCGCCCTATATCGAAATGGCTATCCTGAAAGGCGTGCCACGCGGCCGTATCATCATGCGCCACGCGTTCTACAACGCGATCGGCCCGATCATCAACGTCATCGCGCTGAACCTGGCCTACCTGGTCAGCGGCGTGGTCATCGTCGAAACCATCTTCGCCTACCCCGGGCTCGCCAAGCTGATGATCGACGGCGTGCAAACCCGGGATCTGCCGCTGGTGCAGGCCTGCGCGATGATTTTTTGCGGCACCTACGTTGTCCTGATTCTGCTGGCGGATATCGGCTCGATCCTGTCCAACCCGCGCCTGCGCAATCCGAAATAGTTTGAGAGGATATAACCATGACTCAACAAGTAACCAGCAAGAAAGAAGAAGAAGTCATCGCCGAACTGGACTCCTTTGCGGAGTTACCGGATTCCCCGCCAAAACGAAAATTTCGCCTGACCTGGGTCGGTTACGTCTCCTCCGCCGTGGTCGCCTTCTGGTTGATCATCTGCGTAATTGGCCCGAGTATCGCACCGTTTCACGAAATGGACATGGAAGGCGATGACAGTTTTCTACCCGCCTACTCCGGCGAATATGGATCCTTCTATCTCGGCACTGATTATCTCAGCCGGGACACCCTGTCGCGAATTCTGTATGGCGCGCGCAACACTATCGGCATTTCGCTGGCGGCCACGCTGATTGCCTACTTGATCGGTATCACGCTCGGCATTCTTGCCGCAGTCAAGGGGGGCTGGATCGACATGGGAATAAGCCGGGTCAACGACGCGATACTCGCGCTACCGACGATCATGCTCGGCCTGATCGTGATCGCGGCGCTGGGATCGTCGATACCCATCCTCATCGGCACGGCGGCGGTCATCTATGCTACCAGCGTGTTTCGCATCGCGCGTGCGCTCGGCCAGGACATCATGGTGCAGGATTTTGTCGAGGCCGCGCAAACCCGTGGCGAGGGTATCTGGTGGATTATCCGCGCTGAAGTACTGCCGAATGCCGCCATGCCGCTGGCCACCGACTTCGGCCTGCGCCTGGTCTTTGTAGTGCTGTTCATTTCCAGCCTGAGCTTTCTCGGTCTCGGCGTGCAGCCACCGGCTTCCGACTGGGGTAGCATGGTGCGCGGCAACCTGGGGGGCCTGACCTACGGCTCTTACGCGGCGATCTGGCCAGCACTGGCGATCGCTTCCTTTACCATCGCGGTCAACCTGATTGTCGATGATATTTCCGCCAAGTCCGGCGGTAGTCTCGCGAAGAAAATGGTGTAACACGATGGCCAAAGAAAAATTATTTGAAGTAGTAGACCTGCGCATTAGCGCCTATGACGACGAAGGCGTCGAAGTGCCGATCGTGCGCGGCGTCAGCTTCGACATCCACAAGGGCGAAGTTGTCGCCCTGATCGGCGAATCCGGTTCGGGTAAAACCACCATTTCGCTGGCATCGCTGGCCTATACCAAGCCCGGGCTGCATTTTACCGGTGGCCAGGCAAAGCTTTACGGCAAGGATGTACTCACCATGGCACCGCTGGAGCAGCGCGAAATTCGTGGCGGAAACGTCGCCTATCTCGCGCAAAGCGCAGCAGCCACTTTCAACCCGGCAATCACTATCGGTGAACAGGTCACTGAATCAGCCGTCCTGCACGGCCGCCTCAACCAGGAAGAAGCGACCAAACGTGCACTCGAGCTGTATCATGCGCTCGAGCTACCCGGTGCCGACCGCATCGGTTTACGTTATCCGCACCAGGTGTCGGGCGGACAGTTACAACGGTTGATGGCCGCCATGGCGCTGTGCGGAAAACCCGACCTGATGGTGCTGGACGAGCCCACCACTGCGCTCGACGTCACCACCCAGATCGAGGTGCTCAAGGCCTTCAAGAAAGTAATACGCGAGGAAAATTCTGCGGCCATCTACGTCACCCACGATCTAGCGGTGGTCGCGCAGATCGCCGACCACATCGTCGTGCTCTATCGCGGTGAAATCATGGAGCAAGGTTCGGCTGACCAGATTATCAACCACCCGACCCATGCCTATACCAAACGCCTGATGGAAGCGGTTCGTCCCAGGCCCGAATCCGGTATGGGCGTCGATGCCAGCGGCGATCACGATCGTGTCATCGATAACATTGAAGTCAGGAACATGACGGCTGGTTACGGCGGTATTGTCGACGGCGAACCCGTAATACCGATTCTCAAGGACATCAATGTCAGTGTCAAAAACGGACACGTGGTCGGTGTAATCGGTGAGTCAGGCTGTGGTAAATCGACACTGGCGCGCGTCATGGCGGGTATGCTGCAACCTGCGCGCGGTGACATCATCCTCGACGGCAAGACACTCGAGGGCGCGTTAAAAAATCGTAATCTCGACGAATTGCAGAAGGTACAATTTGTCTTTCAGATGGCCGATACGGCGCTCAACCCCAAACAATTAATCGGCAATATTATCGGCCGGCCGCTCGAGTTTTATCACGGGCTTACCGGTCGTGAAAAGCATGCCAAGGTTGCTGAAATACTGGAAATGGTCGAGTTGCCGGCCGCTTTCGCGAATCGTTACCCGATGGAGCTTTCCGGGGGCCAAAAGCAGCGCATCAACCTGGCACGCGCGCTCGCGGCGAGCCCGGAAGTGATGCTTTGCGACGAGGTGACTTCGGCGCTCGACAGCATCGTGGGCGCCAACGTGATCAAGCTGCTGACCAGCCTGCGCGACAAGACCGGCGTATCGTTCGTCTTCATCAGCCACGACCTGTCCACGGTGGCCTCGTTCGCCGATGAAATCGTCGTGCTTTATGCCGGGCGCGTGGTGGAACAAGGGCCGACGGATGAAGTGCTCGAACCTCCCTTCCATCCCTATACCCGGCTGTTGATCAGCTCGGTGCCGGAGATGCGCATCGGCTGGCTCGAAGACACGATGAAAAGACGCGAAATGGCGGTCGGCATCGCCCGCGGGGTTGAAATTACGGCTAAAGGTTGTCCATTTTACAATCGTTGTCCGCTGGCCATCGAAGGGACCTGTCAGACACTGATACCGCCGACACTGGAGCTCGAAAACGGCCATCAGATCGCCTGTCACCTGACGCTTGAGGATTTGCAGCAGGCCGAAGCCGATGCGCAGAGAATTCTGTTGGGTTACGAAAAGCTGGGGCATGACGATCCCCAGATTCACGTGCCATAATCCCTCTGCAGAACCAATCAAACCCAGGATAAATACATGAGCAACTATCCAAAATTGACCGAGATGGGCATACGACATCCCGAGGAAATCGAAAAATTCACAGTCTATACGGTCGGCAAAACCGACGTTCTGCAGGTCGCCTACAATCGTAAAAAGGGCTCGATATTGCCCGTTATTCGCCGTTACAAGTTCCCGCAGGTGAGAGAATCGGTGATGGTCGACAGCGGAACTCGCAGAACCGAAACACTGTTCAAGAGTACCCCTGCCTTCCGCGAAGCCCTCGCCGAACTCGAAGAGCTGAAACTGAAACAAGCTCAGGGTAAGGACCTGAAAGCTTTATTGCGCGAAGAAATGCGGCTGTTGCAGGAAGACATCTCGCTGCGTACCGAGTATATCCAGTCTCTGATCGATCAGTTGTAAACCGTTATGACCGCAGGGCGCTCCTGCCAGCAGGCCCTGCGATCAGCGCTGTTCACCGGCACTATCGTACTCTTCACTGGTGTATTGCTGGATCGACTCGATTGCTGAACCCGACGGATGTACCGCGGTCGTGGTGCTCGGCCACTGGCGCTCCAGCGGCACCGGTGCGCTGCGGCACATGCGGTAAATGGCAAACAGTCCCGTCAATCCATGAATGGCTGCGATCGACCAGAACAGGGACTGGTACCCGTAAGCATCCATAATGACGGCAAACAGCAACGGCCCGGTGATCGCTCCGAAGCCTCCCACCATCACCAGGGCACCGCTCGCTGCGATCATCTGCCTGGGTTCGAGATGATCATTGGTATACGCGATACAGATGGAATACAGCGGAAATGCCAGGCCGCCGAATAGCGCAACCGCAAAGAACAGGGCCGTCGTCGAATATTGTTCGGCAGGAATACACAGCAATGCCGACAGCGCGGTAAAAATCGTGACCAGCGTCAATACCGTGCGTCGATCATAACGATCTGACAGCGCGCCGATAGGCCCCTGTAACAGCACGGTTCCCACCACGGATGCCGTCATAAAATACGAGATGTCGCGAATACTCAGTCCGATGCGCTGTGCATAAACCGGACCGAGTGCGAAAAAGGTCGCCGTCACCAGGCCGACCGTGAACATGCTGATGATACCAAGCGGAGTCAGACGAAAAAGTGCCAGCAGGCTGATGCGCACCGAGTCGTGAAAGGTTGGCGGCGAACCGGCAGACAACAGTAATGGCACCACGGCGACTGAAATGAGAATCGAGGTAAGAATAAACAGCGGAAACTCGAGCGGGTTGGCCAGGTTCAGCAATAACTGCCCGGCACCGACACCCATGTAAGTAACCACCATGTACATCGATAACAACTTGCCGCGGGTTTCATTGGTGGCGCGATCGTTCAACCAGCTCTCGGCCACGATGTACAGCCCGGCAAAACAAAAACCGCTGAGCAGGCGCATCGCCATCCACACCGGCACGCTGACCACCAGCGCGTGCACCAGGATCGCCGCCGAAGACAGTGCCGCAAAGGCCGCGAACACGCGAATGTGCCCGACCTTGATGGTGATGCGCGGTGTCAGCAACGAACCGAGCAGAAATCCGAGGTAAAAAGTCGACATGACCAGGCCGGTCAGCGTCGTCGAGAATCCCTCGAGATCGGCGCGTATCGCTAGCAGGGTTCCCTGCAGGCCGTCTCCCAACATGAGTATGCCGAAACCCAGCAAAATCGCCCAGGACGATGCCAGCGCGGCACTAAATGTGACGGGGCGACGCGGCACTCAAACCTCCGGAATGACGTTAACGGGTAATTCGAGGGTGACACCATAGGCCGCAAGAAACTGGTAACAATCGGTTCTCGCGGCGGACAGCGAAAAGCTGTCCGAGTGTAAACAGTACTCGAGCCACAGGCCATCGATCAATGCGATCAACTGGCGCGCCACACTGTCTGCGTCAGCCTGCAGCGTCGTGGTTGCGGAAATCCGCATCAACACGGATTTAATACTCTCCCGGTAGCGATGGTAGCGCTGTTTATGCAACTCGTTGAGGGCGTGATTGCTGCTTACCTGTCCCCAGATCGACAGCCAGGCACGCAGATTTGATCGATTGAAACTGGCTTCATCGAAACTGACCTCAATGATTCTGGCCAGAAATTCAGTCGCAGGCCCACCGTCGTCTTCCTGCACCAGGTGATCGGTCATATGGGCATAGATACAGCTCAGTAATTCATCCTTGGTGTTGAAATGATGATTGATCAGCCCGCGCGAGATTCCAGCCTGCTTGCAGATTTTGTCGACAGTAAACCCCGCCATGCCGCCCTCGCCAAGGCAAACGATACCCGCGGCAACCAGCTCTGCGCGCCGATCGAATGCCGATTTTCGACTGAACACCTGCTTCACCGCGCTGTTTTCTGCCATGTTTACGCTTCCGAATTGAAAGTGATTGCAGCAGGATAACTCTTGTTATACGATCGTTCAACTAAAGCCATATGACGAGAGACTGTCAACATGCCGCGAAATCCTCGTTACGATATTCTGTTCGAACCGCTGCGCATCGGCCCGGTTACCGCACCCAACCGATTTTATCAAACACCGCACGCTACCGGCATGGGCAATATGAAACCGAACAGTTCAGCCGCCCTGCGTGCGACCAAGGCCGAGGGCGGCTGGGGTGTCGTGTGCACCGAGTATTGCTCGATTCATCCGAGCTCAGATGAAACTCCCTATGCCTATCTGAGCCTGTGGGACGATGAAGACATGCAACAACTCGAAATTACCTGCGCAGCGATTCATCGACATGGGTCACTGGCGGGTATTGAATTGTGGCATGGTGGTCGGCATTCGAATAACCGTGGCACGCGCGAAGTTTCGCTGGCCCCGACTGCGGTATCCGCGAAACATGCCAATCCTGCCCAGGTGAAAGGAATGGAACTTGAAGATATTACCGCCTTCAGGAGTTGGCATCGGGACGCCGCGCTGCGTGCGCAGCAGGCGGGATTCGACATCATCTACGTTTACGCGGGACACGACTACCTGCCGTTTCAATTCCTTTCGCCGGTATCCAACCAGCGCCAGGACGAATACGGTGGCTCGCTCGAAAACCGTTGCCGCTTGCTGCGGGAGCTAATTGAAGATACACGTGCAGCCGTCGGCGAACACTGTGCGGTCGCGGTGCGTCTGGCCATCGACGAACTGCACGGCGCAGATGGAATCGAGGCCGCTGGCGAAGGACGCCAGATAGTCGAGATGCTGGCAGAAC
>Ga0316187_10003863_pt1 | contig 13022 bp, 9 predicted proteins | sample CroRivburrow1_MG_FD_204927 | JGI IMG/M metagenome (GOLD analysis project Ga0316187, IMG submission 204927) | Coastal sediment microbial communities from Maine, United States - Cross River worm burrow 1 | ecosystem: Environmental > Aquatic > Marine > Coastal > Sediment | place: USA: Maine...
GGTATAATCACCAGGCCTTTTTTCGATCAATTGGGATTTCATATAATTATCATTGAAATGCCATCCAAGCTTTCCATCTTTCTCAATAAGCGGATACCAGGCGAGACCTTTATGCCCTCGTACCTCTTCATATTCAAAACCATAATCACGATCACACCATGCTCCAAAGGTTAGTGGAATATCAGGATCTCCGCTAATGGTTGCATGAGCCCAGAATGGAGGCACAACTACAATATCACCTGGTTCAGCGTAAACCGCATAACATTTGCCTGGATTATCCTTTGCATATTCCTGCATATAAACAATCCCCTTCCCTGACCATATCTGGTAAACCTCCGGAGTAGACCAGCCTTTTCCGTGCTTAGATCTTCTATGTATATGGCCCTGACTCCTTATGGGTTCCGTACCCAGGCTTCCATGAGCATACGTCACCAAACCATATAATAAATGTGCATTTACCAACGAATCGAGGTGTATCTTTTTGCCGACGTCCATGGCTATTGCGTAAACAATATCAGGACCTTTACAATCCGGGTCCTTCAAACTGGGCCTGATATCATCAATAAATCTGTATTCCTCTTTTGGCCCAAAGCAATTCTCTCCGTACACAAATCCCATTGGATCCGAGACAGCCCTGATAGATAGTCCGGGTTTAAATATCTTCATTTGATAATCTCACTACATATTATAACAATCCCTTCAACTATTCTTTAAAAACATAAACATTTTCTATTGCAAAGCCTTATTTGATACCAATGCATAAGCTCCCAATAGTGAAGATTCATCGGGCACTTCAGATGCCACTATTTTCACTTCTCCCCAGGGGGTCCACGCAAGTCGGTTTATTTTTTCTCTAATAAAAGGCAAAATTATATCAGCACTCTTCATCACACCACCACTCATGATGATCAATTCCGGATCGTAAGCATGGATCTGGCTGATAATACCCGCCGCCCATACTTCCATACACTCTTCCCGAATAGAGATACTCAGTTCATCTCCATCATCGGCACACATAAACAATGATTCAAAATCAGGCTTTTTATCAGAAATGGAACTTGATGAATATAAGGGATGATTTGTGATGATTTGTGAAACCCTCCAGGAAGATGCCTCTGCCTCTACACATCCAATATTACCACAGGTACATTGATTACCATTTACCCTGACTGTAAAATGTCCTCCAAGGCAACCTGCTTGAAAGTGTTTCCCTCTAAGTAGTTTGCCATTAATTAGGGTAGCACCTCCTACACCTGTACCTAACGTTATCATCACAATATTGTCCACATCTTTACCAGCCCCATACTGCCATTCCCCAATAAGTGCCATCCTTGCATCATTTTCCATAAATACGGGTAAGTCAAACTTCTCTTGAGCCCATTTTTTAAAGTTGATATCCTCGGCATCCTGGTACTTTTTATTAGTAGACAGTACTTTCATTTCCTTGGTATCGACAAGTCCTGGAAAAGAAATTCCAATTCCTTCAATTTGCTGAAGCACAACATCAGATTGATTTAATAAGTTATGCACTGACTTTTCAATTGCAGGTAAAGATGGCTTTAATCCAATTACAGATTGAGAATTAATCCTCTCAGAAGCTATTATCTTGCCATTTTCGATTAAGCCAATTTTAATAATTGTCCCTCCTAAATCAAGACATATTACAGTCATGCTATCAAATTTTTATTAACCAATTAATTGTGGTTTTCCATTAACTTCCATAAGCCGTGATGAAAACCCCTTATTCTGAATTTCATCATAATCATGACCCGCATCTGAAGGCCAACAGGCACCTATTATTAGCCGAATATTGGAAATATTAGCTGTACGATGCGCTACATGCCCGGGAATATAGTGCAAGCTACCAGGGAATATTCTTTCTGCCCAGGTATTCCGATCTCGATTCATAAGGATCAGCATCCCCTCACCTTCAAGTCCCCAGTAATATTCCGCCCTGTTTGAATTGCTATGAAAATGTCCCTTGGTCATGTAGTATTCATCACCCACCTTCCCGGGGTGAATTATAGTCCGTCCAAAAAACAATCCCCCTTCCGTATTTTCTTTTACAGGCAATAAGGACAGCACTTCATAGATCAATTCATCCTGTTTCATTTCAGATCTTTTCGATTCATCATCGAAGAATCCAACCAAGTCATTTAAACATTTTTTAGCTTCAATTACCTTTCCCCCAATCAGGTTCCCATTTAATATATTGAGAGAAAAAGGTGATTCAACTATTGAATTATGTATCATAATGAGTTCCTTATAATTAATTTACTAGGGTTGTGTATATGCACTTTTTCTCTATTAATTATCAATTCAGCCATTCTTCTCCCCATAGCTTCAAAATCCGTTGATATTACTGTAATCCCTCCTGCTATGATTTCCTTTAATTCCGTGTCGTTATATGAAATTATTCCACAATCCTTCCCAAGAATAAGGTTTGCTCTTTCAATTTCTTTAACCAGATACACAAGATCTTTATCATTTATTACTATGTAAGCCTCATTTTCAGCAACCTTTCGGCTATCCATGGAATTAATAGTTGCCCCGGTAAAGTCATGATCCAAACAAAAGTTTTTAAAACTTTGTATAATCTCTTTTAGATGCTTCCTGTTATCTGCCGCTACCAATATCAAACGCTCATATTTTTCTAAAAATTTCATTCCATGAGCCAAACCACTGTAGAGATCCTTATGAAAATTCTGGCAGACGGATGGGTACATTTTTCCAATAGATGACCTCCCCTGGTCAAGAATGAAAACGCTATTCTTGGGAAGAGTATCGACCAATGCGATAGATTTCTTATCCGAAATAGGCATAATAACATAGGAAGTATATTTACCCTTAGCATCCTCAATTAAATTGTGAAATACTTTTTTGTTGAAATGATGAAAAAATATTTCAACCGCTACGCTATCTCCCAGGGTTTTTAAAAAACTTTCGTATAATAATTCTTTATAACTGGTCAGTCTGTCAAACAATAAAAAAATCTTTCTCTGGTGATTAAGCTTGGTGCTGGCAATATAATAGCCTTTCCCAATTTTTGATGATACAATCCCCCTGGCTTTCAATTGATTATAGGCCTTAAGGACAGTGTCCTGAGAAAGTTTATGCTCTTTAGTCAAACTATTTATAGAAGGAATGGGCTGCCCTTTCCGCAATAGTTTGTGGTCAATTGCATACGTAATGCAATTGATAATTTGTTGATATTTAGGAATGGGTGAGTGTTTCTTTATGGTAATCATCTAATTTTAAAAACCCCAACCTCTAGGTAGTTCTATGTAATTTTAGTTTGAATATAAAATTACAAATAATCAATTGATATTCAATGACCAATAAGAGAAAATCAATATAATATTATTATCTCAAGGACAAGGATCCAGCATAAAATGGAAACGGTTCTCAAAACAGGGAGATCCCTCCATAAAGTCGGGATGACAGGGTACCGGGTGTCATTTCGTGTTCCCTTTTTGTCATTTTAACTTTATGGAGAAATCTTTTCAGATCGTACTATTCTAAATAGGTTCATTTCGATAACAACAACTCCTCCGATCCCTTTTCTGAACCCGAGGTACTAGAGGTGAAGAATCTCCCATTCGTGAATCAGAAAATTATGTATATGCATTTGAGTGTTAACAATTGTATTGATTGTCTGAAACAGTAGTGGATTATTTCAGGGGATTCTTCAGTCGCTTTGCTCCCTCTGAAAATGGGTACTTGTATCTTCTCTATTTAGTGATTTAGTGATTTATGATTTGGCGAATTGGTGATTTTGATTACCATCATCCTAACGGTGTCATCTTGCAAGGATCTACCCTAAAATGGAATCGGTTCTCGAAGTAGAAAGATCCCACCACAAGCTTACCCACTGTAAGTCAGAGTATGGAGGAGAGAAAGCAGGATTTCATTTCATGTTCTGATTTTGTCATCCTATGTTTGTATTGCTGTAATTATAAAGCGAGGTTCATTTCGATAACAACAACTCCTCCGATCCCTTTTCTGAACCCGAGGTACGAGTGGTGAAGAATCTCCCGTTCGTGAATCAGAAAATTATGTATATGCATTTGAGTGTTAACAATTGTATTGATTGTATCAAACAGCAGTGGATTAATTCAGGGGATTCATCGGTTCCCGTACTCCGTCTTAAAACGCTTCCTTTTGCTGCTTGTCAAAGTAGAAATTGTGAGTAAACAGTTTGCCATGAGATGAAAACTAACAAGATATTATAAGCATAACCTATGTTCATAAAGAGCAATTTAGGTTTAGCTTTAATCTGCATAGTCTGAGTCTTTTTGTTTAAACGGACTTGATGAGAAGTACCTTCTTAGCTTAAATTGAAAAATTCTGTCCGAAGAGGTAAACTGCTGATCCTGTCCTGTTCTTGACCCTTGTAAAGTAAAATCCAATTCAATAGCCCACTCGCGGTTAGCGCGATATCCAATGCCTAAGGTAATTCTGTCTTTATTAGTGAACTTTTCTGACAGTTGTGGTCCTACATTTGCAAATACTTCAATGGAAAATGGCAGGTAAAGGTATTTTGGTAACTCACGATCAATGGTATATAGTGTGGCTTTAAATCCGATCTTATACCTGAACCTTAAATTGAATTCCATTGCCCAGGTGTCAACCGGAAAATTAAAACGTTCTTCAAGCCTGACATACTGGTAAAATGAAATGTGCTTTAAAGAAGGCCATTTTATTTTTATGCCTTGCCAAGGCCTGATTTCAAAGTTGTTAACTGTATCATAATTAAATGTGTAAAAAAAGCCTATCCCGCCGTTTAGATCAAATAATTTTTTCTTACTCCAGCTAATGGACGGCCGTGAATAGATCATCATCCATGTTAGCTCATCGGTAATTGTACGGTAACCTGCATCACCATAAACTGTCCAATGAGGTTTAAATTGATAGTAGTGATAATAATCGAGCCAAATTTGGTTGTCTGTTTCATCCTGTGCAGACAAAACAACTGGATATAAAAAAAATGTAATTATTATAAGCCGATAGTGATACCGCATTAAAACAAAATTATATTAAACACATAGTCCTTTCCCTGCATTTGCCAAAGTGTTTTTCAACAGAAGTGCCTATTTGCTGAGAGCTTTTTGCTTCTTTATTGGTAAAATCATGCTCTAATGTTGGTGATATGAATGATACACCTTTAGCAAATATTGACTATCTTATACATAAAAATTCCTACTCTCACCCAGAAGGATGTTGAACTACTTCGTATACAATATCACCATCAGAAGATTTAGGAAGATAATATATATTAGCATAAACATAATATTCAGTCCCATCCACTTTCTTCTTTTCAAAACCATCCGGCACATATGGAACTACCGCCCCAACTGGTGGCTGGACAACTACCCAGTGTTCCTTATCAGTGTCCTGAACGTAAAATGTCGAAGCATAATAATAGTAAACCACATTATTTAAAGTTACTTGTGTACTACTGTCTGGCAAGGTTGGCACCTTGGCTCCTATTGGAGCAGAAACGGCAACATAACCTGATTTCCCATCCTTATCTGACTTCTCATAATAGGTTCCATTATCATAATAATAATCCTGTTTTTTATTATTACTGTTTACTATAGAAACCACGATGGCTGTAGTTGCTACGGTTGCTACAAAAAATCCAATAGGATGCCAAAAGGGAGTTGGATGGAAAAACACATGAGGTCCCCACATATGAAAATGAGCATGGGGGTGCATATGGGGGTGCATATGTGGATGCATATGCGGTCCGGGATGTCGTCCAGGACCACCAGGCCCACCACCAGGACCATGACTGGGCCCATGGTTTGCATGATGTACGCCCCCTCTCTGAGCAACCATCAAGTGCGGCATAAATGTACTTGTAAGGAATGTAATACTGATTATAAAAATCAATACTTGTTTGCCTGAAATATTACTTTTTCCCATTTTTATAGAAGTTTTTTATTCAAGGTTTTATTTTGAATTGTCCAAAAATTCGATTTCTAAAGCCCCGGGAGGTGGAATGAATTTAAATACCTGTTCATTAGAAAAAGGCACATAATTCCATTTGCTTATCTTTACTACATGATCAGGCTGTCCTGGTTCATTCTTATAAGTGATCAATATTTTACGTGGCAGAGCTTTAGGTCCCTCTTCAATCCAGATTTGCCAGTCAATGTTATCCTGGATGAAAATTAAATGGTGACAAGGCGTATTATCTACACTGTGGAACCCTGCATAAAATCCATATATTATATTTTCTGTAAGTATTTCATATGGATTACTATATAAGAGATCAGCCATTGGAATAGTAACATTGTGCATATCAAGTAATAAATCTAACACTTCATCCATGGTGCCCGACACCTCAGCTGTTGCATAATAATTCGCTGGCACGGTCAGTAATGTAATATTATCACCATCATACCAAAATCGTTTGTGATTATAGTCATCCTTCATATCTGCCCAGATACCACCTTCACGATGCATAATTAAATCTACAGATTTTTCAAGTTGGATTTGAATCCCATCATCATAAGTATATTCATCAATAATTTCCAGATGATAACCAAAATGAGGAAGACTCGCCATATTATCACTCATCTGTTTTAGCAAATAATGATCCTTGATCAGCCTTACCAGAAAAGGGATTCGGATTTTCGAAGATTATCACTCCTCAGATGCTATGTTTGAAAAGCATCTGAAGGAGGCATATTTATTTAGTGATTTAGTGATTTAGTGATTGAGTGATTGAGTGATTGAGTGATTTTTGATTGCCGGTTGCGATACCCCCTTTTCAGAAGGAGCGTAGTGACTGAGGAATCTCCCATTGTAAAGCTCTGCCATTTCAAATAGTTATTATGCCCAAATAATCAAATTTGTACTCTTTAATTTCGCCCACCTTTCAATCTGGCCCTTCGCTAAAATGATTCACGAATCATTTATAAACGCTCCGTCCTCCGGAGTGAAGATTCTTTCACACAACAGTGAGATCCCTTCACAAGGTCGGGATGACAGAAAGCTGGATGTCATTTCGTGCTCCTTTTTGTCCTTTCGACTTTATGGAGAAATCTTTTCCTTCAATCAAGACAACATTGTAAGAAAATCAAAAAACAGAAACCACGAACGATGCCATACCCCCTTTTCAGAAAGAGCGTAGTGACTGAGGAATCTCCCATTGTAAAGCTCAGCCATTTCAAACAGTTATTATGCCCATAAAATCAAATTTGTACTCTTTAATTTCGCCCACCCATCAAGCTGGCCCTTCGCTGAAATGATTCACGAATCATTTATAAACGCTCCGTCCTCCGGAGGGGAGATTCTTCATCTCGCTTCGAGCGGAAATCTGAAAAGGGAATAAATGAGTTGTCTACATCGAAAAAGATTTATCTTTCTTAAAAAATCTGAATATAAAACCTTATGCGTTAAACTCCTTTACAGCCTCATACGCAGCAATCACATTATCAGGAGGTACCTCAGGCATGATATTATGTATTGGTGCAAAAACAAAACCTCCATCCCTGGATAGAATTTCACATCGATTAAGAACATGGGCTCGTACCTTTTCAGGAGTATCTCCTGGCAGTACTGAAGCTGTATCTACCCCTCCCCCCCAGAAAGTTATATCCTTTCCAAACTCATTCTTGAGCTCTGCGGGGTTCATACCTTCACAATTGGTCTGGACCGGGTTAATAATATCAAATCCCACTTCTATCAAGTCCGGTATATATTGTCTGATGCTACCACAAGAATGTAGAAAGATCTTCATTTCACTATTTTGCTTCACATAATCGCATAATACCTTATACCGGGGCTTGAAATATTTTTTAAACACATCAATGGCCATTAAAGGTCCGGTGGTCATTCCCAGGTCATCCCCAAAGCGAATCACATCTACCAAATCACCTACCGCACCTATCTTTTTTTCAAGGCCTGCCAAATGGAGGTCTACAAGTTTGTCCAATAGTTTTACCAGGTTTTTCGGATCAGCCAGGAGATCCATCAGAAAATTATCCATCCGTCTCAGGAAAAAACCCAATTCCAGCAGCTTGGCACCACCAGACATAACAATAGCTCTATCGGTGGATTCCCGAAGTTTTAAAGTTCTTTCCCGCAATGTTTCTGAATCAATATTAATATACTTTGAATGGGAGTGTGCCATCCAGCTGATAGAACTAAAAGCCTCGCCTAGACTATTAAAATCATCCGGATAACCCTCCTCCCAGGGAAATATCATCTGATCAAATGACCTGCCATCTTTAGGCATTCTCGACATCACATTACCTTCCCTATCCCTCATCACAAATGACTCATCTGTATCCTTTTCAGGCTTGTACCATTCCGGATATTCGGCCTCACTACCATCGCCTAATGTAACAGGATACCATTTCAGATCATCCATAAAAATCCGACTTAAATCTGTCGCATCCACTTCAAATAAATCAATGATTTCAGGATCTATAACAGCTAATTGCTGTACTACATCAAAAATCCTGGTAGATGTGTTGATTCCCAGCTTCTCCTTCAATTTATTATAAGCAATACCTGAAATGCCAGTTACAGTTGCTGATCCCAGGTCAACAGGTACCTTATCTGGTTGTTTATGTGCTATACTACTTAATATTCTTTCTCTGGAATTCATTTTACCAACATTAGCTATTGTAAAAAATCAGGGTAGCCACTTTTTCGGAAATCATTTTTTCTTTTTATTTCTGGCATTCAGATATTCTTCAAGAAATTTTTTATCATTTTTATTGCTATCCCCGTATTTCTTTCGCATCTCTTTCAATCGTTCATGCATCATTTTTCTGATTTCCTTATAGGAAGGATCGTCATATACGTTCTTCATTTCTGCCGGATCCGTTTCCAGGTCGTACATCTCCCACTCATCTATATCATAGTAAAAATGCATCAGCTTATAGCGGTCGGTGCGAACTCCATAATGTCGTTTAACCATATGCACTGATGGGTATTCATAATAAGTATAGTAAATCGCATCGCGCCATTCAGAAGTTTCACCACTTACAACTTTTCGGAATGATTCTCCCTGCATATCGGAAGGGATTTCAATGCCAGCATAATCGAGGAAAGTAGGTGCAAAATCAAGATTTTGAATGAGTTGGTTAATCTCAATGCCCGGTTTAATTTCTTTGGGGTATCGCATCAAAATCGGTGTTCTAAATGATTCTTCATACATAAACCGTTTATCAAACCATCCATGTTCGCCGAGGTAAAATCCCTGATCTGAAGTATAGATTACAATAGTATTTTCAGCCAGGCCGCTTTTATCCAGGTAATCCAGTACTTCTCCTACTCCATCATCAACTGATTTTATTGTCCGCAGGTAATCTTTTATATACCGATTAAATTTCCATATTGCCAATTCCCTTCCTTCCAACTTTGCCGCTTTCATAGCATCATTTTTTGGAGTATACGCTGCTGACCATTGTTCCAGTTGTTCCTCGTTGAAACGATTAAGTTGTTGTTCAAAATTTGTTTTCTTTCCGTCAGGTGCAGTGAGCATTTTGAAATCATGTCCCCAGAGCATGTGTCCATCTACCTGCATTTCCTGTTCTTTTGCCGCTTTGCCTCTGCCCTCATAATTATCAAAAAATGTATCGGGAGGCATAAAGGTAGTATCATCAAAAAGCGTCAGATATTTTGGGCCGGGTTTCCAATTTCTATGTGGTGCTTTTTGATGGTATAACACACAAAACGGTTTATCAGGATCTCTTTTATTCTTCAGCCAGTCAAGGGTTGTCTCAGTTATGATGTCGGTAACATATCCTTCAAGCCTCTTTCTCTCTCCGTCAATAAGAAAATCGGGATTATAATAAGCTCCCTGACCGGGAAGAACCATTGAAAAATCAAAACCCTGAGGTAATCCGTCCAGGTGTATCTTACCGATCATAGCGGTCTGATACCCATTTTTCTGAAGAATTTTTGGAAAATTCTCCTGATCCCAGTTAAAAGGATGAATATTATCTACCTTCCCGTTTATAAAACTATGCTTTCCTGTAAGCAAGACAGCTCTGCTTGGAGCGCATATAGAATTCGTCACAAAGGCCCTTGAAAAAATTGCACCCTCCTCTGCCAACCTGTCAATATTTGGAGTTTCCAGCATGCTATTTCCATAGGCGCTGATGGCCTGATAAGCATGATCGTCGCTCATGATATACAGGATATTGGGTCGTTGCTCCTCTTCACTTCGCCAATTATAGTTCAATAATAAAAATGACGTGACTACAAGGACAACTACTATTAACAGATTGCGTTTCATAATATTTTTATTTCAATTTAATACTTTATAACAAAATTCAAATAAAGAAGCGCCATTCCTGTTAAAAGAAGAATGGATGCTTCCCTATTTATTATCGACTGATAAGTAATGTCAGATAATCTGCTTTACATTTTTCTATCATGCAAATTACCTACGCATTGACTTCACTTATGTTCTCAAAGTCAATACCAACTTTCCTTGTTACGTATTTAATTTCCCTTAAATAATCACCATAACAGGTCATCCAATGGAAACCACGCATATCTTCCAGCAATCTTTTCCAGTTTCCTTCAATAGTACAGTCAAACTGTGAACGACAGATGGCATAGAAAGGATGGTCAATAATTTTACCTCGGAAACCTACCCACTTCTTAGAGCCAAAATCTGGAATTAGATTTGTAATCACCTGATCTTTAGCAAATTGTACCTTGGGGGCAGCGCCATAATCCGACTCACAATGGGTATAAATGTGAGTAGGTTCTGCCTTATGCCCATTCATCATTCTTGGAGCTGAGCAGTGTGCACAGGTAGTAACGCCATCATGAGGGAAACAAGGATCATTTAAGAAGGCCGGTTTTCCTGAAATATATCGTAATAATATTCCTGATGGGATCACCACAAAATCAGACTCACAGAATGCCATTAATCCGCTATCGTTCACTAAACTGAATGGTAAGCAGGCGGTTGTCTGAGCTATTTTTCCAATACTCATACATCCCCTCACAGTTATACCCTGGGCATTGTGCTCTTGCATCAGGTCATTAAAGACATCCTGCATTACAAATGCCCTGTCAATATATTCCTTATCTGTGTTTACTGAAAGAATCCCGTCCTGCGATAAATACTGTGCAGCAGCTTGTCTTGCTTTCTTCATATATGCCGCATCATTATATTTTACATCAAGTCTTTTATCTGTTTCATCTAGGCTGACGACCTTCACATTCAGGTTCCATTTGCTTCTTACAATTTCCTGTACTTCATCAGGATCAGATCCCCAGGCACCTGTTCCATTAATGGATACTATTGTTGTTTGTTTAATATTATGCAGTCCAAAAAGTGCCCGTAGACGCCATAGCACTTCATCGTAATCATCTACCACAATATCGTCAATATGCAAATTTTGATGGGTATACTCATCAGAAGCATTTCTTAAAAGTCTGGGATGTACTATTTCATACCAAAGGTAAACGGGCCCCGAATTCTTCCTCAGAAACATCACTACAGGTTTCCCAGCGTTTGTTAGCAAATTTAGCCTGTTGGAGTTATACATCTTTTTCCCAGCAGTTCCTGCAGCATATATTAGAATTACGTCCCCTTCTGCCTGCGCTGCTTTTTCAGCTTTCTCATCCGTGTTAACCTCCATTAGTGGAGAAATCTCCATAGGAAAATCTGACCGGGCACTTAAGGCTTTCAGTTCTTTATTTACCCTGGCTATTTCATCGGTGACATCTTCCCGGGTATGAAGACCTCCCCATTCACGCCAGGAATCAGCTTCCTTGCGTTCCAGTAGTGTATACACCAGGACGGGTACCACACGAATTGGCTTGCCAATTTTAAGCATTACATCAGATCGGTAGGAGGGCTGTGTAAATACCCCAGTGTTGGATTTATTAACAGCTCCGGCAGATAAAAAAGGGATCGCAGTTGCCCCGGCTGTTGCGCCCAGGTTCTGCATAAACTTTCTTCTTTTCATTTTTTTACGGTTTGGTATTTAATGAATAAATTGAATATTTTGAGTCAAAAAAAATTCCTCAGCATATGTTTAATAATAAAAAATTATTCGCTTTTATATCCAAAAAACTTAAATGATGGACAGCTGACTATTAAATGATATCAACTTTATTAAATTTACTAATCATTTCGTTTAAATGCACATAATACACCCGGTTTAGTACTTTTTAGAAAAGACATATTAATCCTTCAAAAAGATCTCAATCACCGGTATCTCCACATTGGGTTTGTTTATAGGTAAAAGAAGGTTTATATCATTCTCATCCGTTTTCTTCTGAATCCAGTACCCATGTGGTTTGCCTATTTTAATTTCAGACGCATCATGTAAAAACTGTGCATATTTCACCTTATCGCCATATCCTTTGAGAAGGAAGTTCTTCAATGGATAGTCGAGCAGATGTATGTAGAGTTTATTTTCTTTAGGATTATAGGTTAATAAGGTATGATCTGGCACCACAAAATCTTCTGGTGCTTCTGTACACCCATAAATAGATCGTTCATTATACTTCATCCATTTACCCATCTCACTTAAGGCTTTATCGGCCCTTTGATCGAAAGTTCCTCTTCCTGTCGGCCCCACATTCAATAAAAGATTGCCTCCTTTACTTACAGATTCAATCAATAAAACCAACAGCTGTTTGGTGTCTTTCCAGGTATATTCATCACGATAGTATCCCCATGATCCTGAAAAAGTCTGACAGGTTTCCCAGGGAATTTTCTTACCATCAATTTCTGGCCATTCCTGAACTTTAAATTGCTCTGGGGTGGTAAAATCCCAGCCTCCGTTATATTCTAACAAGTCAGCCCGGTCGTTTACCATAATTTCTGGTTGTAATTCTCTTACCATCTTCATTAGCTCAACAGAGCCCCAGTCGTTATGATCTTTTCCAAATCTTCCCGGGAATGAATAATCCAGCCATATGATATCTATTTTACCATAATTGGTCAAAATTTCTCTCACCTGGTTTTTCAGGTATTCACGATACACACTCATATCCCGGTCTTTATTGAGTTCATCATACTCCTCCTG